>OCIU01001434.1_pt1 | contig 16635 bp, 18 predicted proteins | sample 1538471 | NCBI WGS metagenome assembly OCIU01 (sample SAMN04571693, study PRJEB22368) | human gut metagenome | biome: human gut; material: stool | host: Homo sapiens | place: Luxembourg | collected 2012-06-01 | reverse complement strand
GGGCAGCGATGGCCTGCACGTGCTTGCGGGAGGCGATCTCCGGCACCACGCCGCCATACAGGGCGTGCATATCCGCCTGGGACAGGATGGCGTCCGACAGCACCGTCCGTCCGTCCCACACCACCGCCGCGGCGGTCTCGTCGCAGGAGGATTCAAAGGCTAAAATGTTCACTGGTCATCCTCCTCAAAGGTCCGGGTCAGGATCAGGGCGTCCTCCTTGGGCAGGTCATAGTAGTTCCGGCGGCGTCCGGCCTCCCGGAAGCCGAACCGGGTATACAGGGCAATGGCGGCGGCGTTGCTGGGCCGCACCTCTAAGGTCAAAAACGCCAGATGGTTGGCCCGGGCAAAGCGCAGGAACACGTCCAGGAGCTTTCCCGCCGCGCCCCGGCGGCGATACGGGGGGAACACCGCCACATTGGTGATATACCCCTCGTCGGCGGCCACCAGCAGCCCGGCATAGCCGATCACCTGGCCGGTGGCGGCGTCCTCCGCCACTAAAAAGGCGGCGCATTGGTTGTCCAGCTCCTCGGCCAGCATCTTCCGGGACCAGGGCCGGGAGAAGCAGGTGCGCTCCAGCTGCTCCAGGGCGTCCAGATGGTCCGCCGTCATGGGTACGATTCTGATGTTGTTCATAATTCCCTCGGTGTATTGCGTTTTTTACTCCACGGTGACGCTCTTGGCCAGGTTCCGGGGCTTGTCGATGTCGCAGCCCCGCTCCAGGGCGATGTAGTACGCCAGCAGCTGCAGGGGAGCCACCCCCAGCTGGGGCAGCAGCATAGGCTCCACCTCCGGCACCGTCAGCACCCGGGGCGTCCGGGCGGCCATGGCGTCCCGGTGGGTCTCGGTGGTCAGGGCCAGGACGTTGGCGCCCCGGGCCTGTACCTCCACCACGTTGCTCATGGCCTTGTCAAACAGGGGGCCGTAGGTGCTCAGGGCGATGACCGGCGTTCCCTCCTCGATCAGGGAGATGGTGCCGTGCTTCAGCTCGCCGGAGGCGTAGGCCTCGGAGTGGATATAGCTGATCTCCTTGAGCTTCAGGCTGCCCTCCATGCTCAGGGCATAGTCCAGGTTCCGTCCGATGAAGAACACGTCGTCCCGCCCGGCGAAATCCCTGGCGATCTGCTGGATCTGATCCGCCTGGGCCAGCACCTGCTCCAGCTTCTCCGGCAGGGCCAGGATATCCCGGACCATGGCGGTGTAGGTCTCATAGTCCACGGTGCCCATGACCTCGCCGAAATACAGCCCCAGCAGGTTCAGCACCGCCATCTGGGTGCTGTAGGCCTTGGTGGTGGCCACGGCGATCTCCGGCCCGGCCCAGGTATACAGCACGTCATCGGACTCCCGGGCGATGGAGGAGCCCACCACGTTGACGATGGACAGGATCCGGGCCCCCCGCTTCTTGGCCTCCCGCAGGGCGGCCATGGTGTCCAGGGTCTCGCCGGACTGGCTGATGACGATGACCAGGTCCCCCTCCCCCACGATGGGGTCGGCATACCGGAACTCGGAGGCCAGGCACACCTCCACGCTGCGCCGCAGCATCCGCTCCAGGTTATATTTGCCCACCATGCCCACATGGTAGGACGAGCCGCAGGCCACGATGTAAATGCGGCCCATGGCCCGGATCTGCTCCGGGGTCATGGTCAGGTCCTGCAGCACCACGCGGCCCCCCTGAATCCGGGCGGCGGTGGCCTTGCGGATGGCGGCGGGCTGCTCCATGATCTCCTTGAGCATGAAGTGGGCATAGCCGCCCTTTTCCGCAGCGTCCACCTCCCAGTCCACATGGTGGTGCTTCTTTTCCACCGGCCGCAGCTGGCGGTCGTATACCCGGATGCCGCTGCGGGACAGAATGGCCAGCTCCCCGTCGTCCATATAGGCGATGTCCCGGGTGTGGCGGATCAGGGCCGTCACGTCGGAGGCGATGAAGTTCTCCCCATCGCCGAAGCCCAGCAGCAGGGGGGCGTCCTTCCGGGCGGCCACCAGCCGGTCGGGATAGTCGGCGCAGATAATGCCCAGGGCATAGGCCCCGTCCACCGCGTGGAGCAGGCGGTTCATGGCCTCAAAGAAGTCGCCGCAGTCGCTGTAGTAATAGTCCAGCAGCTGGGCCACCACCTCCGTGTCCGTCTCGGACTGGAACACATAGCCCTTCTGCTGCAGCTCCTCCTTCAGGGTGATGAAGTTTTCGATGATGCCGTTGTGGACCACGGCGAACTTGCCGCTCTGGCTCATATGGGGATGGGCGTTGACGTCGTTGGGCTCGCCGTGGGTGGCCCAGCGGGTGTGTCCGATGCCCAGTGTGCCGGGCAGGTCCCCGCCGTCATGGGTCAGCTCCCGCAGAGCCGCCACCCGGCCCTTTTTCTTGCAAAGGCGCAGCACGCCATCGCCGCACACGGCGATACCGGCGGAGTCATAGCCCCGGTATTCCAGCCGCTCCAGCCCGTCCAGCAGAATGGGGGCGGCCTCCTGACGGCCAACATATCCTACGATTCCACACATATTGATGATTCCTCCTGATTTCTGATAATGGGGAGGACAAATACGCAGACAATTTGCCTCGATTTCCGGTCGCAGCGTCTCTGTTTTGCGGTCACCCGCATATTTGCCCGCTGCGTGCGCGCCCGGACGGCGCGGGAGAGCTCCCGCCGAAGGTTCGATCCTCTCTCCTCCTCGTTATCCTGCCGGAAGGGCAGGCACATGGCGCTTGGTATGGGATTTTCCCGGGGTACCTCCTTTCTCCGGTTCTGCGTCATATATATCAAACGGCCTGGGGCCGGTTGAATCCGTATAACTTTCTCTCATCGGCGCATACTGGCCATAGAAGGGGGAATGCTCATGGCCACTGCTTTTTTCCGCACCATCATCCTGTATCTGCTGCTGATCGCGGGGCTGCGCCTGACCGGCAAGCGCCAGATCGGCGAGCTGGAGCCCATCGAGCTGGTGCTGACCATGCTGCTGTCGGACCTGGCGTCGGTGCCCATGCAGGACTTCGACTCACCGCTGATCAACGGCGTGGTGCCCATTCTGACCCTGCTGGCCCTGACCACGCTTTTAAGCTATATCAGCTTCCGCAGCGGGCGGTTCCGGTCCCTGATCTGCGGGGAACCGGCCATCGTCGTCCGTTACGGGAAGCTCCAGCAGCGGGCTATGCGCCACAACCGCATGACGGTGGACGAGCTTCTGGAGGAGCTGCGGGGCCAGGGGGTCACCGACCTGAAGGACGTGCAGTACGCCGTCCTGGAGACCAGCGGCCAGGTGTCGGTGCTTCTGCGGTCCCAGGCCCAGCCGGTAACGCCCCGTCAGCTGTCCCTGAACGTCACCGAGCAGCTTCTTCCGGTGCTGCTGATCAACGACGGGCGGCTGCTGCGGGACAATATGAAGAAAATGGACGTGGATGACGACTGGCTGCGCCGTCAGCTGAAGCGGGAGCACCTGAAGGACCCGTCTCAGGTGTTTCTCCTGTCCCTGGACCAGGGGGGCAACGTGATCTGCCAGGCCAAGGAGGACGTATGAAGCGGTTTCTGATCGTGCCCTCACTGGTGCTGGCGGTGCTGCTGGCCCTGTGCATTCTCAACGCGGCGGCTCTGAACCGCCGGACCAACCGGTGGATGGACCAGGCGGACCGGATCGCCCAGCTGGCGGCCCAGCAGCGCTGGGACATGGCCCGGGAGGCCATGGACGACCTGTCCGCCGACTGGGAATCGGCCCAGGACTTCCTCCATGTGGTCATCCACCACGAGACCCTGGACGCGGCCCAGGTGACGCTGACCCGCTGCCGTACCCTGTGCCGTCTGCGGCAGGGGGACGACCTGCTGCCGGAGCTGGCCCAGCTGCGCCAGCAGCTGCAGCAGCTGGACGAGCTGGAGCGCCTGAGCCTGCGGAACATTCTATAATTATTTCTCACTCAGGAGCTTGTTCAGCTCACTCATGAAGGTGTTGATATCCTTGAACTGGCGATACACCGAGGCGAACCGGACATAGGCCACCTCGTCGGCTTTTTTCAGCTTCTCCATGACCTTTTCGCCGATGACCACGGTGCTGACCTCCCGCTCCAGGGAGTTCTGCAGCTCCTGCTCGATCTCGCTGGCCATGCGCTCCATGTCCGCCGCGGACACCGGGCGCTTTTCGCAGGAGCGCTGGATGCCCCGCAGCACCTTGCTGCGGTCGAAGCTCTGGCGGCTGCCGTCCTTCTTGATCACCACCATGGGCAGATATTCCACGGTCTCATAGGTGGTAAAGCGCTTCTCGCAGGACAGGCACTCCCGCCGCCGGCGGATGCTGGCTCCCTCGTCTGCGGGACGGGAATCCACCACCTTGCTCTCGCGATAGCCGCAATAGGGACATCTCATGGGCATATTCCTCCTCTATGGCGATAATTTACAACCTATTATAGCACATGGCGGCGGAATATGCAAATTTCAATTTTCCTCCGGCGGCACAGGATACCCGTCCTCAAAGCGATATTCCGCCCAGAGTCCTCCGTCCATGGCCCGGATCCGGGCCAGGCAGAACAGCTCCGTCAGGGGAAACGGCCCCTCCCGGTCATAGGGCGCGGCCAGCCGCACCCGCCGCCCCTCCCGGCGGCACAGGCTCCCCGGCGGCAGGGGCAGGGGGCAGTCCTCCGGCCCGGCGGGCCGCCATGGGGAGTCCCTCGCGGCGCAGGACTCCGCCCCGGCCCACCGGATGGCCCCCAGCGGCCCGGTGATCCGCCGGGAAAACCGGCGGCGCAGACGCCCGCCCTCCAGCAGTCCCAGGGCCAGCCGCTGTCCCTCCCCCTGGACCCAGACCCGCCACAGGCCCGGCTCCGGGGGATGGCAGATCACCTCGAACAGGTTGTCCTCTCCCGCCGCCGTCACCGTCATGGTCCCGGCGGCCCGGTCCCCGATATACACAGGATACGTCATGCAGCGCGCCTCCCCATCAAAGCATCCCCGGCAGGGGCTGTGCCAGTGTATGCACAGTCTCCGCCGGGGATGCCCCGTCCCGCCTTACCCGGCAGAGGGCAGGCTGTCCACCACCCGGTCCCACCCCAGGTTATCGGTATCATAGCAGTATGTCTCTCCGTCGGGATAGGTATAAGCCACGAACACGCCGAAGGTCTCCTCAGGGGTATAGCCGCCCCGGATCGGCACCTCCCACAGCCGCAGAAGACTGCCGTCGCCGAAGTCCAGGGTCACACCCTCTCCCTCCGGCAGCTCCTGCTGGCGCTTTCCCATTCCGGCCTGCCGGAGCTTTTCGCTGATACCGGCCCCGGCCAGCTGAGGATAGTGGACGCGGCTGCCGGCCCGCTCCAGCCACACGCCGTCATGTTCCCGGGCATACAGCACGCTGCCGTTCAGAGCGTCCATATACCGGCGGTATGCCGCGCTCTGCCGGGACGCCCACACAAGCGGCGTGGCCGTTAGCGCCAGCAGCACTGCCGCCAGGGTGATCCACAGCCCCAGCTTCAGGCGGCTGCGGTCCTTTTTGGACTGCGGCACCTCCCGAAATGCTTCATACATGGTCATGCCTCCTTTGTTTATGTTCTGTAAACCTTATGATACCATGCCCAGGCGGCCCCGTCAAGGCAAAAAAGCTCCCCCAGGAGAGACAAATGCCTCTCCCGGGGGAGCTCCTGCCTGGGGAAGGTTATGTACCCTCCGCCGGGCCGCTATACCAATCTGCTGCGGGGCAGACCGAAGCTCACCGCAATGGCGTCGTCCACCCGCTCCATCACCGCGCCGTCCACCCGGCCCATCCGCTCCCGCAGGCGGCGTTTGTCCAGGGTGCGGATCTGCTCCAGCAGGATCACGGAATCCTTGGGCAGACCGCAGCACTGGGCCGCCACCTCAATGTGGGTGGGCAGCTTGGCCTTGCCCATCTGGGAGGTGATGGCCGCCGCGATGACGGTGGGGCTGTGGCGGTTGCCGGTGTCGTTCTGCACGATCAGCACCGGGCGCACGCCCCCCTGCTCGCTGCCTACCACCGGGCTCAGGTCGGCATAATATATTTCGCCGCGCTTGACATTCGTATCCACAAACGTTCACACTCCGCCGGAAGAAGTACCCGGAAAAAACGGGTCACTTTCATTCTCCCACGCAGCCGGGGAATTTATACCCGGTTTTCCCGCCCCGTTTCATTCTATGGAGCCGGGGCGGCCAGTGTGCGTCAGAACCGCAGCAGCAGCTCCCGCTCGGTGACCTGCCCGTTTTGCAGATACACCCGGGGCACCCGCTTGCTGACGGCGCAGGTCAGCTCATAGGGAATGGTCCCAGCCTGGGCGGCCATGACCTCCACCGGGTTGCGGGGCCCGAAGATCTCCACCTCGTCCCCCACGTCCACCCCCGGCAGGTCCGTCAGGTCGATCATGGACATATCCATGCAGATGCGGCCCCGCTGGGGCGCGGGCCCCTTGGCGGTCATCAGGCTGCACCGGTCGGACAGGCACCGGAAGAACCCGTCGGCATAGCCGTAGGGCACCACGCCCATGCGGGTGCGCCGCTGGGTGGTGAACAGCCGCCCATAGCTGACGGAGGTGCCCGGCTCATAGGTCTTGGTGGTGCTGATGGTGGTTTTCAGGGTCATCACCGGCCGCAGGTCCAGCCTCTGGGCAAACTCGCCGTAGCCGTACAGCAGCAGGCCCGGCCGCACCATGTCCAGGTGCATCTCCGGATAGCAGGCGGTGGCCCCGGTGTTGGCGCAGTGGCGCAGGGGGAACCGCACCCCCCGCTTTTCCTCCACCGCCCGGATCACCCGGCAGAACAGGTCGAACTGCCGCCGGGTATAGGCCCGGCTCTCCTGGTCCTGCTCGTCGGCCACGGCGAAGTGGGTGAAGATGCCCTCCGCCTCCAGCCCCGGCAGGCCGCAGGCCTCACAGATGCCCTCCACGCCGCCGTCAAAGTGACTGCCGTCACAGAGGTACCCCAGCCGGGACATGCCGGTGTCCACCTTGATGTGGATTTTCAGGGTCCCGCCCAGGGCCGCGGCCTCCCGGCTGTATTCCAGGGCCTTGGCCTTGCAGGTCACGGCCTGGGTAATGTGGTGCTCTATCAGCCGCCCCACCTGCTCCTTGGGTGTGTGGCCCAGGATCAGCACCGGCATGGTCACGCCGTTGGCCCGAAGCTCCATGGCCTCGTCGATGCTGGACACCGCCAGATAGTCGGCTCCCAGCTCCTGGAGGGTCCGGGCCACCTGCACGGCCCCGTGGCCGTAGGCGTCGGCCTTCACCACGCCCAGGAAGCGGACCTTCGGCCCGATATGCTGCCGCAGGCGGCCATAGTTGTGGGCCAGAGCGTCCAGGTCGATCTCCGCCCAGGTTCTCTTTAATGTGGATTCCATGATGATAGCCTCTCTTTATTCTGAAGTGAAGGACAGCAGCCGTGCCGTCAGCACCACGCGGCTGTCCTGAGAAAACTCGGCATACAGCGGGGCCCCGTCCCCGCCCAGCCACACGGTGCACAGCACCTTGCCGCCGGGGGCGGTGGTGTCCAGGGCCAGGCGCAGGCAGTCAAGCCCCTCCAGGGTCTCCTGTCCCGCCTCCACCAGATACCCCTCCTCCATGGCCCGCAGCAGCCACGGCAGGCAGTTGGCCGGGGCCACGTCCCGCAGACTTCCGGCGGACAAAGCCGCCCCGTCATAGGACACCGTCAGATCCTCTCCGCTGACGGAGGCCGTCAGCCCCGCCAGGCCCTCAGGGCCTGTAACGGTGGTCCCGGCGCCGGTGGGGGTCCAGTCGCAGGACACGGTGAACGTGCGGTTCTCCGTCTCCAGATGGCAGGTGATCTCCGCCTCCATATGGGCGGCCTGCATCTCCCGGTACCGCTGGCGCAGACTCTCCGCCTGCGACGCGGTCTTTTTTCCGCAGCCGGCCAGCAGCAGCGCCGCCGTCAGCAGCCATACCAAGCATTTTTTCACGGTAAACCCTCCCTTTCCGGAAGGCTTTCCGTTATCCCAATATCTATCTGTCTGTCACGCTGCCCGCCTCGGACCGTTATGCGCCTCGCAGAGTTCGCGGCTCGCAGGCCGCGAATCAAGTCCGATCCATTTTTCGCGGCGGCGTGTACGTCGCGAAAAATACTTTGCGCGGAGAGAGTGTGTCCAAATGAGCAAAAGGCTCATTTGGACGCGCGGGTCGGAGCGGGAACCTAATTTATCCAAAAGAGCAAAGCTCTTTTGGATAAGCCTCACTCCGTGACCTCCCGCAGAGCCGCCGGGATCCGGTCCAGCAGGTCCGATGGGGTCATGCCCCACAGGCCCACCTCCCGGGCGGCCAGATCCCCGGCCCGGCCATGGAGCCACACTGCGGCGCAGCAGGCGTCCATAGGCGGCAGGCCCAGGCCCAGCAGACTCACCAGCATCCCCGCCAGCACATCGCCGCTGCCGCCCTTGGCCATGCCGCAGTTCCCGGTGGGATTGCGCATACACCGCCCGTCCGGGGCGGCCGCGATGGTCCCCGGCCCCTTCAGCACCAGGTATACCCCGTGCTCCCGGGCGAAGTCCGCCGCCGCCCGCTCCCGGCCCGGAGAAAGATCGCCTCCGGCCCGGACAAACTCCCCCTCATGGGGGGTCAGCACGGTGATCCGGTTCCGCCGCCGGGACAATGCATCCATATGCCCGGAAAGGGCGTTTATGCCGTCTGCGTCCAGCACCAGCGGCCGGGGCAGATCCAGCAGCCGCCGCACCAGCCCGTCGCACCCGGAGCTGCGCCCCAGACCGCAGCCCACCAGCACCGCATCGCAGCCCCCGGCCCGCTGCCGGATGGCCTCCTCCGCCAGGGGGGACAGCTTCCCCTCCTCCGACGGCAGGGGGAAGGGCATCGCCTCGTCGCATTTCATTGCCGCCACCGGCCACACCGGCTCCGGCACCCCCAGGTATACCAGCCCCGACCCGGTGCGCACCGCCGCCCGGCCGGCGAAAACCGCCGCGCCGGAAAAGCCCACGCTGCCGCATACGCACAGCACCTTGCCGAAGGTGCCCTTGTGGCCCATGGGGTCCCGCCGGGGCAGAAGCCGCCGCACATAGGCCGCCGTGATCTCCTCCATCCCGTCACCTCCCGGATTTTTCCCTTAGTATAGCACGGTTTTCCTCCGGTGGCGAGATTTTTTTGTCCGCCGCCTCAACAATTTCTCCGGTTGACAAGACAGAGGAAAAGAGGTATATTGTGGTATATAAAAACAGGGAGGTTTTCACTATGCTCGATTCTACCCGCCAGTTCATCCAGGCCATGGACGCCAAGAACATCAAGCACTCCGACATTGAAACCACCGAATCCGGCAAGGAGGCCGTCACGGTCACGTATACCGGCGACAGTATGCCCTCCGTCCGTATGCGCTTTTTCTTCAACAGTGACTGCGAGGATGTGGCTATCCGCGTGTTCGACATTGTGAAGATTCCCGACAGCAAGGTGGACGGCTTTTTCAAGGAGGTCAACGCGGCCAACCAGCGCTTCCGCTTCTTCAAGTTCGTGCTGGACACCGATGACAACACCGTCCAGGCGGAGATGGACGCCGCCTTCCGCACCCACGACGTGGGCGAGATCTGCCTGGAGCTGATGATCCGCTGCGTGGACATCTGCGACAAAGCCTATCCCGACTTCATGAAGGCCCTCTGGGCCTGATCCGCCGAGCGATCTCAGCCGCAGGACCCACACGGTCCTGCGGCTTTTTTGCCGAATTCCGCAGCGCGTTGTCTTGACAGAAGCACCCGCGCTATTTATACTATAGATGAGAAACTGCGCGTATTTTCGATAAGTCCGCGTGTTCCGGCGGGCGAAAAAGGAGGAAATCAGCCGTTATGATTCTTGTTTTTCTGATTCTGGCAGGTGTTCTGATCTGGGCCCTGTGCAAAACCGACACATTCAGCCGCAAATCCAAATCGGGCGGGGACGATCTGGAGCGGCTCCGCCGGGAGTGGGAATCCCAGGGGCCGCAGGAGCCTGCCCAGGGGAGCGGCGCGGCGGATCAGTCGGATCTGGAGCGGATTCGTCGCCAGGTCTGGGAGGATAAAAAACGCCGGGAGGTCAGCGAAATGGCCAAGCGGGCCGCCGAAAAGGAGACGGAGGAGCAGGACGCCCTGGCCTTCCAGAAGGCCCTGGAGGACAAGTTTTTAGCCAGCTCCACCACCCGCAGGATCATCGACGCCATCGGCGACGGCACCGGCCGCCTGCCGGAGGAAATCGCCGTTTACGATGACCGCGTCACCGGCTGCACCGACGGCCGCACGCGGACCTTCGGCTTTGCCGCCAACCGCGTGCCGCTTCTGAACAAGGTATACACCATCGAGGGGAAATTCGTGAAAACGGTCCACAACCCTAAGGAAGCCCTGGCCCGCGCCATTGACCGCATTCTGGGCGGGCAGTACAACGTCGAGCACAGCGGCCCCGACCACGTCCTCCTGCGCCTCAAGCCCACCACCCCGTGGTAAACCCATCGGATCAAGAAAAACATAAAAAACAGAGGAGACTGTCATGATCGCAATTGTTATACTCGTTTCCCTGGCGCTGCTGTTCGTCGTCTACAGCGCCCGCACCCGGAAAGAAAGCGAATCCCCCTCCAGGCACGCCACTCCGGAGGAGCTTGCATATGCCGCCAAAAGACTCCGGCAGGGTGACGCGCAGAATGCCGTGGCATTCCAAAAGGCCCTGGACGAGAAATTCTTAGCCAGTCCCACCACCCGCAGGATCATCGATGCCATCGGCGACGGCACCGGCCGCCTGCCGGAGGAGATCACCGTTTACAACGACCGCGTTACCGGCCGCACCAACGGCCAGATGCGGGAGTTTGACTTTGCCGTCAACCGCGTGCCGTTTCTGGATAAGATGTACACCATGGAGGGGGATGTCCTGAAAACGGCCCACAACCCCAAGGAAGCCCTGGCCCGTGCCATCGACCGCATTCTGGGCGGGCAGTACAACATCGAACACAGCAGCCCCAGCCACGTCCTCCTGCGCCTCAAGCCTACCACCCCATGGTAAACTCCGCCCCGGCAATGCCCCCATACCGTCGGCCGCCCGGCCGACGGTATTTTTCTGTCCCGTTTCCTGGATTTTCCAAATTCCCCTTGCCTTTTCCGAAAATCTCTGTTACAATCATGGCATGCATGCCAAACACATGGAAGGAAGTGCTTATTACGACCATCACAAGCGCCAGTCTGCCCGCCAAAAAACGGATCCTGACGGTCTGCGTCAAGCTGTTTCTGGAGCAGGGTTACAAAAAAACCACCGTGGCGGAGATCGTCCACAAGGCGGCGGTGTCCAACAGCATTTTCCAGAATATCTTCCGGGCCAAGGACGGCGTCCTGACGGAGCTGGCGGAGTTCATGTTCTCCAACCAGTTCTCCATGGCCCGGGGCGTGGTGGGAACACAGCTGCCCCCGGTGTATGTCTACGCCGCGGAGACCGCCATCCAGATGACCCTGACGGAGCTGAACGAGAACCTGCGGGAAATCTATGTGGAGAGCTACACCCACAGCGAGGTGTCCGAGTTTATTTTCCGGGCCACCGCCCGGGAGCTGTACCGGATCTTCGGCCCCTATCAGCCGGAGCTGACGGAGGAGGACTTCTACGCCCTGGAGCTTGGCTCCGCCGGACTCATGCGGGGCTGCATGGTCCGCTCCTGCGATGGGACGCTGACGCTGGAGAAGAAGCTGCGGATGTTCCTGACCCTGAGCCTGCGGGGCTATAAGGTCCCGGAGGAGGAGGTGCAGCAGATTCTGCGCTTTGTGGAGGGATTGGACATCCGCACCGTTGCGGAGCAGGTGATGCAGAAGCTGTTCCAGGCCCTGGCCATGCATTATGAGTTTTCCCTGTCGGAGGAAGCACAGGCCGCCGCCCCGGCGGCCCCTGGGCCGCCCTGCTGATGGCCCTGACCATCGGCCGCAAAAAGCGCCTGAGCTGACCCAAAAACCGGGCGGGGCACACGCCCCGCCCGCCTCATTCTATAAGAAACCCCGCAGACTTCCCGCAACGGCCTTGGCTCCCCCTCTGGGGGAGCTGTCGGCGCAGCCGACTGAGAGGGCTTCACTTCTCTCTCGCACACGCCGGACTTTCGTACAGCTTCCCGTGCACGAAATAGTTATACGACCGGCACCCCCCGGCGCACCACGGCCCCATCCGGCACCGGGCGCAGTCCCCGGTCAGCAGCTCCGGGGTGAACTGCCGGTTGTACGCAAAGGCCCCCGGGTCCTCCCAGATATCCCGCAGCCTCCGCTGCCGCAGGTTCCCCTCGTTGAACCGCTCATCGTACAGCGACTCGCACCCCCGCACGTTGCCTGCGCTGTCGATGCCTATGGCGGAGATACCCGCCCTGCACCCCTGGAAGCAGGCCCCATCGGCCCCCCGCAGGCGCAGCTCCTCATCTGTAAAGTACCCCACGTTGTCGGCCGCCCCCAGCATAAACGGCGCTTCCGCCCGGTGCCGCATCACGAAAGCGATGACCTCCGCCGGGTCGATGCGCCAGTCCAGCCCCCGGGCGGCGTTGCCCATAGGCGAGCACGCCTGCAGCTGCCACGCGGCAATGCCGGACCCCTCCAGCACCCGGTACAGCTCCTCCAGCCGCCCCATGCAGTCCCGCCGCAGCGTGGAGATCACCGACACCGGCATCCCCGCTGCCGTCAGCGCCCGGACGGCCTCCATGGCCCGCTTAAAGCTCCCGGCCTGCCGCCCGGCGTCATGCACGTCCTCCGGCCCGTCGATGGACACCGCCACCGACGACACCCCCGCCTGCTTCAGCTGTTCCAGCACCTCCGGCGACATCAGGTACCCATTGGTGATCACGTCCACCCGGACGCCCAGCCCGGTCAGCCGCCCGGCGATCTGCGCCCAGTCCCGCCGCAGGAACACCTCGCCCCCGATCAGCGATACCCTCCGGCAGCCCAGGTCCGCCAGCTGCTCCGCCGCGTCCATACACTCCGCCGTGGACAGCTCGTCCGCCCTGGCCCGCCCCCCGGCGGACCCGCAGTACCTGCACCCGAAGCAGCACGCCAGCGTCAGCTCCCACACGCAGCTCGTAAGCCGGAACCCGCTCATTTCTCTTCCTTGATCACCGGCGCGGCATACACCGCCATGATGGGCGGCTCCTTCCGGTCCTTGCCCCCCGGCCTTTTCAGCGGCTTTTCCTGCATCAGCCGCTCCAGCGCCTCCCTGGGGTCCTCCTGGGGATACCCGCTCTGCTTCTTCTCGTTCATGGTCAGAACCCTCCTCATCTGTTGGTTATCTCCTCCATTATACCACCCCCGCCCCCCTCCGTCCACCCCGGTTTCCCCAGAATACACTTGCATTCGACACCCCTTTGTGATATAATGCCAAGCAGGCGTAAAAATATCGCAAACAAGTCCCAAAACCCCTTGCAAACGATATCGGAATGGTGTACAATGGATATCATTCAGAACTGTCCCTGCAAAACCCAAGTCAATTGGGGCCGCCCGGCCCCCAAAATAAACGAAATGGGAGGAATGAGAAAATGAAAACATGGAAACGGGCGTTGGCACTCGTGCTGGCGCTGGTCATGGCCCTGTCTCTGGTGGCTCTGCCGTCGTTTGCCGAGGGCGAGGAGACCGGCGGCGACACTGGCATGCCCTATATCAAAGATCAGGGCGGCAAGGTCGAAAAGGACGGCCTGGTCATGTCCAAGACCATCAAAAAGACCGGTGACGGCCAGTTCCTGCTGACCCTGGAGGCCTACGCCACCGGCTCCACCACCACCACCACGTCCACGAAGCCCGTGGACATCGTCCTGGTCCTGGACGTCTCCGGCTCGATGGATGATTACATGGAGACCTATTCCATCAGCCCCAACGGCACCTATTACCGCAAGGATTCCGGTGGCGACTTCCGGCGGGTGTACTACTGTAGTAGTTGTGGAGGATGGTTTACAAGGGAACATGTATATATCCACTACAGCACACGGCTGACCCCCAAGACCTCCGCATCTGACACTAACACCAGTCACACCCAGTTCTATTCCGATGTCACCAAAATGGAGACCCTGAAATCCGCCGTCAGCACTTTTATTGACAACGTGGCGGAGAAGTCCCCTGACAGTAGCATCGCCATCGTGAAGTTTGCGGGGAATAAACTGGATACGGTAGGCAATGATACCTACGAAAAAGATCGATATACCTATAACTATTCCCAGATTGTGCAGGAACTCACCCCTGTCAATACTGGGGCCAGTTCTCTGAAGACTGCAGTCAAAGGACTCATTGCGGCTGGTACCACCTTGGCGAATTACGGTATGGAGCACGCCCAGACCATCATCAATGGGGCGAAAGATAACGGCCGCCAGAAGGTTGTAGTCATGTTCACCGATGGCGAGCCAAACGGGATTGAAAAAGTCAGCGGATTCGAGAAAGAAGTTGCCAACAGCGCCATCAATACCAGCAAGTCCATCAAGGATGCCGGAGCCACCGTCTACACCATCGGTTGCTTTGGTAGCCTGGACGCTGATAAGAAGGCCAATGTCGACACATATATGGACTATGTGTCCTCCAACTACCCCGAGGCCACCAGCATGACCAATGGCGGCAACAAGGCGAACCCGGCCAATTACTACAAGACCGTCAGTAGCGCCGCCGACCTGAACAACATCTTCACGGAGATCAGCCAGACCGTCGGCGGCACGACTGTCACACTGGGCAGAACCTCCGTCCTCCGCGACGTGATCTCTGATTCCTTCAAGCTGCCGGCTGGTGCTGACAAGAGCAGCATCAAGGCCTACAGCGTGGACTGCCTGGGCAAGAACTCGGATGGCTCCTATTCCTGGCAGGATAAGAGCGCGTGGACCGCGATTTCCCCTGAGAATATCGAGCTCACCGACAACAACAAGACCATCAACGTCACCGGCTTCGACTATGCCGCCAACTGGGTCGACCAGTATGGCGTAAACCACAGCCAGAGCCACGGCAAGAAGCTGGTGGTGCAGATTCCCATCGTCCCCGAGACCACGGCCTACGGTGATTGTGACACCAACGGCCCTGCTTCCGGCATCTATGCCACCGGCGTGGATGGGGAAGAACCGGTTAAAACGTTCCCGTCCCCCAAGGTCTATATCCCCTACTTCACCGTCGTCCATGTGGCCAGCACCGTGAATGATCAGGGCCATAACGAAGGCAAGAGGACCGGCGAGACCCATCATCCTGTGTGGTGCAGCCGTCCCTTCAACCTCACCTCCGTCGTCACCAACGGCTACCTCTACGGCGGCTCCTTTAACAGTGTAGACTGCACCAAAGTCCAGACTTACGCCGCCGGTGAAAACCCCACCGACTTCACCCCCGTTGCGGGCGGGATCTACTATATCTGGGAAGTCCCCGACAGATACCTCCGCCCCTTCGCCTTCTGGGTGTCCAGTCATCTGGTGGGCGACAATGGAGCTCTGACTGTGACCCAGATGTACCTCCTGTCCGAGGTGGACCGTCTCCTCTATCGGGACGCCGGCCTCAAGGTGAAGATCGGCGATAAGGGCCAGGGGAATGTTATCTCCTCCAATTGCAGCGAACTGATAGGAGATACCGGTGTGAATAACAACAAGGCCACCGTGTACCAGAGACTGGAGTATTTCCAGATGCCTGACCTGAACAAGGTTGTTGAGACCTGGTATCTGCAAAAAGGCAATGTCAAAGACCAGCAGGGCGGTCTGACCATGCGTGATAACGCCAATCCCCTGGACAAAGATGATCAGGTCGTTGACGATGGCTATATCACTGGCCACCGTCTGACGCCTAACGAATTGGAACTGGCGCTCCAGGGCAACAACGTCACCTACAAACCCTACTGGGTCACCCTGGACGGCGTCCATGTCGAGGGCATCCGTGAGCGCACCTACAGCATCCAGCCCAGTGTGAAAGAGCCCAAAAATCTCACACCGGCCGGAAAGGACGTCGAGCCTGTGTACAATTACGTTGGAACCGTCAGCACCCAGACCACGCTGGCCCTCCGTGCCAGCATGCTGGTCAATGAGTCTGAGCCCGCTGTGGAGAATGTCAACGTCACCGTGGTGGACGCTGGCCGCACCTATCAGCTGGCCGTGGCCCCCAACGGCAGCGTCCGTGACCAGGTGGCCTACCAGGCCCCCGCCGGCAAGGTCTTTGCCGGTTGGTTCGCTGACCAGGCCTACACCACCCCCGCTGACCTGGACCAGGTTACCGAGGACACCACCATCTACGCCAAGTACGTCAGCGACTCCTATCTGGACCTGGATTACAGCCGCACCGGCCTGTTCCGTCTCCGTGGCGTCACCCTGATCTCTGCCGTGGATAACCCCGCCAACTATCAGGCCTCCGGCTTCATCGTTGGTGACCAGAAGGTTGACGTCTCCTACGCCAGCCGTTACCTGATCTTCAAGACTCCCGCCAACCTGTTCGGCGCGGCCCGTGACGCCAAGCTCATGCTGGCTGATAAGAGCCTCTCCGGCACCGGCACTCTGGAAGTCACCCCCTATTGGATCACCCTGGACGGCACCGAGGTCCACGGCGTCACCCACACCCTGCATTACAACACCCGCACCATTTGGGAGTGAGGAAAGGAGAGCATCATGATTTATACGGATCCTCGTCTCAGCCCGGTTTTGGATACCAATAATGGGGGGATAATCGGCGCCCGTTCCAATGAACACGGCGGTGGTGGCACCGACAGCATCGGCCCCGGCCTGTACAAGTTCACCCTCCCCG
>OCIU01001432.1_pt1 | contig 16647 bp, 9 predicted proteins | sample 1538471 | NCBI WGS metagenome assembly OCIU01 (sample SAMN04571693, study PRJEB22368) | human gut metagenome | biome: human gut; material: stool | host: Homo sapiens | place: Luxembourg | collected 2012-06-01 | reverse complement strand
CCACCCGGCGTTCCTCCAGCACAAATTCGCGGCGATCTGCATGCACCCCGACGAAGTGGCCTGCAAAGAGCTTTGGATGAAGGCCTTCGGCGACGACGAGCAGTTCGCCGACTCGTTCATCATGCGCTATTACTCCCGCCGCCGGATGCTGACGGCCGAGGCCGAAGGCCGCATGGCGGCGATGCTCCACCTCCTGCCGTTCCGGACGGAGCTGGGCCGCACGACCTATATTTATGGCGTAGCGACGGACCCGGCGTTCCGGGGACGCGGACTGGCTTCGCAGCTGATGCGCGAAGCGATGCGGCTCATCGCGGAGCGCGGCGACGATGCGGCGCTCCTCATCCCGACGCCCGGCAAGGAGTGGCTCCGGGAATTTTACGGACGCTTCGGGTTCGCTGGCGACGTTCCGGCGAGGTTCGTTTCCGCAGACCGCTTCGACTTCGGCACGGGCGACGCGGCCGCCGACCGGGCGATGGTCTGGCGGCGCGACTCCTCGGTTCCGCTCCCCGAACAGCTCACCGCCTCCTGGCATTCATAGCCTCCGGAACTCACCTCCGCGAGCGTCTTTTCGGCCTGCGCCGGAATCCGTCCGCCACACTGCCGCTCCCGGCGCAGGCGACAGCCCGCCCCGAGCGGCCGGGACCGGTTCCGACAACACCTCCGGTTCCGCCCGCCACTCTTCTCCGCCATGCCGTTTTCCGAACTGCCGTCGCCGAAAAACAGACGCCCGACAGTCTCGCTTCACAACCATTCCACAAATCAAGGGCAACGAAAAAGAAATGAAAGGGAAATGGCAAATCTACCAAACGAAACACGACTAAAAATTAAAATTTTTTATTTGCAAAAAAAATCATCCGATTTTGTTTTTTAATAAAATAAGTTTAATTTTGAAATGTATTCGAAACACAATCGAAACACAAACAAGTTATATTTGAAAAGTTTTTCAGACAGAAGCGACACGGTAAACAGATGGTTACCATATATATAACGGAAGATGCGAAGGCCGGCAGGGCCGCAAACGGAGACTTCGGGACGGAGTCCCCGACCGGGTCTTTCCGGGCCTTCGAGGTGTCCAAACAACCGGATTTACAAAACGCGGACAAATAAAAAAATTATAATCGAAGAACTTAAAATGAAAAACGTATTAAAGTATCTGTTACTGGCACTCATCGCCGTCTCGCAACTCTTCGCCTGCGGCGGCAGCGATGACGAAAAGACCCCCGCGGATAATTTCGACGTGCAATTCACGGTTCCGGGGTCGGTAGACGTCACCGAAGGCGGCGAGTGCACTTTCGCCGTAAGTGGGGGGGGGAAATCGCCCCTGACCACAGACACATTCATTCTTGAGTCGGACGCAGGCATCTCCTACGTCTGCCCCATCGTCAACACCACTTCCGACAGTTTCACCGTACGCCTGGCCGACGGGTGTGAAACGGGTTACTACAAAGTCTTCGTCAAAAGAGACGCGCGCAAAAAATCGTTCGGAAGAATCTACATCAACATCGTCGAAGACATAGATTTCAAACCGGATGCAGGCACCACGGTCTACGGGATCGTGTCGTCGGCCGGCGTCGGCGTGGAGAACGTCGTGGTCTCCGACGGCGCGGAGGTGACCGTCACGAACGAAAAGGGCATCTACCAGCTCAAATCGGCCAAAAAGTGGGGATATGTCTTCATCTCCGTCCCGAGCGGCTACGAAGTTCCGTCCGTCGGGGTGCTCCCGCAGTTCCACCGCGCGCTCAAAAACAGCGCCGACGTCGTCGAACGGGCCGACTTCAAGCTCGAAAAGGTCGACGGACAGGACTCCTACAAGATCTTCATGCTGGGCGACATGCACCTCGCCAACCGAACGGGCGACCTGGGACAGTTCGCCCAGTTCACCTCCGACCTTACGGACTACATGACCCGCCACAAGGGCGAGAAGATGTATGCGCTCACCCTCGGGGACATGACCTGGGACCTCTACTGGTATTCGAACAGCTACTATTTCCCCCAGTACCTGAACACCATCAACAGCCAGATCAAGAATCTGCAGATCTTCCACACCATGGGCAACCATGACAACGACTTCCAGACCAGGTCGGACTACGATGCGGCGGTCAAATATGTGGATCAGATCTGCCCGACCTACTATTCGTTCAACATCGGCAAGGTCCATTACGTCGTCATGGACGACATCGATTGCAGCAGCTACGACGGAACCGAATCCCGCAACTATGTCAAGAGCCTCTCCGCCGAGCAGCTGGACTGGCTGGCGAAAGACCTGTCGCACGTGGCCAAGACGACCCCCGTCGTCGTTGCCATGCATGCGCAGGTGTTCTATCCGACCACATCGGGATTCAAGATCGACCACGATCAGGTCAACACCCTGCGGCTTTTCGACATCCTCGACGGATATACCGTCCGCTTCGTGACGGGGCATACCCACAAACTTTTCAACGTGACGCCCGACGCTCCGATCGTGGACGGGCATAACTTCCGGGAGTATAACTCCGGCTCGGTATGCGCTTCGTGGTGGTGGTCCGGCAACCTCACGCCCGGAATCCACATCGGAACCGACGGAACTCCGGGCGGCTACGGCATCTGGGATGTCACGGGAACCGATTTCCAATGTCTCTACAAATCGACCGGATGGCCCGAAGAGTACCAGTTCCGCAGCTACGACCTGAACAACGTGCATTTTTCGATGGCCGACGTTCCGCTGATGCCTTCCGACATCTCCGCTTCGGTCAAGAACGCCTATATGCAATATGTCAACGCCTATCCGCAGAACAACGACAACGAGGTGCTGATCAACATCTGGAACTGGAATTCGGACTGGACGTTGAGCGTCGTCGACGAAAACCGCAAGACGCTGCCCTACACCGAAGTCTGGGCCTACGACCCGCTCCATATCGCGGCGCTCTCGGTCAAGCGGTTCAACAACGCGGGACTCAAGTCGACCCCGTCGTTCATCACCGACAAGTTCACGCACTTCTTCAAGGTGAAGGCGGACGATGCGGACACCGACCTTGTGATCACCGTCAAGGACGAATTCGGAAACGAGTGGACCGAAAACATGCAGCGGCCGAAAGCATTCTCCACGGATGCCTACCGACGCAAGTGATTTTCGCTACATACCCAACCACAATCATCATTTACTAACCAACAAACACAGATCTTATGAGAGTATTAAGACCACTGGTTCTATCTCTTCTTCTGGTATTGGGAGGGGGAATAACAGCCCTTTCGGCCCAGAACAGGGAGGTGTCGGGAAAAGTCCTCGACGCCAATCAACAGCCGCTCGTGGGTGTAGCCGTTCTGGTCGATGGTACGACCAAAGGCGTCACAACCTCTGAAAACGGCACCTTCAAAATCCAGGTTCCGTCGGGAGAAGCCGTTCTCCAGGTCACCTGCCTGGGTTACCTGCCCCAGAAAGTGACGGTTCCCTCAAGCCGGAACAGCATCACGATCTACCTGCAAGAGGACGCCATCATGCTCGATGCAACCGTCGTAATCGGCTACGGTACGCAGAAAAAAGTCAACCTGACCGGCGCCGTTGCGACCGTAGGGAGCAAGGAGCTCGAAAACCGCGTCACCCATTCGCTGGGCAGCATGTTGCAGGGTTCCGTAGCGGGTCTCAACATCACCACCTCCTCGGGTAAACCCGGCAGCACGCCGGCGATCAACATCCGCGGCGTCAACTCGATCAACTCGGCCGACCCGCTCGTGCTGATCGACGGCGTGGTGGGCGACCTGAACCGCGTCAACCCCAACGACGTGGAGTCGATCTCGGTCATCAAGGACGCTTCGGCGGCAGCCGTCTACGGCGCCCGCGCAGCCTTCGGCGTCATCCTGGTCACCACCAAGAACGGCTCGGCCCAGGACGGCAAGGCGACGGTGCGTTACAGCGGCCGTTTCGGCTGGGAGGAGGCCACGACCTCGACCGACTACGAGAACCGCGGTTACTGGTCGGTCTATACGGTCAACAAGTTCTGGCAGGCCGACTCCGGAACGAACTATGTCAAATACAACGATCACGACATGCAGCAGCTGCTGGCGCGCGTGAACGACAGGACCGAGCATCCCGACCGTCCGTGGGTCGTCGAAGAGATCCGCAACGGCCGCAAACAGTGGGTCTACTACGGCAACTACGACTGGTGGGACATGCTCTTCCAGCAGCGTCGGCCCGTGCAGCAGCACAACATCTCGCTCAGCGGCGGCACGAAGGACATCAAATACCTCGTCTCGGGCGCCTATGACCGCCAGGAAGGTATTCAGCGCGCACATCCCGACGTGTATAACAAGTACAACCTGCGTGCGAAACTCGATTTTCGGATCAACCGGTGGGCAACGCTCTCGAACAACACGTCGTTCTTCTCGTCGAATTACAAGTCTCTGGGAGACGGCAGCGTAGACAACACCATCGCTTACAGCGCCCGCCACGCACTGGCCAACTTCCCCATGAAGAACCCCGACGGATCGTGGCTTTACAGCACGCCGTATCTCGATTACAAGATCGCCAACGGACGCCACATCCTGCTCAACGAGGGCACGCACCGCAACGTCGACCGCTCGAACGACTTCTCGAACACGACACGCCTGGTCATCACGCCGTTCAAGACGTTGAGCATCACGGGTGACTTCACCTACCGCCTCTACCAGAACCGCAATACGAGCCGCAGTTCCGCAATGAACTACCGCGAATACCCCGACGGGCCGCTGCTCGCCTACGACACGGGCGCCGGCATGAACCAGCTCGACGAAGTGGTTCAGACGCGCAACTACTATTCGGCCAATGTCTACGCCAACTACGACGAAACGTTCGGCGAGGCGCACCACGTGTCGGCAACCGCCGGATTCAACTACGAAACGTGGTCCAGCAAGAACGTCTCGGTGGCAGGCATCAACCTCTCCTCCATAAACCTCGACGACCTGAATCTGGCAACGGGATCTCCCACGGAGGGCGCTTACGGCGGCGGCCAGAACGAATACGCCCTGGCAGGCTTCTTCGCCCGTATCAACTACGACTACAAAGGGCGCTACCTCTTCGAGGTGAGCGGACGCTACGACGGATCGTCGCGTTTCGCACCGGGCAACCGCTGGGGCCTGTTCCCCTCGGCATCGGCCGGATGGCGCATCTCCGAGGAGCCGTTCTTCGGCAACGCCAAAGACCTGGTGGACAACCTCAAGCTGCGCGCTTCGTTCGGCAGCCTGGGCAACCAGAACGTGTCGTCCTACTACACCTACATGCGCCTGATCACGAACAAGGATTTCAGCAACTACACCTTCGACGGCAGCATAAAGGGCAAATACTCCTCGCTGGGCGCCCCCGTAGCCTCCGACCTGACCTGGGAAACCGCCCAGCAGTGGGACCTGGGTCTGGATCTCACCATGCTGAACAACCGGCTCAACTTCACCGGCGACGTCTACATCCGCGACACGAAGGACATGCTGACCGACGGAATGGCGCTGCCCGGCGTATACGGGGCCGATTCGCCCAGCATGAACTCCGCCGAACTGCGCACGAAGGGTTATGAACTCTCCGTCAGCTGGCGCGACCAGTTCAAACTCGCCGGCAAACCGTTCGAATACAGCGTCGGTTTCAACCTCAGCGACTACAAGAGCGTCATCACCAAATACGACAACAACCCGAACAAGTCATTGACCAACCTGACAAAGGGAGATTATTACGTCGGCATGGAGATCGGCGAAATCTGGGGCTTCAAGACCGACGGGTTCTTCAAGACCACCGAAGAGGCGCAGGCCTATGCCAAAGAGGTCGACCTGAGTTACAGCACGGGCCGTCTGACCGGCGGCTGGCAGGCCGGCGACCTGAAGTTCGTCGACCTAGACGGCAACGGCGTCTGGGGAGTCGGCAACGACACCGTCGACAAGCCGGGCGACCGGACGATCCTGGGCAACTCGCTCCCGACGCTCTCCTACGGCATCAACGCCTCGATCCGCTGGATGGGCTTCGACGCTTCGGTCTTCTTCCAGGGAACCGGCAACCACTACTGGTATCCCCACGGAGAAATGATGCCTTTCTGGGGCTGCTATTCCTATCCCTACCTCTCCTACCTCCCGACGGATTTCCTCGGCAAGGTATGGGCGGAGGACAATCCCAACTCCTATTTCCCGCGCGCAAGAGCCTATTCTTCATCGGGAGGTTATCTGAGCAAGGTCAACGACCGTTACCTGCAAAATATCCGCTACCTGCGCCTGAAAAACCTGACCGTCGGCTACACGATCCCCGCGACCCTCACCAAGAAGGCCGGCATCGACCAGATCCGCATCTATTTCTCGGGCGAGAACCTCTGCTACTGGTCGCCGCTCAAAAAGAACTCCAAGTACGTCGATCCCGAAGCGGCTATCAACCGTTCCGGCGTGAACAACAACGCCTACTATCCGTGGGCCAAGACGTTCATGTTCGGCATCGACATCACCTTCTAATAATTTCAAAATCCGAATACCATGAAGCGATTAATCATACTGGCAGCAACGCTGATTGCAGGATTATCGGCCTGCGACTCCCTGCTGGACAAAGAACCGTTGGATCGGGTGACGCAGTTCGACTATTTCAAGACGAGAAGCGATCTGGAACTCTTCTCCAACCCCTTTTACGACAACCTGCTGGACAAGACGCCCTACGATGAGCAGAACGACCTGCTCGTTCAGATGACCCTCTCCGATGTTCTCTACGGAGGCGACAAGCGCACCGTTCCGAACACCGGCGGCGGCTGGTCGTGGGGCAACCTGCGCCGCATAAACACCCTGCTGGAATATGTCGATCAATGCGAGGACAAGAAGGCCGTGACCGAATATACGGCCCTGGCCAAATTCTTCCGCGCCGCCTTCTATTTCGACAAGGTGAAACGCTTCGGCGACGTGCCCTGGTACGAGGTGCAGCTCGGCTCGGCAGACGAAGCGCTCTACAAACCGCGCGATTCACGCGAACTGATCATGACCAATATGATCAAGGATATCGACGAAGCCATCAACAGCGGCGGTCTTACGGAGGATATATCGACCTACCGCGTCAACAAATGGGCGGCGCTGGCGCTGAAAGCGCGGTTCTGCCTCTTCGAGGGAACCTACCGCAAATACCACGGCATCAACCTCGAAGGACATGACTACACCTATTATCTGGAGGAAGCTGCCAAGGCCGCCAAAACGATCATCGACGAAGGTCCCTACAAGCTCTACTCCACCAAAAATCCGGACAAGGACTACATGATGCTCTTCGCACAGGAGAATGCCAGCACCGAAGAGTATATCCTCGCCATCCGGAACAGCTACGAGGCCCAGGTCTACCACAATGCGACGGCCTACACGCTGCTGCCGACACAGGGCCGCCCGGGCTACACCCGCAAATTCATCAACATGTACCTGATGAAGGACGGCAAGGCATTCACCGACAAATTTAAGACAGAGTGGCAAACAATGCCTTTCACCGAGGAGGTGAAGGACCGCGACCCGCGCCTGGCGCAGTCGATCCGCACCCCGGGTTACAAGCGCATCGGCGCCAAGCGGGTACAGGGACCCGATCTCGGCGTCACGATCACCGGCTACCAACCCATCAAATTCGTTCAGGACACGACGGCCTCGGGAGGACAGATCGACCGCAACGACCGTTCGACCTGCGACATGCCGGTTTTCCGCTATGCCGAAGTGCTGCTCAACTATGCCGAAGCCAAGGCCGAACTGGGATCGCTCTCGCCTGATGATCTGAATATCACCGTCAACGAAATCCGAAGCCGGGTGGGGATGCCGGCCCTCACCATGAGGGATCTCGACAAACAACCCGACTGGTATCTTTCGTCCGAGGAGTACGGCTATCCCAATGTGACCGGCTCCAACGAAATCGTAAACGCCATTCTGGAAATCCGCCGCGAACGAACCGTCGAGCTGATCCAGGAGGGTTTCCGCCTTCAGGATCTGTATCGCTGGAAAGCCGGCTATTGCATCGACCAGGCCATTTCCGGCATGTATTTCCCGGGCCCCGGCGAATACAAGCTTGCGGGCAAAGAAACGGCCGATCTGATTCTCTATAAGGCAGGAGAGACCAAACCCCAAGCCGGCGAAGGAGTTTCGGTATACGAACTCGGTTCGGACATCATTCTCTCCGAGGGGGACAAAGGCTATGTCTACTATCACAAAACCGTAAAGAATCTGCGCACTCCGTTCAACGAGGAACGCGATTACCTCTACCCGATTCCCAGCGGCGAGCGTTCGCTCAACCCGAACCTCACGCAGAATCCGGGATGGAGCGACGGACTCGATTTTTAAGTCGGAAATAACCTAAAAAACAAGATTATGAGATTTGTAAAATATATGACAGCCCCGATCCTCATGGCGGCCCTATGTTCCTTCTGGGGCTGCGACAAGGATGAGGACCACCTTTCCGAAGCTGTTCTGGCGAGCGCCAACACCTTGAATTTCGAAGCGGAAAGAGCGGCGGAAAAGATCATCACCATCTATGCCGACGCCGACTGGGTGACGGAAGTCCCCGACTGGGTGACGGTCACGCCCAACTCGGGAACCGGCGTCATGGACGTGACGGTTTCGGTGACCGACAACATGCGCGACGGCGCGGAGGACAATCCCCGCAAGGCCACCCTCGTCTTCAAGGGACGGACTCTTGCAAGCCGCGCACAGGTGCTCATCACGCAGAACGGAGACAAATACCGCGATGTGAAGGAGTACACGGCAGGTGAACTCGCCGCCCTGGCGGACGAAACGGTCATTTCCGTACCGTCGGCGATCGTCGTGGCCGTGACGACCAAAGGCTTCGTCATCAGCGACGACAAAAACACGGACAATATCTTCGTCTCGGACGCCACGACGGTTGCCGTCGGCGACAAGATTTCGCTCTTGGGCACCAAGTCGTCCGACTCGCAGAAACTCGCTACGGTAATCGACTGCGACGAGGTGACGGTTCTGTCCGGCGGAGCGGTGAACTACCCCGAACCGGAGGACATCAGCGCAAAGATCGACGACTACACCTCCTCCAAACGGGGCTACGTCACCGTCAAGGGCGTTTTCAACGGCAGCACCCTCACCGTTTCGGAGGACGCCAAGTACTCGGTCAGCGTCGTGGACGCCCCGTCGAGTCTGGGCCTTTCCTCCCTGACCGGCCATATCGTAACCGTCACGGGCTACTACGCCGGTTTGGCCGAGCCTGTACAGCGCATCATGGCCACCGATGTCGAGGACAACGGCCTGAACGAGATCGTCTATTTCCTGGAGAACTTCGAATGGCTCGAACCGTGGTCCGTAGCAAGCGGTGTCGGCCAAACGGTCGAGACGGATAACCTCGATGCAAAAGCGACAGCGCTTACCTCCATAACTGTCGATGGAGTGACTGCATTCGACGCTGTCGAAAAACTCGGTTACAAGTTTATCTACGACAAGAACGACAACAAACGCATCTACCTCCAGCAGAACTACCTCAAATTCGGCAAGATCGGCAATCACGCAGGTATCATTCTTCCTCCGATAGACGGGGTTCCCGAAGCAAAGGACAATGTGACACTCTCGTTCGACTGGTGCGGAATGCGCCAGGGGTCCGGCAAGATCGACCCCGTCAATCTGATCGTCATCTTCGAGAACGGCAGCGACAAAGTGCAGATCGACATACCCGAACTGGGATGGGAGGATGGTCACAAGCTCGAATGGGTTCGCGCCGAAGTCAGCCTGAAGGGCATTACGGTCAACAAGGATACGAAGATCACCATTACGCAGACGCAGTGGGAAGTCGGAACAGCCAACCGCTGGTTCCTCGACAATATCAAAATATCCGAACCGATCAAACTCTGATAACAGGAACCCTGTAAAACGAAATCAGCCGTTGACCCGTGAGTCAACGGCTGATTTTTTTCAGCGGAGGCGCAAAAAAAACCGAAGTTTTCGCTCCGTTCCGCCGGCTACCGGCCCGCTCGCCGGAGGAAACACTCGATCGTGTTCTCCATCAGGCAGCAGATCGTCATAGGCCCGACGCCGCCCGGCACGGGCGTGATCACCGAGGCCTTGGGTTCGATGGCCGCGAAATCGACGTCGCCGCACAGTTTGCCCGTCTCCGGGTCGCGGTTCACCCCCACGTCGATCACCACGGCGCCCGGCGACACCATCTCCGCCGTGACGAACTTCGGCCGACCGATGGCCACCACCAGAATCTCCGCCCCGCGCGTCACTTCGGCGAGGTTGCGCGTACGACTGTGGGCCATCGTCACCGTAGCGTTCGCGTCCAAGAGCAGTTTCGACACGGGAAGCCCCACGATATTGCTGCGGCCGATCACCACGGCGCGCTTGCCGGCGATCTCCACGCCTGCGGCCCGCAGCATCTTGAGAATGCCTTTCGGGGTGCAGGGGAGCGTGCAGGGCTGTTTCTGCCACAGCGCCGCAACGTTCAGGGGATGGAAGCCGTCGACATCCTTCTGTTTGTCGATGGCGGCGATCACCTTGTCCTCGTCGATATGTTTCGGAAGGGGCAGCTGGACCAGAATGCCGTCCACCTCGTCATCGAGGTTCAGGGCCGTGATGATGTCCAGCAGTTCGGCCTCGGAAACGGACTCGGGCTTTCGGATCGTGGTATTGCGGATGCCCACCTCGGCCGAAGCCTTGGCCTTACCCGTCACATAGCTCACGCTGCCGGGGTCCTCGCCCACGAGGATGACAACCAGATGGGGCACACGGCCATATTTCGCGGGGAAGGTCTTCACCTCGTCCGCCATTTCAAGTTTCAGTTTCGCTGAAAGTTCTTTTCCGCTGATTATTTTTGCCATATATCGCTCGTATTATCTTTCCAAATCGTCGAAAGCCCGGTGTCCGATGTCGGTGCGGTGGAACAGATTGTCGCAGTCGATGCGGGCCACGTCGGCCAGCGCATTCCTCCGCGCTTCGGCCAGGTCCCTGCCCTTGCCCACCACGAACAGCACGCGGCCTCCGTTGGTGAGAATCCGCCCGCCGTCGGCCCGGGTTCCCATGTGATAAACAGCCCCTTCGACGCGGTCCAGGCCCTTGATCTCGTGTCCTTTTTCGTAGTCGCCCGGATAGCCCTTCGAGGCCAGCACGATGCCCAGCGCGGCGAAATCGTGCCACTCCAGCTGCGTATCGCGTCCCTCGGCCACGGCACAGAAGATGTCGACGATGTCGCTCTTCAGGCGCGGCAGCACCACCTCGGTCTCGGGATCGCCGAAACGGGCGTTGAACTCGATGACCTCGATACCCCGCGCAGTCTTCATCAGTCCGCCGTAGAGCACGCCCTCGAAGGGACACCCCTCGGCGATCATCGCGTCGGCCACGGGCTGCATGATCTTCTCCAGGGCATAGCGTTCGTCCTCCGCCGTCACGAACGGCAGGGGCGAATAGGCGCCCATACCGCCCGTATTGGGACCCTCATCGCCGTCGTAGGCGCGCTTGTGGTCCTGCGCCAGCGCCATCGGCCACACCTTGTGTCCCGAAACGAAGCACATGAACGAAAACTCGGGACCTTCGAGGTAATCCTCGACGACCACCTTGCCCTCGCCGAACTTATCGTCGAGCAACATATCCCGCAACGCCGCTTCGGCCTCGGCCATCGTCCGGGCGATCACCACGCCTTTTCCGGCGGCCAGTCCGTCGTATTTCAGCACTGCGGGCAGAGGACGCCCCTGCACATAGGCCAGCGCCCCGGCATAGTCGGTGAATGCGCGGAATCCGGCTGTCGGGATGGCATATTTAGCCATCAGCCGTTTGGCGAACTCCTTCGACGACTCGATGCGCGCCGCAGCCTTCGTCGGACCAAAGATGCGCAGCCCCGCGGCCCTGAAGCAGTCGACGACACCCGCCGCCAGCGCCACTTCGGGACCCACGACCGTGAGGCCGATGCCCCGCTCCGCGGCAAAGTCACGCAGGCGTTCCACCTCGGTTTCACGAATGGCCACGCACTCGGCCTGCCGGGCGATGCCCGCATTCCCGGGTGCGCAGTAAATTTTTTCAACCTGCGGCGAACGCGACAGCGCGTCGACAATGGCGTGTTCGCGGCCTCCGCCGCCGATAACCAGTACCTTCATAAACAAAATTCCTTTTTATCGCAGAATAAACTCCGCAGATTCCGGCACTTTTTTCCGCAAAAAGTGCCACAAAAACTCCCCGCCGACAAAAAAGGCTAAAAGACGCGGCCTAACGCTGGCTCCGGGCGACTATTCGCGGGTTTGTAAACAAACCGTCCCCTCCGCTCGCGCTTTTAGCCCGTCCCTTGCCAACGGCTCCGGTATCCGGTCGGATTTCTGTACTACCCAAACATGGTAACGCCGGTGATACTAATGCTTGAAGTGCCTCTCACCGGTGAATACCATGGCGATACCCTTCTCGTCGGCCTTCCGGATCGAATCCTCGTCGCGGACCGAACCGCCGGGCTGCACGATCGCCGTCACGCCGTATTCGGCGGCCAGCGTCACACAGTCGTCGAAGGGGAAGAAACCGTCCGACGCCAGCACGAGACCCTCGGTGACGCCTGCGGCATGCGCCTGCTTCAGGGCGATCTCCGCCGAGCCGATGCGGTTCATCTGTCCGGCGCCGACGCCCAGCGTCCGGCCGTCCTTCACCGCCACGATGGCGTTCGACTTCACGTGTTTGACGATATGCCAGCCGAAATTGAGATCCTCCATCTGCTCCGCAGCGGGCTTCGCCTTCGTGACGCACATATCGGCCGTAACGGCCTTCGTCGCCACGTCGAGGTCCTGCACCAGCAGGCCGCCGTTGACGCTCACATACTGTTTCGGGTCCACGTCGCCCTTGTCCATGCTGACCTCGAGCAGGCGCAGGTTCTTCTTCGCCGAGAGCACTTCGAGCGCCCCCTCGTCGAATTTCGGGGCCATGATGATTTCGAGGAAGATCGGCTTCATCAGCTCGGCCGCTTCGCGCGTCACCGTGCAGTTCGTCGCCACGATGCCGCCAAAGATCGACACCTTGTCGGCCTCGTAGGCCTTCGTCCATGCCTCGACGACATCCTTGCCCGTCGCGGCGCCGCAGGGATTCATGTGTTTGAGGCCCACGCAGAACGGCTTGTCGAACTCGCGCACGATGCACAGCGCGGCGTTGGCGTCCTGGATATTGTTGTACGACAACTCCTTGCCGTTGAGCTGTCTGGCGAATGCCAGCGAATAGGGCACCTCCTTCCCCTCGCGGTAGAATTTGGCCGACTGGTGGGGGTTTTCGCCGTAGCGCAGCGACTGCACGAGGTCGAACTCGAGGAAAAGCTTCTCGTTCAGACCCGCCTGCGCGCGCATATAGGCGGCGATCATCGCGTCGTACTCGGCGGTATGCGTATAGGCTTTGGCCGAGAGCTTCAGGCGCGTGGCCTTTTCGGTATTGCCGCCGGCGCGAATCTCGTCCAGAATCGCGTCATAGTCCGCGGGGTCGCACACGACCGTCACGTCGGCCCAGTTCTTGGCCGCCGAGCGAAGCATCGAAGGGCCGCCGATGTCGATGTTCTCGATGGCGTCCTCCATCTTCACGCCGGGTTTCGAAATCGTCTCCCGGAACGGATAAAGGTTCACGCAGACCATGTCGATGAACTCGATATGATTATCCTTCAGGGCTTTCAGGTGCTCCGGATCGTCGCGGCGGGCCAGCAGTCCGCCGTGCACGTTGGGATGCAGGGTCTTCACGCGGCCGTCGCAGATCTCGGGGAATCCCGTCACGTCGCTGATGTTGATTACCTCCACGCCGCTGTCGGCCAGGAGCTTCATCGTACCGCCCGTGGCGATCACCTCCCAGCCCAGAGTCCGCAGCCCTTTGGCAAACTCCACGACACCGGTCTTGTCACTTACACTAATTAATGCGCGCATTATTCGATCAGTTTTTTAATAGTTTCAATGTATAACGGATATTCCACGGCATGAATCATCGCTTCCAGTTCCCCGATGTCATCGCCCTCGTAGGGAAAGGCCCGCTGGGCGATGATGCGTCCGCCGTCCAGCTCGGCGTCGACGTAATGGATCGTCACGCCGAAGACCTTGACGCCGTATTCCAGCGCCTGCTCGATGGCATGCGCCCCGCGGAAGGCCGGCAGCAGCGAGGGGTGGATGTTGATGATCCGCCCGCCGTAGGCCCCCAGCAGCACGTCGCCCACAATGCGCATATAGCCCGCCAGGCAGACCAGCTCCACGCCCGCGGCATCCAGCCGCGCGACGATCTCCCGCTCGTAGTCGGCCTTCGAGGCATATTGCTTCGGCGCGAAGACGAACGCCCCGACCTCGTGAGCGGCAGCCCTTTCGACCACCTTCGCACCGGGTTTGTCGCAGACCATCAGCACGACTTCGGCATCCAGCACGCCCCGCTCGCAGGCCGTGACGATGGCTTCGAAGTTCGTGCCGCTGCCGCTGGCGAAAACCGCAAGGCGCCGCATCCCTCTATCGGATGACGACACCCTCGGTGTCGGTTACGCGTCCGATGACCGTGGCACGCTCGCCCTGCTCCGTGAGGATGCCGATGGCCTTCTGCGCCTCGGCGGCATCGAGGGCGATGACCATGCCGATGCCCATGTTGAAGATGTTGAACATCTCGCGGTGGGCCACCTTGCCGTACTTTTCGAGGAAGCGGAACACGGGCAGAATCTCCCACGACCCTTCGTCGATCTCAAGCCCCTGCCCCTCGTGGAGGATGCGGGGAATATTTTCGTCGAAACCGCCGCCCGTGATGTGGCTGATGCCGTGCACGTCGCAGTTGCGAACCACCTCCAGCACCTGCTTCACATAGATTTTCGTCGGCGTGAGCAGCACCTCGCCGAGCTGTTTGTTCGACAGTTCGGGATAGGACTCGCGCAGGTTCAGGCAGTTGTCCGCGACGATCTTGCGCACGAGGCTGAAGCCGTTGGAGTGCACGCCGCTCGACGCAACGCCCACCAGCACGTCGCCCGCCCTGACCTTCGAACCGTCGATCAGCTGCGACTTCTCCACAACGCCCACCGTGAATCCGGCGATGTCGTATTCGCCCTCGGCGTACATGCCCGGCATCTCGGCGGTCTCGCCGCCCACCAGCGCACAGCCGGCCTGACGGCAGCCGTCGGCGACACCCGCGACGATGGCCTCGATCTTCTGGGGTTCATTGCGCCCCACGGCCACGTAGTCGAGGAACACCAGCGGTTCGGCGCCCTGCGCCAGCACGTCGTTGACGCACATGGCCACGGCATCAATGCCGATCGTGTCGTGCTTGTCCATCTCGAAGGCCAGCTTGAGTTTGGTTCCCACGCCGTCGGTCCCGCTCACGAGCACCGGTTCCTTCACCTTGAGGGCCGAGAGGTCGAACATACCGCCGAAGGCGCCGATGTTGCCCATCACACCCAGACGCGAGGTCGAGGCCACATGCTTTTTGATGCGCCGCACCACTTCGTATCCGGCTTCGAGATTCACGCCGGCCTTTTCATAACTTTGAGCCATAGCAATATATGGTTTAAATAATTTAAATTCCCTGTTTTTATCCCCATTCTCCGGGCCCGTCATTGGGAGGCATCGCCAGATGCCGTGGCAATCCGGGAAAAATGCCGTAACGTCACAACACCGGTTCAGATTGCCGCGTCGGACCTGCGTCCTCCTCGCAATGACCGCTTCGCGTCCGCTAACATTTTACGTCCTTGTTGGCCTCCTCGGGCGACTGGTAGAGCGCCGTGGGATACTGCCCCGTGAAGCAGGCCATGCAAAGTTCCTTGCGGCTGCCCGCCTTCAACAGCGACTCGGGCGAGAGGAACACCAGCGAATCGGCGCCGATCTCCTCGCAGACCCCCGCCGTGTTCTTGCGGGCCGAGATCAGCTCCTCGCGTGTCGAGGTGTCCACGCCGTAGAAGCAGGGATCGGTCATCGGGGGACTGGCGATGCGCACGTGCACTTCGGTGGCTCCCGCCTCCTTGAGCATCGTGACGATGCGCCGCGAGGTCGTGCCGCGCACGATCGAGTCGTCGACCAGCACCACGCGCTTGCCCCTGACAATCGAACGCACGGCCGAAAGTTTCATCCTCACGCCCTTCTCGCGCAGCTCCTGCGAGGGCTGGATAAAGGTGCGGCCGATATACTTGTTCTTGATAAGTCCCATTTCATACGGCAATCCGCTCGCCTCGGCGTAACCCATCGCGGCGCTGAGGCTCGAATCGGGCACGCCGACCACGATGTCCGCCTCGGCGGGAGCCTCCTTCCAGAGCAGGCGTCCCGACTCCTTGCGGTAGGCGTGGACGTTGCAGCCGTCGATGTCGCTGTCCGGGCGTGCGAAGTAGATGTACTCCATCGAACACATTTCGTGACGCTTGTACATCGAGTAGTCGCGGCTGCGGATGCCCTGTTTATCAATCGTCACGATCTCGCCCGGCTCGACGTCGCGCACGAACTCCGCGCCCAGCACGTCGAACGCGCACGTTTCGCTCGACACCACCCATCCGTCGCCCAGCTTGCCGATCGACAGCGGACGCAGGCCGTACTTGTCACGGCAGGCGTAGATGCGGTTGGCCGTCATAATCAGGAAGGCGAAAGCCCCTTCGAGCATGTTCAGCGCGTCGATGATCGAGAAGATGCGCGGCCGGTCGTGGTAGCGCGTCTCCTTCTTGATCAGGTGGGCCAGGATCTCGCTGTCGGAGGTCGATTGGAACAGGCTGCCTTTGTTTTCGAGGTGGCGGCGCAGCAGCTCCGAATTGACGAT
>OCIU01001419.1_pt1 | contig 16824 bp, 15 predicted proteins | sample 1538471 | NCBI WGS metagenome assembly OCIU01 (sample SAMN04571693, study PRJEB22368) | human gut metagenome | biome: human gut; material: stool | host: Homo sapiens | place: Luxembourg | collected 2012-06-01 | reverse complement strand
GCACAAGCGAGACGACCTTCTCCCCGGAGGAGACGACCACCCGCGCCATGCTTGACGAGCTTGCATCGCGCTCTGCGGCTGTCAGGAGGATCGCGCCGGGGGTGAAGACCATTTCGGCATACTATGAAAACATAACCTATGACGGCGTGACCGACGCTACAGGGTTCCTTCAGGAGCATCTTGACATTTCCGTTCCGAAGCTCTGTCTGTTTGAGCGCGTGGGCGGGCTTGAGAGTTACAAAAAGCGTTTTCAGGCTTATAGGGCGGCAGGCAACAAGGTCTACACCTATGTCTGCTGGGAGCCGTGGAAGCCCTTCCTCAACGTGTTTGTCAACGAGGAGGGCATCGACCACCGCGCTCTGTTCTGGCAGATATACGACTGCGGTGCAGACGGCTTCCTTTACTGGGCGGCAAATCAGTGGTATGACCTTGACGTCAACCCGTGGAACAGTATGCAGACGATCCCGTGGTTGACAAGGGATATCTACGGCGACGGGTCGTTCATGTATCCCGGCAACAAATTCGGCTTTGACGATCCCTGCTCGTCGCTCAGACTTGAGGCGGTGAGAGACGGACTTGAGGACAACACGCTGCTCCGCATGGCAAAGAAGCATCTCAGCAGCTCGTGGCTCGACAAAGAGATCGACAAGGTCACAAAGAGCCCGACGATCTCAACGACCGACAGCGGTGTTTTCGATACCGTCAGGATCAATATCGGAAACGCACTTGAAAAAGCACTTTCGGGGAAATAAATGAAAATCGTGGGGTGTTAAATTACTCATCTTGAGTTTTTTGACACCCCTGATTTCTTTTCTTTTATGGCCATAAAAAATAGGTTGACAACATCCTAAAATCAGTGTATAATATTTGTGTAAAGAATTGTCGGGAGGTAATACCATGGATATCAACACCAACCAGATCGTTTCCATTTCGGAAGCCAATCAGAATTTTTCGCGCGTTGCCAGAGCTGCTGACAGACTCGGTACCGTAGTCATTTTCAAGAACAACAAGCCAAAATACAAATTAGTCGACATCGAACAGGATTCGGAAATTCAGATGACCGATGACGAAAAAATTGATTTCGTTGCCGCGCGCATTCTGAAGGAATACCGGAAAGCATTTGAGGAGCTTGCGAAATGATTAAATTCAGCAGGGACAAGGTTTTGCTTCTCCATCAGATCATTTCGCAGGAAACGGGCGGAGATCCGAATCTGCGTGATATCAATCTTCTTGACAGTGCGCTGGAATCTGCCTTTCAGACCTTTGACGGAAAAGAATTATATCCTACAAAAGAAGAAAAGGCGGCTCGCATTGGTTATTCTTTGATTTCAAATCACGCATTTGTAGACGGAAACAAGCGCATCGGCATGTACGTTCTTCTCTCTTTTCTTGAGGTAAACGGAATCAAGATCCGTCCGAGCGATGAAGAGGTTGTTCGTGTCGGGCTTGCAACCGCTGCCGGAGAGATGAAATACGAAGATATTTTAGCATGGATTTCAGAAAATAAATAATCTATTAGCGGGGTGCCGAAAAACCGTTCCGGGTTTTCAGCGCCCGCTTTTTCTTGTGTGCCGGGGCGATTCGTATAATGCTGTAACTTTCATTTCAGGTTTTTTGAAACAATTTACCGGGCGGAAGTCATCATTTTCTTTCTCTGCTATGCCGCACATAAGGCTTATTTCCGCGACGGGGCTGCCGCGCGAAGGCGCTTGCCTGACAAAAAGCCCCTGCTGCAGTTGTATTATCCTGCGGCAGGGGGCTCTTTTGTCATTGTCTGTTTTTGAAATTACGGCTATTGTTTTTACGTGATCACCGAAGACCGCTGCTGAGTCTGTTGTTATTTATCCCAGACATAGTCGTACAAGTCTTTGAAATTTGCCATAATGACGCTCTTGCGCGCATCATACCATGAGATCAATCCTTCGCCGCGCTTGACGCAATTGGTGAAGGGCATCCATTCCAGATTGGTGATAAACATATAACCCGGGTCGTAAAGAACATTTGAATAGATGATATCAAGCATTTCTTCGGATTCGTCATCTCTGGTGTATTTTCCGGTAAGGGTTTTTTCATACCAGGCGGGACGGATATATTCATATGAATACTGAGCCATGGTTTCAATGATTGCGCCGGTTCTGTCTTTGTCGGTTGCAGTCATGGGAATTGCCAACGCCATTCCCCACTGGTCAGAATACGTATAATACTTATCCTGTTTCTCGGATGCTTTGGGAAGCGGCAGAATTCCGAAATTGCTGTCCTGGTTTCTCCACTCTTCACAGGCATTAAGGCCGGCACATGCAAACAAAGCTCTGTCATCAAAGAAAATCTGTGTCAGCGTCTCGTTTCCGTCATCCAGCCAGACATACTCATTGTTTTTCAGGAAGCTGCCAAGCCCGTCGATTAAATCTACCATCTCCTCAGAGTCAAACCGACAATCGACTCCGTTATCGGAAAAACTGACAAGCTGCATTCCGCGGCCGTAAACGAAAGACTCCAGATGATGCGAGTTTACGCACAGTCCGTATTTGTCTTTGATGTCACGAACGCCGTCTCCGTTTTCCTGCGAGGCGCTTTTGGCGAGTGTCATCATGAGCTCCTGAGTCCAGTTGCCGTCTTTAACAATTTGATATATATCTCCGATCTGATACTCTTCGGCGACTTTTTTGTTGAAGAAGAAGGCAGATGTTACGGCGAAGGTGAACCAGTTGATGTCGCCGCCGAGAAAATAATAGTTGTTGTTCAGTGACAGAGTTTCGGTTATGGATGTGTTCCACCACGGCTGTGACAGATTGATATATTTTGCTCCGTTCCACGGGATGATCAGGTCATTGACAATAAGCGGTTTTGCTGACTGAGTAAAAGCAGTTGCCATTATATCAATGACATCATCCCCTGATTTGATGTAGGGCAATAAATATTCCGCTGCGTTTCCGGACCCGCCGATGATGAGAGAATTGATGGTGATTTCAAACCGCTCCTCCACCCTGCGATTGCGTGTATAGATGGCTTCGGAAATCTGGTCTCCCGAAACGGGGGAATCGCAGTCAAAATAATCCGGGCCTGTCGGACCGGGCGCTCCGATGTCAAACGAAAGCCCCTGATACGTTAATTCCGGTGGGATGCTGTTGATATTTTCGCTCGTAAGAGAAGGAACGGCAGTCTTGCTGCTTTCCGTATTATTGCCCGAACCCGGACGATAGCAGGAAGCAAAAGAGACGAACAGAAGCGAACAGGCGAAAATGAGTAGTACGATTCTTTTCATAATGTGATTTAATCTCCTTTCAGAAATAAGCCATAGAAAAAGTTAACGTTTTCTTTTTTTGATTATAACACAAGGTTCGCGTGCTGTCAAGCGTTTTTTTAATATTTATTCGGCGCACCCGATGATTTCGCAATTAAACCTTGAAACAGATAAGCATTTGTAGTAAATTGCCGGATAATTGCTGTATTGACCTGCGTGTTTTGTCCGATTTATGAGAATATTCCGGAATAACCCACTGAATTGTTTTTTTGGGCAGATCAAAGTTTTTTCGAATTTCGCAAAAAAAGTATTGACAAGCTGCAATGACGATGATATAATAAGCTTAACGTTACCTCTGGCATTTTGCCGGGGCTGAATCTTTGATCGTCTGTGAGCGCCCCTCCGCCTTCTTTGGCACGCGGAGCCCGTATTACAGCTGCCGGGAGAGAAAAATGACTGATATTGCCTGCAAAACCGCTGACAACACTATTGCATTTTCAATAAAAGATGGGGGGCTTTTCCTCAATTCACTCATCTGCGATGATGTTGAGTTTTTACTGGACGGCAGTGTTCCGCTGCCGGATTCATATTTGCTGCATGGGGAGAAGAAGGCTTTCTCCTGGAAATACAGCTCGTCCGAGAGGAATGCTTCCGGTTTTTCAGTGCTGTTTTGCGACACCTGTGTCAGCTGCGCCTACCGAATAAATGTCAGATGCCGGTCTGACATAAACGGACCGGCTGAAATAAGCGCGGTTCTGACGAACGGCTCCGGGGAACCGCTGCGTGTTTTTCTGCGTGAGCTTATTCTTGTTGAATGCTCATTTCCGTCTGCTCCCGTGGCATGGAGCTTCCCGAAGGAAAGCGGAGTTGCGGAAGGCGTTGTATGGCATAACGAGCCTCAGACCTTCTTCAAGGGCACCGGAATCTATCGCGATATAATGACGGAAAATAACAGTGTTCTGATTGAAACCACAACGCTGCAGGACTTCAACGCCGGTGGAAAGGTGCCCATGGTATACCTTGATGCGGAAAACTGCGGTATGTTTGTTGCTTTTGAATGGTCCTCGTCGCGAATTATCGTAAACGGTTTATCCGGCAACAAGGTCAGGGTTTCGCTTGATTTTCACGAGAATTTCAATACCGTGATTTCCGCCGGAGGAGATTTAATTATTCCGCCGATTTATTTTGGGGGATATAAAGGTGATATTGAGGACGGCTCAAATCTCTTTAAGCGGTGGTTTTTCCTTGAGAAAACACCAAGGTCAGTCCGGGAAAACGAAAACGAGCCGCTTACGCAGATTGATTATCAGCTTTATGCCGCAACGGCAAAAAAGCTCGGAATTCAATCAATAAAATGGGATTACGGGTGGTGGACAGACCGTCCGACAACAGAAGCAATGCATGAAGGGTCGTGGCATCTCCGCAATCCGGAGTATATCAATAATATCCGTCGCGAATTTAAAGCAAAGACTCTTCGCGATTACGGCAACGCCATGTCACAGCTGAACATGAATTGGACATTGTACGCGCTTCTTCACGACTGCCGTTCCGATGACGGACTGGAAAGCGACGACAGGCTTACCTCCGTCGGGCCGAACAGCCATCCGGAATGGTTTTCAAACCGGAAGATCGGCGGGGTGTGTCCGGTGGCGGATCTCGGGAACGAAGAATGTGCGGCATACATAAAAAGAAAGCTGTTTGCCCTTTTTACAAGCTCCAGGGCAAAAACGTGGCGCTCTGACTTCGAACCGATTGCCTGCTGTTCTGACAAGAAAAACCGTCACGATGCGGACGGAAATGACGTTCAGTACTGGTGCTCCCGCGGCTTTTATGATATTGTTGATTACCTTATCGAGTCTATCCCCGGTTTCCGGTACGAATCCTGTTCATCGGGAGGCTCTATGAAGGATTTCGCAACAATGCACAGGGCGTCTGTCATCAACAATGACGATTCGGCAGATTGGATGAGTCTGAGGACAACATTTTATGATTCTTCATACTGTTTTCCTCCCGCACAGCTCCAATCGCCGGTAAACCCCGATACTTTTTGTCCGGATTGCGAAAAATACTATGCCGGCAAAGGGGATAAGGACATGGGTATGCGTTCTGTCATAATGAGCGCTGTCATGTTGGGTTCGTGGTGCAACAGGGTGGACGGGGAAACGCTTCATCATGGTCTGGAAGCATACTACGCCAAGTATCTGCGCCTGCATAATGAGGTCATAAAGCCGCTTATGAGGCATGGGAATTTGTATCATACTTTGCCGCGGCCGGACCATATCCATTGGGACGGAATGCAGTACGGGTGTGATTTCATACCGGAAAGCGGAGTGGGCGGTGTGCTGTTTCTGTTCAAACCGACAGATCAGAATGAACCTGCCATTCATGTTACGATTCGCGGTCTCAATCCCTCATATATATATTGCGCTGACTATCTGGAGAGAAAAAACCAAAGCTATTCAGCGACCGGCGAGGAGCTTATGAAGAACGGGCTGACCTGTCTGATTCCTGAGGCCACGGGAAGCGAAATCGTTTTGTTCCGGGTGGAGGGGAAGTCGAGCGAAGAAGAGCGGTATTTTTTCTGACGCAATCATCCTCTGCCCCAAAATATACATACAGTATTGCCTTCAGCTCGGAGACGGCGATTTTACAGCGGGCATCAATTATGCAGCAGAAAGACAAAGAGAAAAATGAATAACAGAATTACAATCAAAGATATAGCCGCCGAGGTAGGCGTCAGCGCAATAACCGTTTCGAAAGCTTTGAACGGCAAGAATCAGGTCAGCGAAAAAACGCGTGCGCGGATCATAGAAACTGCCAGACGAATGGATTACCGTCCGAACCTGAATGCAAAAAGTCTGGTGCGAAAAGAAATACACATTGCCTGTGTATATCCCAAAGAACCGTTTGAATTCTACTCATATGTCAAAGACGGCGTTAACATGGCTGAAAAGGAGCTTCTGGATTCCAAATGCCGTGTGTCATATTATGAGTATTCTTCTCTCGATTCCGTCGGAGAGGTCCGCGACTGTCTGATGCAGATAGAAAAAGAGAAGGTCGATGGGATCCTTTTGACCAGCAATCACAATTATCGTGAATATGTTGATGTTTTGCGGCGCATTACAGAATCCGGCTGTGCTGTCCTGTATAATACCATTTTTGGCGAGATTATCGAAGGCGTTATCGGCGGGATCGGGCTGAATGCCTATATGGCTGGGCAGATTGCGGCGGATTTTCATAACATAGGGAAAACCATGCTCCCTGAAGGGAAAACGTGGAAAACGGTTATTTTTGTCGGAAATAAAAATGTATCCACACATCATGACTGCATTGAGGGATACAGATCCCGGGCAAAGCTTCATGGCATAGAGCTGCTTGAAACCTATGAAACGAATGAAGACCGGAACATTGCGTACTATCTTACGGGCAAAGTGCTGCAGAATTTTCCGGATCTGAACGGGATATATGTATCGTCCTATAATGCGCTTGGTGTGTGCGAATGGTTAAAGGAGCATAATGCGCAGAACAGGGTGCTGACTATCGGTCACGATCTTTACCCTGCTTTGAATACTATGATAGAGAGCGGCTGTTTAAAGGCAACATTGTTTCAAAACCAATATGAGTACGGGCGCAAGGGAATGCATTTGCTGTTTGAGTATCTGGTCGGTTTGCGCAGAAAAGAAGAGTGCAGAGTTTTTCAGACTCCTCAAATTGTTCTGCCCGGAATGCTGTCGGCTTTTCCCCGTTATGGGATCAGAGAACCGTAAAATCGGGATATAAATATCATGGGAGGCAAATGTTTTCATGAAGTTAACGTTAACTGACACCCGGAATGCGGCAGGACGGTATTGCTTGCCGAAACGTCTTTCGGCAGTTCTGCTTTTGATTTTACTTATTTTGGGTTTGCTTTCGTGCGGCAGAAGCGAAGGTACAGGAGAAACGAGTGATACCGTCACAGACAAGATATCTGAAACAGGTGGTGAAGATAAGGTGAATATTTCGGAATCTGCAAAAAAAGAATGGGTTCTTGCATCAAGCAGGGCGGAGATGCGCATTCGTGCCGGCGATACGGGCTTTTCTGTTGAGTCGCTTTGCACGCTTGAGGATAAATACGATTGGATTTCTGCGGCGGTTAAGGAAACTGCTCTTGTATCCTCTGTGATCGATGAGGAAACCGGCTCAACCGTCAACCTCAACTGGAGGTATGAAAAAGGCGTTTTAGAAGAAGGGCCGGAACATCTGAGTCTTACGCTGTATTTTTGCGACAGTAATTCCATGCTCACATATACTGCGCGGTTCCGCTGTCTGAAGAAAAGCGAAACCTTCGAAGTGTGCGGCGCTTATGCCAACAACAGTGCCCGAAATGCCCGGATAAACATTTCGTCTGTTTTTGCACTTTCATTTTCTGCAGATGAGCCGATCAAAGCATGGACATTCAAAAAGCAAAGCGGAGAAGCGGAGGGATACAATCAGTTCCCGGGGAGCGGTCATTATATTACCGACTTTTCTGACGGTATGACTGAAGTCAGAGTTGAGACAAATGTCAATCAGGATTGGGGCGGAAACGGGTATATTCCGATAGTGTACTATACGCTTGGAGACTTAAGGGGTCTTTATACAGCCGTTGAATGGTCAAGCTGTGCAATTTATGCCAGGCAGGAGGGCGATGTTATCAATGAGCGTGTTGCCCTTTCTCCGAGCAGAACTTTTTCAACGGTTCTTGCCGCCAACGGCAATCTTGAAATCCCGACGGTTTATATCGGCATTTATAACGGTGACATCGAGATCGGGAGCAATCAGTTCAAGCGATGGTTTTTTGAAAACAAATCACCGGCGTCGCTGAAGGAAGATCCTGAGGAGCCATTGACTCAAATGGCAATGCAGCAGCCTCTCGGCACAATGAGCGACATGGGAGTCCAGTCGGTTCAATGGGATTATGGCTGGTGGGCTGAGGATGGGTTTGCAGAATATGAGGGATCGTGGGAGCTGCGCAGTCAAGCTGTCCGGAACGATTTGATGACATATTATTCATGCCTTACGATGGAAAAGTTCGGAAAGCTTGTAACCCGTTCATATAATATGAATTTTACCGTTTATGCCCTTCTTCATGACACTCAGGACAGAAACGGGCGCCCCACGGCTGATGCCGGTGAGTTTAATTCAATTCAGCATCCCGATTGGTTCTGCAACCGGAGAATTGCCGAGAAAATGGGGCGGTCAGCCGATCTTGGCAATGAGGAGTGCGTGAAATATCTGAAAACGGCAATGTCGGACTTCTTTAACAAAAATCACATCGGAACATGGCGCTCGGATTTTGAGCCGATTTGCCGCAGCTCGGATTTGAAAAACCGGCATGATGCCAACGGGACGGATGTCCAGTATTGGTGCTCGGTCGGGTTCTATGATCTGCTTGGTTATCTTCATGAGAATGTTAAACCGTTCCGCTACGAATGCTGTTCAAGCGGAGGGAGTCTTAAGGATTACGCGACGCTGAAATATGCTACTGTAATTAACTGTGAGGACAGCTATAATTACCTGTCACTGCGCATGAATTTCTATGATACGTCATACTGCATTCCTCCGGCTCAGATTCAACTCAATTGCTCCATGGAACCTTTTTGCCGGGAATCAAAGTGGTTCTATCTCCCGGGGAAGGTCAATATGGAAGAGAGCGAGCTGACAAGCGCCGCCAAGGATTACGGTATGAGGTCTATTCTGGTTGGCGTTCCTTATATCACCAACAGCACGCCGCTTGACGAAAACGGCAGACTGGCATTCGGAATGAATGATTATATTTCACGTTATTTTAATCTGTATAACGAGAAAATCAAGCCTCTTGTCAAATACGGCGACCTGTATCACATTCTGCCGCGCCCGAACGGTGAGGACTGGGACGGTGTCATGTATTCTGACGCTGACTCGCAAAGCGAAATCAAGGGAGCTGTATTCCTTTTCAAGCCGTCGTCCGCCGAGGGAATGACAAAAACAGTAATTCTTCGCGGGCTGGACGAAGAAACCTCGTACTCTGTCTGCTTTGAAGACAGAACGGAACAAAATACGGTTATGACCGGAAAGGAACTGATGACTTATGGACTGACGGTAAATATCAGCGAAGATCTCGGATCGGAAATCATTTGGATCATTGCGTAAGCGGTTTTCGATCAAGCCCGATGACTCTTTGATACAAAGCACAAAAATAAAAAAGATTAAGGAGCAACAGTTATGAAAAAAGCGTTTATTCTCATCGTTATCTCGATTGCTGTTTTCGCAATCACACTTTCCTGCCACGCAGTCGATGCCACTGACGCAAAAGTGATCCTTTTCAATGATGAAATGGACATAAATGCATGGAGTTACTGGTGGGGCAATTATACCTCATACGACGCCGGCGAGGGCGCCTATAAGGTGAGTTTTCGTACCGACGGAAGTCCCGCAACCTGTATGGAAATGGACACCGGGAATCAGTCGGATTACAGTCTTCTTGAGGATATCGGTATAACGCCGTTTACCATTTTTGACGAGGGTGCATACAACTTTGTCAAGGTCAGAATCAAAACTCAAAACGGCTTCAAACCGTCGTGTCTTTCCGCTCATCTCGGAACAACGGAATATCTCTCGGATACATCGCCGTGGATACAAACGGGCGTAAAGTTAGGAGATCTCACAGGTATAGAAGACGGTGAATGGCATGAGTATATTTTTGATCTTAATCAGATCCCTCAGAACAACAGCTGGCTGACGGAAGAGGATATCGGAAGAATCCGGGGAATGCTGCTGAATAAAATCTCGCTCATTATTCCTGAGAAAATTACAGCCAGTCAGGCTGTGTTGTATCAGTATATTGCCTTCTTTAAAACAGCTGAAGAAGCCGAGTCCTTTTCATATACCTACGTTCTACCCGTAACAACGGAAAAAGCCGATATTCCGAAGAACACGGAGACTGAAACCGGCATAGTTCCCGAACAAAGCTCAGCAAGTCAGACTGAAACCGCCGCAGGCACAAAGCCGGACACCAACCAGACAGCGTCTGAAAAGAATAATTTATCTGTTGTCCTGATTGTTGTTTCGGCGATTGTTTTGGTTGCCGGTGCAGCAACAGTAATAATGATAAAAAGAAATAAAAGTTGATATATTCAACTAAAAAAAGGAGATACCATAATGAAAACCAAACAAATCGTTTCCCTCGTCCTTGCTGCACTACTGTCGTTTGCAATGCTTGCTCTTTCCGTCGGAGCAAAAGGCAGCACCGCATCGGTCATTGTCTTTGACGACAAAATGGATGTAAGTGCATGGAGCTATTGGGGAAGAAATGTAACCTCCTATGATGCCGGAACCAACAGTTTTAAGGTTACCGCAAATGAATGGAGTATGTACGCAACGTGTATGGAAATGGATTCGGGCGACGGCACCAATTTCAGCACGCTTACTGACATCGGTGTTACGCCTGTCAATATCCGCTGTGAGGGTGGGTACAATTATTTGAAGATCAAAATGAAAACCTCCGGAGGATTTGCTCCTTCTGCGTTGTCTGCTCATCTCGGGACGTCAACTTATTTCGGCGAAGGTCAGCCCTGGGCTGTCGCAGGGGCGAAGCTTTGCGACCTTTCGGGTTTTGAAAACGGCGAATGGCAGGAAATCGTTGTTGATCTTACCAAACTGGAAGAACATAACGCATGGCTTGACGATAATCAAAAAGCCAACCTCCAGGGTATGCTTCTGGATAAGATCAGCTTGATTTTCCCTGAAGTTCTGAGCGGTGATCAGGCGGTGTACATTCAGTATGTCGGCTTCTTCAAGACGGCTGATGAGGCCGGAAAGTATCCGGATGTCAACAGCCCTGCTACCGGAAACGCCGGAATCGGCGCAGCTTGTGCTTTCTTGGTTTTCGGAATCGCTGCCGCAGCATTTTCAGGAACAAAAAGACGTTTAGGAAAATAAAAGCCCGATTCACACAACCGTGATATGAAGGGAGCCTTCCTTATTGTTTCATCATTTTGCTGAATAATGAGAGAAGGCTCCTCTGATATTATTCATTAAGGAGTTATGATTATGAATAAGTTGTTCGGTGACGGGATCCATGACGATTATCCCGCTATACAGGAAATGATCGACAGCGGCGCTCGTGAAGTGATCTTGCCGGATCCGCAGAAATGCTATCTCATTTCCAAGACATTGGTATTACCTTCAGACTTCAGGCTGGTTCTTCCTCGTTTTGCCGAAATCAGGCTGATGGATCAGGCAAATTGTCCGATGATTCGAAACACATGGAATACGTCAAGGGGGCATTTTTCTTATAATTCTTACAATTCTGAAATCAACCGTATTGATTTGTGGAATTATTCCGAACAAATATCAACACTGCCTGAAGACACGTGCCATGATTTCGAGTTGATTGGAGGAATATGGAATTTTAATAACAAAAACCAAAAGCCGAATCCCATTTTGTCAGGTGATTTTGACGGTGGTGCTTATACGGGTTTTGGAATGCAGTTTTTTAATGTAACCAATTTCAGGATTTCATCTCTGACCTTGAAGGACCCTGTTAATTTCGCGATTACAATAGACGCAGCCTCCTTTTTTACAGTGTCGGATATTACATTTGATTACAACAGCGGAAACCCCGCCGCAATCAACATGGACGGAATTCATATCAACGGAAATTGTCATCATGCGCATCTTCGCAATCTGATGGGAGCTTGCTATGACGACGTGGTTGCCCTGAATGCTTTTGAAGGCTTTTCCGGGCCAATCAGCAATATTTATATTGACGGTATTTTTGCGGAAAATTGTCACAGCGCGGTGCGGCTTCTGGCTGTGTTTGAGGAGATATCCAATATTCACATTTCTGATATATACGGGACGTATTATCAATATTGTATTGGATTTACCAGATACTATGAGACAGAACATCCAACGGGGATAATGAAAACGATAGACATCCGGAATGTTTACGCGTCAAAAGCAAGCCGTGACGGCATCTATCCATATCCGGATACATACGTCTATCCGTTGATATATTTCGAATCCCGCTTGGTTGTCACGGACGTTTCAATTGATTGTCTTTGCCGTCGTGAAAAGGTAATTCCCGTTGAAACGATTTCGGTTGAAAAGGGCGCTGTTATCGAAAATATGCGGCTCAGCCGGATTATAGAAGAGAATCTGACCGGGAAGGACTTTTCGTTTCTGACAAATTACGGGACAATTCAAAGGCTGGTGCAAAAAGACATTCGCCTCGGCGACAATTATCCTGTCGATTCCGTCACTGAAGATCAAATGCGGAAATGAGGAAATAAACAATGATTAAAGTAACTGTATGGAATGAATTCGTGCATGAACGTACGGAAGAAAGAATCACAAAAGTATACCCTTACGGGATACATAAAGAAATTGCCGCTTTTTTGGGCTGCGATGATGATCTTGAAGTGACGACGGCAACGCTTGATGATGCAAACTGCGGAATCACTAAAGAATCTCTTGCCCAAACCGATGTCCTTATCTGGTGGGGACACATTGCTCATGAACAGGTTCCTGACGAAATTGCCTATATGGTTCGTGATGCGGTTCTGGACGGAATGGGGCTGATCTGTTTGCACTCGGCACATCACTCAAAGCCGTTCCGGTATCTGCTCGGCACCTCATGTAATCTGACGTGGCGTGAATCGGATGACCAAGAGATTTTGTGGGTTATTGAACCGTCTCACCCCATTACCGCCGGCATTGACCGTTATTTTATATTACCGCATGAGGAAACATACGGTGAACCCTTTGTCATTCCAACCCCGGACAAACTCCTTCTGATTGGCAATTATTCCGGCGGTGAGGTGTTTCGCTCGGGTTGTCTGTATGAGAGAGGAAACGGGAAGATCTTCTATTTTCAGCCCGGTCATGAAGCCTATCCGACCTTCCGCGTACCTGAAGTTCAGCAGATTATCCGCAACGCCGTTCGTTTTGTTGCGCCACGTTACCGAAAGAAAACAGACTGCCCTCACGTGAGAAAGATAACTTGTGAGGAGCCGTATGTCATCTGACTGCAGAACACGGATTCGTTTGATCTGTCGGATTATCTTCAAAATGCACTGTCGGCACCTTTGAATCGGAAAATGCCGGTCGGAAGCCCGACGTTTTTGGTGCGGTCCCTTCGGTTTGCCTCTGTGTCTTGATTTTACTGCTTTTCCCGGCGGAAAGACGGCAGATTTCAGCCGCCGGGACCAATGCCGGAGGGTGTTAAAAAACTCACTTTGAGTTTTTTAACACCCTCTTTTCACAATACGATTCAAAACAGCGTCAGGTATATGAACAGAAGAAAAATCACAGGGCTTTGCGGAATTCAGTCACAGAATTCTGCTCCGAAGCCGTATAGCCGCATTTCAGAAAGCAGTTTTCGGCTGCCGGATTATTTTTATCCGCCGAGGCCGCGATAAAATCAAAGCCGTTTTCTTTGGCATACCGTTCCGCAAAATGCAAAGCAAAAGTTCCTGCACCGCACCGCTGAAGTTCTTTTGCTGCAAAAAGCATTGATATGCGTGCTTCCGTTTCGCCGGGTGTCCCGCTTAAACGAATATAGCAGGCAGGTACAGCTCCTTTGCATATCAGAAAATGCTTTTCGTGGGGATTGTCGGCAGAAAGCACTTCTTTCCATTCATTAAAGCTGATATCTTCGGTTTTCAGTTCGTTTTTGTTCTGAGCAAACATTATCCTGACAAAACACGCCTCATTGACCGTTGCGGGAATTACGCAAAAGCAACCCGGAATTCTGATTTCATGCATTATTTGCCCGTCGTTAATGATGCTGTTGAATGTTTCAAAAGGCTTTTCCTCAAATCCGATCGATTTCTGCAGATTTCTGCTCGGTATATTGCCCGGGTCGACATAGCAGCGAAGAGTTGCCGCTCCGGTTTCGGAGAGCCGGCTTATCGCCGTTTCTATCATCTGCCGTGCAATTCCCATTCTCCTGTACTCCGGCGCAACAAAAAGATCGCCGTAGTACCAGAGTGAAAAATCGGTTTCGCTTCGGATGCAGTGTAAACAGCCGACCACCTTGCCTTTCGGCGCTGCGGCGATTACCTCAAAGCAGTCATTTCCGTCTGTAAGCTCATTGAAAACAGCATTGCGCACACAGTTTACATATTGCGGCGCGGACGTTCCCCAGCGCATTTGCGCGATTTTTTTGGCAAGTTCGTCTCTTAAAAATTTACTTACCTGAATTGTGATGATTTCTCTCATTACCGTTACCTCTCTTCAAAAAAATAAAACGCTCCTGATAAAATCAAGAGCATTCCGGTTACAAAGTAACGGTATATATCAGTCAGCGAACAAAACGGCAATTGATTTTATCATTATCGGTTCGGTCATTTTGTCCACCTCCTTTTGTATCTTGTATCTTAAGCTGACATTCTATCATAAATCAAAACATATGTCAAGTATTGATTTGAAAGTATTGAAAAAATTGTGGGTTTTAAGCCGTGATGCGGCGGAAAAACAAATAATAAAGCCGAAAACGACCGTTTTCGGCTTTATCTGGTGCGGGTAAAAGGACTTGAACCTTCATGAAATTGCTTTCACTAGAACCTGATGGTTACGTCACCTCGGTGGAAGGTTTGCATCCAAGAATTTGGAACGTATAGATACTATGCTTGGTTGTAAAAATCATGAGGTCTTCGCGAAATTCACAGGTTCCGCAGCTTGTTGTAAGATAGATACCATCCTCACTCAGAAGATACACGAATCTTTCGCCGGGATGCTTATATTCACTTTCCAATATGAAAAGAGTTCCTTCCATCTCAATGTATTCGCCAAGACCAATTATCGTCAATTCTCTCAATTGCGGGAACGACGTCCATCAATTGTGCCACATATGTCCTTATCAATTTAGCCATATCCTATCCTCCGGTATTGTTTATAGCGTGCTTGTTACCTCAAACACGGTTCACATTATAATTGGAATTCTTTATTTGTTAAGGCGTAAAGACTTCTATTAACAGAATGTTTTCTAACAAAAACGGTATCGTAATATGTATCCCTGAAGGGAAGCCCGCTGTTTCATCCTTAGTGGTGAAATCATTCTTAATTCTTTCGTAAATCTCTGGACTTTTCCCACCTTCTGTGATATGGTATGTGCTACCACGAAAAGGAGGACATGCACATGACACGGAAACGACAATCGAATAACCAAAACAGAGCGGCTCCGAATCGGGTTTTCCCGAGACAGAGCCGCTCTCTCTTTATGAAGGAGGTAAGCGAAAATGAGTATCCTTGACGAGCTGTTGTACGGAAATACCGCGCCGTACGAGCGGGAAGCCTTTGTGCGGGGATTTGCGCTCGGGGCAAAGATCGTCATTGAGGTAATGAACATGGAGCTTGCATAACAATCCGCTAAACAAACAACAAAGCATGAAAGGAATCGAAAAATGGAAAACGAATTAGAAAACGCCCTCAGCCGTCTTGAGCAGTTAAAAAAATTACATTATTATCAATGCCGGGAGGATGTCAAGCGAATCATGGAAGACAACAATACCGATGGAGATTACATCGAATCTACCCTTGACCGGTTACTCAATTGTTACGAGGATGAACAGTTCCTTGAGTTATTCTGGAAGCTGATCAACTACGTTGAAACCTTCGATAGAGATATCGAAATCATGTATCGTCGATAGGAAGAACTGTTGAACTGAGGCTACTAAGCAGAAAGGAATACCGATATGAAAAAGTTAATTGCTATTATCCTCGCCCTCATTACCGCGCTACTCGTCACACCGAATCGGGGTGTGGATCCGTCGCCCGTGGCCGTCGTAAACCCGCCACAAACGGCGATAACTGAGCGGGTGGGGCAAGTGTGCCCGAGGAAAGCGAAACGACCGCAGAAACGGCGTTTGTGAGCGAACAGAAAGAAACCGAAACCGAGACTGAAACCACAGAAACAACGGCAGGCGGGAGAGAAATGCTGCCACCTGAAACCGAAGTCTTAACGGAAGAACCCGAATCGGTGATGGAAGAAACGGTAGCCGATGAAAGTATCGAAACCCCGCCAGAACCGACTATCTCCGAGGGAGAAAAAATCGAAGAAAAAGAAGAAGTCATAGAAACTGAAGAAACTGCCGCATGCATCGACGAGGGCAATCAGGATCTCGTCGAATACAAACCGAAGACCGGCGGGCAACTGAATCCCTTCGACAACGATATCCCCACCGAGATCGATGACCGACCTGTCGAGGAATACATCGGCGATGGAGAAGACCGCCTTGGCGAAGGTAAACCCTTCTAACACCAACAGCAAACAAGGGCTGAACACACCGTTCAGCCCACATTTTTTTGCACCTTATTGACCATAGCATAAGTGTCATTCCATATCTTCAGCTCGCTATCCTTGTACGCACTTCTTAAATTCTTCATGGCGACCTTGATTGCTTTCCTCACTCCGTCGACCGTCAGCATCAGGTCAAGCCCCATCTCGTCAAGCGTTTTCTTCTCCATTCCGTAAGGGCCGTAATAATGGCCGAGAAGATATCGGTCGTGTGCGCTGAGAGAATCAAAGAGCGGTTTAAGCAGCTCAAGCTGTATCTTCCGGTAAACGATCCGATCGGGAG
>OCIU01001395.1_pt1 | contig 17047 bp, 15 predicted proteins | sample 1538471 | NCBI WGS metagenome assembly OCIU01 (sample SAMN04571693, study PRJEB22368) | human gut metagenome | biome: human gut; material: stool | host: Homo sapiens | place: Luxembourg | collected 2012-06-01 | reverse complement strand
AAAAACCGGGCATCCATCCATTTCCATGTGCCAATAATCGAATCTCCTTCAACAGCAACTTCCCAAGGATTGTTATCAGAATTTAGAGCCTTTGGTGCATCGCTTAAAACTTTTTCTTTCTCAATCATAAGAAATCATCTCCTTCTTTTGGTAATCATTACTGAACATAACTAACCTTATAATACCAAGACTAGTCATATCGCCAGTAGTACTCCTTTCATTTTTGCGTATCTTCGGAAAGCCGGAAGGTATCGACGAACTGCTTGTATTCCGAGCTGGAAGTTCCAAAGGATTCGAGGCCATAGAGGCCAGTGGACGAGTAAACGACCTCTCGACGCATGATCACCGAGGAGTCCTCGCTATCGTGACCGGTGTAGGAAATGGCCATATGCCCGTCCACGGTGGTGAAGGAATACTTGTCAATCTGCAGAAGACGAGCGACATTGGTCAAGACCTTACGTTTCTGCGCGTCATTGAACCCCTTGGAGTCCTCGACTTGCTTCCGAGTGAATTTGGTGACGGACACAGCGTAGTTGATGTGATCCTTGTCATTGACCGTCGAATAGCGGGCATAAGCGCCGGTGGGATCCTTATAGGTGTCCTTCTCCGGAACGCCCGGGAAATAGACGGAATAGCCCAGATCCTTGGACGTGAACTTCTTCCAGCCCTGGGGGGCAGTGACGGAGGAAGTGGCTTTGTTCGCCGATGGGGCAGTCGACTGGGAGGAACCGCAGGCGGCCAGACCTGTCGTGAAAGCCATCGTTGCTATGATAGCAGAAATCCGCCTGAAAGACCTTTTCATATCAAACCTATTTTTCTTTCTTGTCGTTTCTTGATTTTCCATTGTAACACCTTCTAAAGTATGCGGATAAAAATAATCTGGAATGGTTTTATCTTCAATTAAACACTGAATAATATATTTCCAAGGACTCCGCTTTTGATCATCAAGCTCTTGAGGTAGTGAACTTTTAAATATTGAACGCCACTTGGGGTCTTGGCGCCGCTTTTTAAACTGTTTTTTAAAAGCTTTGGTATATTTAATTACTCTCGCTATTTATTTTGAAGACTCCAATGCGTCATCGGAGCTAAGCAATTGATCTAATTCTTTAAGGTTACGGGCTTCGGGTAGCTTTTCTTTTCCAAATAGATCATCAATAACTTCTTGAATCTAATTTTTTAACTGCCGATTAGGGATTGAATAATATTTAGGTAAACCATCATGAGCAACTGTTGTTAATGTCATGCGCATAAAATCAGAAATTGTTAGACCATGATTAGCCAATACGTCTTTGGCTTTACTTTTAATAGTTCCGTCAATTCGAGCTTCAATTCTTGCCATTCTCATCACCTCAGTAATATTGTACGTTATCTGGCGTACAAATCCAACCGTATTTAACTAGGTTAAACTCTTTACAGAACGAGCAAAGATTCTTACATTAAAGACAACCATACAGTCAGAAAGCCGGGCGCAAGCTGCTTTTTAAGTATTTCTTATGATATACTTAAATTAAAAGTCGAGGTGGCCTTTATGTTTTTATTAAAACTACATGATTTAATCAAGCATAATTATGAAAATGGCTTGTATTCCAAAGATTACAGCTATAGGTCTAATAATTCTAATATCCTATCAGACTTTGATAAAGGAAAGTTTCAAGCTCAGACTGATTATCAAAGTGGAAAAGCGATCAAACACTATCCTAAATTACTATTTGAATTTTTAAATTTTGTTTTTTTACGAAAGATGCAGGAAATCGTAAATTTCATAAATGGATATAACTAGTCAGTACTGAACTAGGCTGCTGACTTTGACCGTTCAGTGATGACTTTATAGTTAATTTGATATGTTTTGCCGGCTCTGTGGGTAATGACGGAAATTGGTATAGAAAAAATACCCAAAAGAAGCATGAGGTTAGCCAACACAATAGCTGAATCAACTTCGACCACCAGAGATTCAGCGGTTCTTGTGTTCACTAAATCAAGCCCAAGCGAGCCTTTCAAGAAGGCAAACTTGCGTTCAATCGCACCGCGTCTGTTCTCCGCATCAGTATCCAGCTTGCGCTGCTTGGCATCTACATGCTTCGGCCGGCGGCCCAGCTTAGGCCCACTCAGTTTGATGCCCAGCTCCTTGCACAATGCAATATTCGCTCGGGTTCGGTACAGGGTGTCAGCTAGTACCTCATCGGGATACTGCCCCAGTGTATCCCAACAATGATCGAGGGTTGCGGCCAGGTCAGTGCTTTCGTTAAAGCTCTCGAAGTCAAAACGCTCAACGTCAATGACCCCGTCTAAAATTGAACAGTCAATCTTGGCCCCGAACTCAACGCGTGCCTTAGCTTTACCGCGAACAATCGGGTGAATATACGGCTGACTGAGGCTGACAATCCGGTCAGGAACACTATGAGTCTTGTTGTCGTACATGTATCTTTGTTGCTCGTAGACCTTACGGACAACTGCGAGCCGGTTGATTTGCCATTCTGTCAGATGTGCTTCTCCGCCTTGGCTCAACAGTTCATCCACGTAGCGCAGGTCTCGCCGAATGTACTGCAGCTGGGCTTTAATCTGCTTGCGCCGGGCCTTGGCCTGACGGCCAGGGTGGCGTGAATATTCAGTCCATGTTGCCTTAGCCAAGCGCTTATAAGTCCGCGGGATTGCAACTTGTAGCCCTTGCGCCATCTTAAGCACCATCTCCTCAAGGTTCAGCCGAGCTTTGTTTAGTAAGGAGGCATCTTGAGGAAACTGAATCTTGATCGGCACGGCGGTGGCATCAGTAATCAGCACGTGAGCTCCGGGCACAATCGCTTCTAGCTTCTCACGGACTTCATCAGTGATGATGTTGCGAATCAAGTCGGAGATCTTAGAGGCTCGACGGCGGAAGTAGGTCAAAGTTGAGGCATTGAAAGGAATCTTGGCCTCGTAACGTGTTCTTCCCATGAAGTACTGAAACGCTGGCGTGTCGCGAATGGCCTCCACCAGCTTCGCGTCTGATAAATGTGTCCGCTGTTTGATCAGCTCGGCACCGTACAACTCGCGAAATGGTTTTGCAGCACGTCCGGCACTCTTATTAAAGACAGATTGGTATGCTTCATCCAGCTTCTGCCATGGAATGAGCGAGGCTAACTTCACCCACTCGTTATCAGGACTGAGTGATGTGCCCAGGCCGCAATCAAACGATTCGAAAGATAGTTGAACGTCAGTATGCCGATAAACCATGGATAAATCCTCCGTTACGAGATGACAAGTGCAAGGGAAACTGCCAAAAACAGGAAATTCCTCTGCATTCATTATACGACAGTAACGGAACGGTTCCCATGAAAACAAGGCACTTACAAATATTCAGTATCCACTAACTATGAAATGAGAAGACTGCAAAAAATGGATAAAAATTAGATTAGCTAATTATTGTTATCGGCCTTTGAACCACTGGTCGCCACAACCTTAGCGGTGGCTTTCTTGGGAACCAAGTTGACGGCGGCGAGCGTCTTGGGTTCATTATTGATCATCCTGTGTACCCTGATTCAGTCGCTGCCACTCAAACGAATCTTGGATCTTTTGCACCTTGCCAAGCACTAACCATAACCTTTGATAATGAAAGTCACCCTTACATTAGTCCATTTAAGTAGTGATCGATAAGGAGGGATGCTCAATGTACAACCAAATTACCATTACGCCAACCGAACTGATCGTTTCCCCGGCCGGCCTCGACCGCCTCTGGGCGCTGAAGGGAGCCATTCGGGTGCCTTGGAGGCACGTAACCGGGGTCTTTCGTGATCAGGGGGCCTTTAAGGAGCACAAAGGTTTGCGCTTGCCCGGAACCGCAATTCCTGGTTTATACTACGCCGGTAGCTTTTTTTATGACGGTCAACGCCGCTTCTATAACGTGCGCCGTAATACCCCGATCGTTGTTATAACGCTGGTAAAAGAAGGCTACGACCGGCTTATTTTGAGTGTTGAAAACCCCGCCACCGTTATCGAACGGGTGACAGGTCACTTGTTAAACGAGGCGTAAAATAAAATCAAAATTTTCGTTACTCAACCGACTTTTTACCCGGCAACGGCGCGAAAAGCCGGTTTTTGTGTGCTTATAAATAAACGCATTTTCCGTATCGAAAGAAATTTAATGTTAACAGATAATAGGTATGACTAATTGTTGAAACCTATTTATACCACCAAATAAATACCTTTATGCGTTTTATGTATTCCATTAGTACCACTTTTATCTTGATTTTGTGTTCTTAAAGTCGTATTATTTAGGAGAACAAGGTATTCGTTAAGTATTACCTTTATCTTTATATGTTAGGAGGAAAGTGTGTTATGCAAGTGATCAGTTTTATGGCTATCAAAGGTGGCGTTGGTAAAACCACAATGGCATTTCAGTTCGCCAAATTTTTACAAACACAAGATCAAAAAGTTTTGATGATCGATTTGGACGCACAGAAGAGTTTGACGGGCACTTTTGAAAATGAACATTTTAATTTCAGTGGAAAGCCCACCATTGCAGATGTCCTAGAAAAACCAAGCTCCGGGTTAATTGAGACACAAGTTCAGGATAATATCGCGATAATTCCATCAACTAGCAACCTGGAAGAAGTAGCAGATCGTTTAGTCTCAAAACCAAATAGAGAATTGCTATTATTTATGTGGTTTGTTAAAAATGCGCAAGAACTGAATCAAAAATATGACTACATAATTATCGACTTGCCACCAGCTTGGAACCTGTTAAGCAAAAATGGTGTAGCTGTAGCCGATAAAATCATTTCTCCAATGGAACCAAGTCGATTTGGGTATGAAAGTCATATAAAAGTATTACAAAGTGTGGGAACTTTGCAAGATGAAGTTGTTGATCCAGTTAGTGGTAAATCATATATTACTGCCAACGTATTCTTTTTAGGCAATCGAATCAAACACAATACTAATTCTTCTCACGAATTTTTATCAGCACTCAAACATATAGATAACGTCATTGGGGTTATCCCAGAAAAGGAATTAGTTAACGCTAGTATGCTTGCAAAGGAGGGCATACTAGAATATGCAACCCAGAATGACAAGTTGCATGAACAAGAGCCATTTCTCAAACTATTAAGTGACGTGTTTTCAGAAATCCAAAAACGGGGGAATGATTAACTTATGGCAAACAAATTTGAAAAGTTTTCAAGTACCAACAACGATTACCAAGTGGCTAGAGACATTCAGCAAAAAGATGCACTTAACGAAAAATTGAGTTGGGAACGAAAAGTAAAGACAAGCTTCTCAATCCAACAAAAGAATATTGATCGTTTAGATGAAATGGTTAATCAGTTGAACGCAAAATCAAGATCAACCTTATTAGATACCATAATAGAAAATGCTTATAGAGACTTTCAAGAATAATTGAGTGGGGAAAATGATGAAATCACAAATAGTTGATAGCAATAATTGATACGAAGACCTTGTATCTGATCAACGGACCGATGGGGGCTGGTATAGTATACAAGACAGAATAAAGTTGCCGGTTAGGAAGTACTATGCTAAACTAACACTAATTTAACAACCGAATGACGAGATTAAGCTAAACCAAAAAGGTCCCCAATTCACGAGGAATCAGGGACCTTTGGTTTAGCAAGTAGCTATCAGGCAGCTACTTAGGTTCAGACGATTTTTACTTGGTGGTTTAAATCGTCTGAACATTGCTCTTAATTTGTAGGTTAATTATACCGCAAACCAGTCCGAAAGGACAAGTTAAGGATAGTTAAAAACAAATTGAAGTCAATGGACTAAGTAGCTAACTGGAGCTATTTAGTCCATTTTTTGTTGTTAGAAATTAAAAAAGTTGCCGAATGGGCAACCAAAAATAGACACATGCTGGTAAAATTACAAAGCCGATCACAACCAATGTTCGCTTTGTAATTCAGTTAGAGCATATCAGGTTTGTATTATAATGCAAGTCAATTGTTTTAGCAACTCTCTTTTGAGACAGCGTGTGTCAGTCAAGAAAGGGAGTTTTTATTATGACAAAATCAACAAATTTTAATTACTATGAAGCCGATAACGTATATGGAGCCTTATTTTTCCAGTTTCCTAAGGTATTAATGTATGGCGAGCAATATAAACATTTAAGCAGTGATGCTAAATTGGCTTATATGGTACTGAAAGACCGGCTCGAGTACTCTTTGCGTAACAACTGGGTTGATGAGCAAGGTCACGTCTATTTTACTTTTACCAATCAAGAACTCGAAAATTTATTTAATTGCCATAATCAAAAAGTCGTCAAAATAAAAAAAGAACTCGAAACCGCTCATTTGCTGATGCAAAAACAACTGGGCTTTAACCCAAAAACAAAAAAGAATGAACCGAATCGCTTATATCTGTCCAAGCTCGATGTGAAAGCAACCGATGTCTATTTACGCGGTGAAGATAGCCCAAAAGTGTCTCAAACCCTTGATACAAGCGGAAATGTGAAAATCACACTTCCGCAGGAGACCGCTCAAACCCTTGATACAAGCGGAAATGTGAAAATCACACTTCCGCATAAGTCCGTTGATGAGACCGCTCAAACCCTTGATACAAGCGGAAATGTGAAAATCACACACAATCTATATAAAGACTATAAAAATGATATAGATACTAATAGATACGATATAGATACTCAAAAGTTGGACTTTTCCACAGCCAATTTTTCGCCAGCTGAACTCGAAGCCCAAAATCGGGATTTAGTAAAACATGCTGATGAGTTCTTAACTGACGAAGATAATGGCTTACCGGTTTTCTTAGAACCAGAAGCAGTGCAACTACTTAGCTTTTGGTGCCGGACCCCACAACAAATGCGGCGCTTTATTGGCATTATCTTAAACGCCAAATATGCTGTTGAAAAAGAACATAAGGATTTAGGCGTATGGATTCTATTAGATGACCCTGATTTAAAAAAAATGATGACCAAAACGTTAAGACGCTATTTTAATGCCCTAAGAAGCGATGAGAAACATATCAAGAACGTTGAGAATTACCTGTACGGCACTATGCAAAACCTATTTGATGTTTGGTGGAACCAACAAGCGGCTAGAGACTATGCGGCCAAACACCCCAAAGACCAAAATATTGATAACGAGCATACTTGGGATTAAAACGCCGTATAAGCTCATTTAAGCCGTTTTAAGTGCTACAGGCATGATCATATTAAAATCGCTTTAAAATCGCTTAGACAGAAGAATAGGGGCTTTTAAATGAGTGTCAGAGCTAACCAGGCTAACCAGCTCAAAAGTTCAGCCTTTAGATCAACGCCAAGCTCAGGTGATTTGAGGCCAGGGCTTTATCTATTGATAAGGTACTCAAAAGGTAGTATAATGGTAGTAACAAAAGAAAGGAGATGAGACAATCATGGCAGTTAAGGAAAAGAAACGGGTCCAAGTCAAGATTGATAAAGATTTGGCCGATGATACCGAAGCCGTTTTAAGCCAGTTAGGTCTAAACCCAACTACCGCGATCAATATGTTTTATAAGCGGATCGTAGCTGACGCAGCATTACCGTTTAAACCAGCCCTGAGCGAAGCCGAAAGAGCTAATTTAAGCCTTTTAAAGGCGACCAAAGAGACACCAGTAACAGAGTTCAAAGACGCTAAAGAAGTCGCTGATTGGCTCAATGATCCAGATGAGGACTAATGGCTTATCAGACTAAATAAATTAATAACTTGGAAGTGTGATGAACATGAAAGACACAATTACAATCAGTGACTTTTTTGAAATTGCCAAAGAAACTGATTTAAAAGATTTACTTGATAAGTCATTACATGAGCCAGATCCAGAAAAGCGCAAAGTATATGACGCTTTATATACCTACTTTTTAGATAAAAGGCAAGATGAGGTTATTAAGCGAAAGGACTTTGTCCGTTGATAGATAAACCCCAATATATAATTGTTGCTGGTATTAACGGAGCAGGGAAAAGTACGCTATACGATACATTTCCCTGCTTGTTTGACAAAACAAAACGGATTAACGCTGATGAACTTTTAAGACAAATGGGTGGCGATTGGCATAAAGATAGTGACAACTTAAAAGCCATGAAAGAAGAAAGCAAACAACTACACTATGCTTTAGATCACCAGCAAAGTATTCACGTAGAAACAACACTAGCAGGTAGAGGCAAAGCTCAACTCAATTTGATTGACAAAGCTCACAAAAATGGCTTTGAAGTGACTTTATTGTATGTTGCTTTGCGAGATGAAAATTTAGCTATCCAAAGGGTCAACGAACGGGTACAAAAAGGTGGGCACGGTGTTCCGGTAGTAACGATCAAGAAACGTTATCAGCAATCCAAACATAATTTGCCATTAGTGGCCTTTAAATCTGATAAGGTCATGATTTATGATAATAGCGAAAAGTTTACCCCTGTTTATGCAAGAGAGAAGGGACAAGTTTTTAAGAACGATTTGAGGCATTTTCCTTGGATAAACCAAAATATTACTTATCCAGAAAATATGCAAAAACAGTTAAAAAATTTTGTAGATCATAACTTAGAAGTTAAGCTAAAAAATAATCCTGAAAATAAAAACGATCGGCCTAGTTATTAGGTTGATCGTTTTTGAATTTGTTCGGTTTATGCGCATTAACGTAATTAGCAAATATTTTTAAAAGTTCTTCGGTTTGTTCGACCGAGAGGTTATTAGCTTGGAAGTACTTTTCTAATAAAGCCCCTTTTTGAATTAATCGGCGAGAACGGTCTTTGCGTGCTTGCCGATTTTCATAGTATTTAGATTGCCGTAATTTAAAATCTTCCCGCTCAATTTTTTGTTTTAAACGCGCTTGTTGTTTAACTAATTTTTCATATTGATTAGGCATAGAATTTCCTCATCTCGTATGGCTAATGATCTACGGACTTTTTCTTTAAAAATTCAGAAAATTGCTGGGCTAAAAGCTTAATCTGATCGTTAGACAAATTAGTATATTCTAAATTGGCTTGATTGATGATTTGTTTACCTAGCCGTTGTTCAATTCTATTTTTTTCGTCCTTAATTTTTTGATTAAGGGCTTTTAATTTAGCTTCTTGTTTTTCTAAGTTACTTTGAGACATAACGATCCCTCCAATCATATTAGAAATAATCACCGAAACTATATCATATAGGAAACGTTAAGTCAAAGGATAAAAGTTGAAATAGCGAAGCGGAGGGCATACACTAAAAGTGGAGTTAAGGGAATCAGCAGACCGAGTGAAACGAGGTCAATGCGCACTTACACACAACAACTAAGTTGGTTGTGTTATTGTGCTAAACCCTTGTATCAGAAGTCGCCGTTGGCAACAACAAAAGCAAACCCATAGACCCAAAGAAAGATGGTGACCGACATGGCAATTTTTCACATGAGTTTTAGTAATATTAGTGCTGGTAAAGGACGAAGTGCGATTGCCAGTGCCGCTTATCGAAGTGGTAAAAAGCTATTCGATCAAAAAGAAGGGCGAAGCTATTTTTATGCCCGCTCGGTTATGCCAGAAAGCTTTATTTTAACCCCCAAAAATGCACCAGAATGGGCCAGTGATCGAGAGCGGTTGTGGAATGAAGTCGAAAGAAAAGATCGTAGAGCAAATTCACGCTATGCAAAAGAGTTTAACGTGGCTTTACCAGTTGAATTAAGTGAAGATGAACAGAAAGAATTATTGACAAAATATGTACAAGAAAATTTTGTTGATGAGGGTATGGTTGCCGACGTAGCAATTCATAGAGATCACCCAGATAATCCGCACGCTCATGTTATGTTAACTAATCGTCCATTTAATCCAGACGGAACATGGGGATTGAAAAGTAAAAGGGAAAATATATTAGATGAAAATGGGAACAAGACTTATACAGGAAATAGTCGTTTTCCAAGATCAAGAAAGGTGTGGCTAGTTGATTGGGATAAAAAAGAAAAAATCACTGAATGGCGGCACAATTGGGCGGTTAGTGTAAATCAAGTTTTAGCACAAAAAAATATTCCGGATCGGATCAGTGAAAAATCCTTTATCGAGCAGGGAATAGATGATACCCCAATGCAACATGAGGGAATCAATAGCAAGCGGTATGAAAGAAAAGAATTTAACCAACAAGTAAAGAACTATCGCAAGGCCAAAGCCAGTTATAAAAACAACCAAGAAAAAGTAATTAATCGAGGTCATTTAGATAGTCTAAGCAAACACTTCTCGTTTAATGAAAAACGGGTGGTCAATGAGTTAAGTCATGAACTAAAAACTTATATTAGTTTGGAAAGTTTAGATGATAAGCGGCGCATGCTATTTAATTGGAAAAACAGCACCTTAATTAAACATGCGGTTGGTGAAGATGTGACTAAACAATTATTGACAATTAACCAACAAGAAAGCTCACTCAAAAAAGCAGATGAGCTCTTAAATAAAGTGGTTGATCGCACGACTAAAAAACTTTATCCAGAGCTTAATTTTGAACAGACCACGCAAGCTGAAAGACGAGAATTAATTAAGGAAACCGATAGCGAACAAACGATTTTCAAAGGCAGTGAATTAAACGAACGTTTAATGAACATTCGTGATGATTTGTTGACCCAACAATTATTGACCTTTACCAAACGGCCATACGTTGGCTGGAAGTTATTAATGCAACAAGAAAAGGAAGTCAAAATCGAGCTTAAATATACGCTGATGATTCATGACGATAGCTTAGAAAGTCTAGAACACGCTGATCAAGGTCTACTAGAAAAGTATTCACCAACCGAGCAGCAAAAGATTACTCGCGCAGTCAAAGATTTGCGAACAATCATGGCTGTGAAGCAAGTTATTCAAACCCAATACCAGGAAGTTTTAAAAAGAGCCTTTCCTAACGGCGATTTTAATGAATTACCAATGATTAAACAGGAACAGGCCTATACAGCAGTGATGTACTATAATCCAGCTTTAAAACCATGTAAGGTTGAAACAATCGCACAGTGGCAAGCAAAACCACCACAGGTGTTCAGTCCCCAAGAACATCAACAAGGACTAGCTTATTTATCGGGACAGCTCAGCTTAGACCAGTTAGAAAATCATCACCTACAACGGGTTTTAAAGCATGATGGCACTAAACAACTCTTTTTGGGTGAATGCAAAGTCGATCCAACGATTAAGAACAGTCAGATCGAGAAAATCCAAAAGCAGTTAAAAGAGCAACAAGCCAAGGACGATCAGTACCGAAAAGCAAATATGGGGCATTATCAACCGCTAAATTATAAGCCAGTTAGTCCAGACTATTACTTAAAGACAGCCTTTAGTGATGCGATTATGACTGTTCTATATGCTCGTGATGAAGATTACCAACGGCAAAAGCAAGAACGTGGACTGAAAGAAACCGAGTGGGAAATGACGAAAAAGCAGCGGCAACACCAAACCCGGAACCGGCATGAAGATGGGGGTATGCACTTGTAATTTAAATGTAAAATAAAAAAGCTATCAGCCCGAGCACTTAATCAGTCATATCAAAGCTTGCAACAATAAGTTCAGCAAGCAAGGAACCCAAAAATCAGAACTAAAAAATAAACTAAATGAGATACACGAAGAAATCAGTAATCGAACGCAAAAACAGCTGCAAGCCTTTGCTGAACAGAATCCGGAGATCAAACAACCCAAATCCGAACTGGATCAAAGTTTAAAGCGTTAGCCAGTTTTTAAAGGTCATGCTATAATATAAACAGAAAAAGGAAGTCCCGCCGAAAACAGGACTTCCCGTGCAAGCCGCTTCAAAGGCGGTGGCCTAGATTACAAAACTACATTGTCGCCCTGTAACCGACCAAAGTTACGCAGGGCGGCTTTTTTATTTGTGGTGCTTGTCGATATAGCTGAGGAGCGCGATTAAAAACGTGCCAAACAGCAACATCAACGAGAGTGTCTGGAAGACGCTCATTGACTGTGAAACCTTCCTGAAGATTATTCCATGTTCCCATGGGCCTCACCTCACAAGGGAAAAGACAGCCACCGCCCTTAAAACTTCTTGCTCAATCCATTATACAAGGAAATTAAAAATCAACCAAGAGCAATAAAACTGCTCTTGACAGCAAAGGAAAGCTACAACACTAGCAAGGTCAGCAAGCAAGGCTAATAATACTGCTGCAATGGGAAATGACAAGCGTCCAGTAGGGCGGTCCAAGAGCGGGCGCAAACCCTACCATACAGTACGATTATAAAAGTAAAGAAGGTCATAAAATCAGCTACTAGAGGGAAAACTGTGGTAAAAGATAAATAAGATGGTTAAATGATGACTATAAAGTCAAGTCAGATAAACAGGTATTTGAGCATATAAATTGCTTTTGACATCTTACTTACTTATAATAAGTACAATAATAAATGACTAGTAAAAGGCGGGTAAAACAATGGATAAATTTAAAAATATTATTATTGGATTTGGTAAGGCGGGTAAGACATTAGCTAAGTACTTGGCGCAGCATGATGAGACCGTGCTTCTGATCGAACGGTCAAAACAAATGTATGGAGGGACTTGCATCAATGTTGGCTGCCTACCATCTAAAAATTTAATTTTAAATGGTCAACGTGGCTTAGACTTTACTACGGCAGTAAATAAGCGTGGTGAGATGACTAGACAGTTGCGAGACAAAAACTATCACATGGTGGCTGATGAACCACTAGCAACGGTTTGGAATGGGTCAGCCCGTTTTATCGACAATTATGTTTTGGCAGTCGTAATGAGTGATGGAACAACTAAGAAGGTGAGAGGTGAACGCATCTTCATTAATACTGGAGCGGTTCCAAATTGGCCATCAATCCCAGGGCTAGAATTTGGTCAGCGGATTTTTACGTCTAAAGAAGCTATGGAATTGAAGAAACAACCGAAACGACTAGCAATTATTGGCGGCGGTTATATTGGCCTTGAATTTGCTGGAATGTTTAATTCATTTGGTACGCATGTAACGATTTTCGACCAACATACCAGATTGTTAGAGCGCGAAGATCCTGATATTGCGACCGAGGTCGTAACAGATCTGACTGACGCAGGGATCGAGATTAAATCGGAGACTCAACTAACTCAAGTAAAAGATAATGGTGAGAAGGTTACGTTATATTATCAGCAAGGTGATCAAACTAACACTGCGGAATTTGATGCGGTATTAGTTGCAGTCGGTCGGCGACCTAATATAAGTAGTTTAGGACTAGAAAATACTGATATTGCTTTAACCAATCGCGGTGCTATTCAGGTCGATGATCATTTAAGAACTACAGTACAAAACATTTGGGCTTTAGGTGACGTTAATGGTGGCCCTATGTTCACTTATGTCTCATTGGATGATTTTCGTATTATCATAGATCAATTGTTTGGTAAGGGGAATCGCTCAACGGCTGATCGATCGGTAATACCAACTGCTTCATTCCTAAATCCACCGCTGGCCAACGTTGGCTTAAATGAACGTCAGGTCAAGAGTGCAGGTTATAACTTTCAAACTTTCAAGCTATCAGTTAAGGCGATTCCAAAGGCCCGTGTTTTAGAAGATCAACGTGGACTCTATAAGGTAATCATTGATCAAAATACACATTGTATTTTAGGGGCAACTTTGTATGCCGCTGAGGCTCATGAAACTATTAATCTAATTGCATTAGCGATAAAGGCCAAATTACCCTATGAAAAATTACGCGACATGATCTATACTCACCCAACAATGTCTGAAGCCTTGAATGACCTTTTTAAGACTCTGGTTGTGAAAAACTAGCACCCTAGAAGCATAAAGAAAGAACCGTTTGGAATTTCAAATGAAACTCTAAACGGTTCTTCTTCTTAGGAGGCTTATGTCATAAACCCTCTAATAAATTACCTATATTAGTCCACTAAAGGCCATCCAATCATGATCAGATAGTAAACCTGTTTATAACTACTAAACCTAAGCTTAATAGTAACATTACTATTCCAACGAACATCATACCTATTGATGATCTATCACCTGTTTGAGGTAATCTACTTGTTTTATCGTACGTTTTACCTTGAGTGAAATCTTTTGGTACTACCTTATTTCCATTATTAGGAACTTGAGGTTTCTTAGGCGTTGTCGGGTTATTAGGAACCTGGGGCTTCTTAGGCGTTGTCGGATTATGGGTATTAGTAATATTGTAACCATCAACAGTACTTGTGTACCCCGCAACTGCGTCTTCCGTAACTGTGTAGGTAATCTTCTTACCATTAGCATAAGCAGCTAGGTTGTCAAAACTGTATTGCCAGTTATCACTAGCGCTTACCGTCTTACTTGCGACTTGTTGACCATTGGCCAATAAGTTCACTGTGATTGAACTTGGGCGGATTCCATCTTGATTGTTGTTATCGTTCCAAGTCTTTGTTCCAGATACCTTGACGGTGGCAGGAGTGTGGTTGTTAGTTATGTTGTAACCATCGATAGTACTTGTATACCCCGCAACCGCATCTTCCGTAACTGTGTAGGTAATCTTCTGACCATTTTCAAATTCAGGTAAGTTAGTGAAGCTGTACTTCCAGTTGTCTGATGCCTTCACTGTCTTACTTTGAACAACCTTACCGTTAGCTAATAAGTTTACCTTGATTGAGTCAGGGCGCTTGCCGTCTTGATCATCATTATCTTTCCAAGTCTTTGTACCTGAAACGGTAGTAACAGCTTTCTTATCTGTGATTGTTGCTGTTGCTCCCTTAGAGTCAAAACTATCAGCTGAAACAGTAACATCTTTAGCCAATGTATATCCCGATGGAGCCGAAGTTTCACGTATAATATAATCATCTTTTAGAAGACCATAAATTGTTCCTTTACCATCAGGACCAGTAGTTATGGTTCCAACAACCCCATTAGTTGACTTGCGAATAACAGAAAAAACAGCATTTGCAAGTGGGGCTCCAGATTCATCCTCTTTATTTATAGTTAAACTATGATTATATCCATTAGCTTTGCCACTGGCCCCTTGGTAATAAACAGTATTCTTAGAACTGTTTATTACCTTTTTATTAGATTCATAGTTAACATTATTCACGACCTGTTCGCCATTAAGTAATGGATGGTTTGACTTAACCCGGTAGACAATTGCATAACCCTCAGATATATTGCCCAATTTCACTGTATAAGCACTATTGCTTGAATTAATATCAATGTTATATTGGTTTGTCACATCTTGTGGATTGCTCAATGTCCAATAGTTCTCAGAATTTCTTTCCCAATTCCCTTTAGAAATAGAAAAACTTCCGGGCACATAAGAAAAACCATCTGAAACCAAACTATCAGAGATAACTACATTACTGACGCTTTGCATAGAAGCGTTAATGTTGACGTGATAGACAACTTCATTCTTATCATAATCAACATATCCGTACTTCCAAAAGTCTGTTGCTGTATCACCCCTGGAGGGTCTGTGTTTTATGCCAGAGCTATCAATCGTAACGGTGTGCCCATTAATCTTGATTTCTGCTGGTATGGTCTCTTCTTTATTAACTTCACTTGTAGCGGCCGTTACTTGCATATCAATATGGCCACTTATTGAGTCATGTGAATCAACGTAATCGGTGTAGGTTAGAACAAGTGATTTACTGGGCTTATCGATAACTGCTGTAGCTACAACAGTTTTGCCATCAGGTGCATAAATATTAAACTTCTGAGATCGTTGGAAATCTAACTGATCCGGTAATGAAATAGTTGTTGTATCCCCAGATTTGGCTGAATCTGGAACTGAGAAATCGAATTTAAATTCAGTAGTGCCAAAACCTCCTTCAATACTATTAGTGGTTAACTTGGAATTGCTAATAGTAATATCAACGCTAGTTCCTTTATTATATGCAGATGGGGAACTATTACTCTTAGAAATACTATTAACTGATGGGCCCTGATTAGTATTAGCCCCACTATTAGAAGTCGAGTATTGACTATTACTTATATAATTACGGTCCTCCTGAACTGGTTGATTATTGTCAGTTGGTGCTCTCGGTTGTGCTTCTGTATTAGTAACTTGCTTCTGAGACGTCTGATCGTCCGAAGAACTAGTATTATCTGTGGTATTACTATTAACGGTACTTATCTGCGGTTCTTCCTGTTGATTAATAACAGTCCCGGACCCCGTACCGTTCTGAGTAATATTTGTCTTGCTATCAGCATATACGGTCATACCACTATTAGATGATATCCATATTGACCCTAATAACGAAAACAAGACTAGTCCCATCATAAATAAAAGTCGACGATGCCTAGATTTATTACTCATACTGTTGCCTCCTTCTTTGTTTTCTATGCGCAATACTAAAGATTATCACATACCCTTATATTACCATATTCTTATAGGAAAATTCACATTAACTTCACCAACTGTCAATAGTGATATCACTAGTGTTAGCGTTGTTATCAAACGTATGTTCCCCTTAAGCTGCTAGGAAGCTGATTAAAAATAGTCGAAAATCAGTTATAGTCATGCTATAATGTAGACAGAAAAAGGAAGCCCCGCTGGAACAGGACTTCCCTCGCAAGCCGCTTCAAAGGCGGTGGCATTAACATTAGACTAGATACTAGTCGTCCTGCAACCTACCAAAGTTGAGCAGGGCGGCTTTTTTATTTGTGGTGTTTGTCGATATAGCTGAGTAGCGCGATTAAAAACGTGCCAAACAGCAACATCAACGAGAGTGTCTGGAAGACGCTCATTGACTGTGAAACCTTCCTGAAGATTATTCCATGTTCCCATGGGCCTCACCTCGCAAGGGAAAAGACAGCCACCGCCCTTAAAACTTCTTGCGAAGTTTATTATACAAAGAAACTCGCAACAACATCAAGCAGATCGAAGTACTAGATTTTGTTTAACGTAGTAACAAAACAAAGGAGAGGCTACCAATGTGTGTACCTAATTTATTGCAGTTTGTACCTAATGATTATATTGCAAATAATTATTTAAAAACTAATTTTTATTTAAAAGATGTTCTATGCTATAGAAAATTGGTCTCCTTCCATTCATGCTGATGTTCCATTAGTAAAAGTCTTAGTGTCATGCTTTTCTTATTGATTATCATGGCTTTTCTTTTGCCTGTTCTCAAAAAGCCCGCTACCTTTGAAGTGCCTCATAATTGTTAGACAAAAGTTCTAACGATTGTGAGGCACTTTTTA
>OCIU01001394.1_pt1 | contig 17048 bp, 15 predicted proteins | sample 1538471 | NCBI WGS metagenome assembly OCIU01 (sample SAMN04571693, study PRJEB22368) | human gut metagenome | biome: human gut; material: stool | host: Homo sapiens | place: Luxembourg | collected 2012-06-01 | reverse complement strand
TGCTGACTGGTGGTCCACCATGCAGGCCGCAGGGTAAGCGCCATGAAAGGCCGCCTGTTAGATACTGTCCCGCTCAGTTCCCTAACGGGCGTTGGCGCAGCGCTTAGTAACAAACTGGCGAAAATCAACCTGCATACCGTGCAGGATTTACTCTTACACCTTCCCCTGCGCTACGAAGATCGCACCCATCTCTACCCCATCGGAGAACTACTGCCGGGCGTTTATGCCACGGTGGAAGGCGAAGTGCTGAACTGCAATATCTCCTCGGCGGCATTTACGATTCGTATCAACGTAACAGTAGTGGAGATGGACATTTTGAGATAAAACTTGAGATGGAATAAAAACAATTGAAAAAAAAGAAAATGAAGAACGGCATATTACTCATTGGCGGCATCGCGATTTCAGTTCTGATGCTCGTCTTTCCGGCACAGATTTTCGAAAGTCTGTTCTACGACACAGAGTTCTCTAACGAGATGTACAATAGTCATCTCTATTTCAGCAACGCCATGATTGTCGTTGTAACAGCTTGGGCATTTGCAGCTGTGTTCTACTACGTTATAAACTCTGTAAGGTTCTCGCGCTGGTACCATTGGGCTGTTATGTCAGGCTGTGCCATCGTGGTGAGCGGTCTGGCAAGCTATTTCCACATAACAAGCACGATGGAACAGATGCAACTCTACTTTGGTGTACCAGCATTCCATTTTGTCCTGTGCGAAACATTGATAGAGGCCGTGCTCTTCATCGTGGCTTCATTTGCCATGAGATGGTGGAGCTCCAACTGCCGACACACACCATTTCCCGAGTAGGAGAAGGACAGGTTCATTTACAAAGTAGGAAGGAAACGTAGCACGACACACCCGTCACACACGTTCCTTCATTCGTTCATTACAAGAAGCTAAAAAGCTCATAACTCGTAACTTAACAACAAAAAAGTGAGACTATTTCTATTCCTTGTAGGCGGCACGGGCTCAAGAGTGCTCAGACCGCTCGTCATGCAGCTGGCAGCAGGCATTCTGCCTACTGATGCCGATGGTCACAACATGCCTCTTGAGATTGTGCCCATGATTATTGACCCGCACAAGGCCAATGAAGACCTCAAGCGCACAGAAAATCTGCTTCGAGGATATAAACAGATAAGAAAGGAGCTCTACGGTGAGCGCAACGATGTGGACGCCGGATTTTTCGCAGCAAAGATTTCCACACTAAGCGACATTATACCTGCAGCAGAAGAGCTCCCCGACACATTCCTGTTCAATATGGGAGGAGTAGACTCTAAAAAGTTTGCTTCCTTCATTTCTTTCAACACCCTCGACAGCGCCAACCAAGCTCTTTGCTCCATGATGTTTTCTCGCGCGCAGCTTGACACAAAAATGGACATTGGCTTCGTCGGAAGCCCGAACATTGGCAGCGTGGCCCTGAACATGTTCAAGGACAGCAACGAGTTCAAACAGTTTTCGAACGTGTTCCAAAAGACAGACCGCGTGTTCGTGGTAAGCTCTATTTTTGGAGGAACGGGAGCAGCGGGATATCCTGTAATCGTGAAAAACATTAGGGGAGCGGCTATGAACGCCAACGTAAGCAACCGTGGAGACCTGCGCGATGCAAAAATTGGAGCACTCACCGTTCTACCCTATTTCAACATTCAGCAAGACGAGAACAGCCCCATTTCACGCGCCGACTTCATAAGCAAAACCAAGTCGGCACTGTTCTATTATCACGACAACCTGACAGGCATAAAACGCGATGGCAAAGACACAGGACTGTCAAGAATAAACGCTTGCTACTATGTTGGCGACGAAGTGCCGTCAACACCCTATTTCAACGACCCCGGAGGCAACGGGCAACGAAACGATGCCCACATCGTGGAGTTTGTGGGAGCATTGGCAATAATTGACTTTCTTCAGTTACCCGACGACAAACTGCACACGGCAAACGGAGTGGCAACAAACCCGATATTCAAAGAATATGGCTTGGCTGCGAACAAGTTGGCTGTAACGCTGAAAGACCTCGGTCTGCCAACAAGAATGGTCATAGACAAACAGATGGCTAAGTTTCATCTCGCTTACATGTACATAACGCATCAGTTGAAGAACGATGTGGGACGCGGTTTCACACAAGACAAGCCCGAGCTTACGAAGACGTTCTTCACAACAACGTTCTTCACAACGCTGACTGGCGGATTCTTCGTGGCTTACCTGCAATGGCTAAGGGAACTGAAAGCCAACCAGCGAAGCTTTGAACCATTCAACCTTGACACAGACAAACTTAAAGACTGCTTGCGCGACATTGAACCGAAAACAGGATTTCTCAAATCGACAATAGACTATAAGACAGTACTCTCCGCCATGAATTCGGCCTCTCAGAAAGCTGTCAAAGCATCGCGTTTCAACTCGTCACAAGTGGCCACGCGCCTTATGACGCTCCTCAACGAGACGTTAGACAAGATTGTGGACGACAAATTCAACGGCGTGGTGTAAACACAAGAAGAAAAAAAATGAGCAACATATTATCTTACAACAACAAAACCACAGGTGAAGGATGGATCGAACTCAACAGCCAATACTCGGCCGACGAGATTGATATGATTGCCGATCCAAACGGCGGACTGTCACAAAAACCGCGCACAGCCATACCAAGCCCGTTTGCACAGATGGACCTCGTAAAGAACGCATTCCAACGACTCGCCATGCACAATAACCTGCAAGGCGAGCTGATGGACGAAAAGCTTGTGGCCGGTGCGTTGGACATTGCACAACTGTTCTTCAACTTGGAAGAGTTGGGAACAAAACTGCACATCATAAAATGGAACAAAACGGCAGAGACAGCACGACTGAAGGAAAACCCACAGCACCGTCTTCTAGGCGAAACCATAGAGATGTTTCTTGAGCAAGACAAGGAAGCATTCAACTTTGACAAGATGGACAACATTTTCTTCCTTGTCTACGGCAACCAGGTCATTGGTTCCACATCGCCCGTAACACTGTTCATGGCTTCACCCAACGCCGAGAAGGGACTCATAGACCTACAGGTGGAACAGAACGTGAAACTCTTCAACTCGTGGAGACCTCTTTACATGAGGGAACCACATTTTGTGAAATACATTTACGCCCTCTTCACCGCCTACCCACAACTTAAAGAGTGGTGCAGCGAGGTGAACAGCTACATTATACGCTGCATGGAATTCATGCCTCAACAGCTGCACGATGAGATTGTCAGAGAAATAGGAAACCCTATGGCCCTCGACCTTGAGAGTGTGGACAGAGCACGCAACTTCCTGTACAGCAACTACAAGCAACTTGAAGGTGGTTTGGAGACTCTTGGAATGCCGCTCTATGGCATAAAGCGTCAAGACATTCTGGAAAACATCAAGCAGAGCGATTTCATGCTACGACCTACACGCAAAGCCGACAACGAGGAACACATGCCTCTCGTGCTGCAGAACGATCTTAACGCAACGGCTGCAAACCCATGGCGATACATAACCAACAATTGGGATGATGCCATACGCATCACACCTAAAGACTATGCCATGGAGCCCGAACACCGCACTCTGCCTGCCACAACGCACCAATATGCTTGGCTTACCGATGACGATTTCCTTCAGCCATCGCTCATTAAGCTCGACTACACCATCGATGACCAGTGTTTCTTTAATGGCAACATAGCAAGTGTTGACACAAGAGACACGAACGATGCAAAGAGCTTTCTCTTGCCTATAAAACCTCTGTTCTTCCGCTATTTCAATGCTGCCGACCTATGGGGCACGGTGGCAGGACTACCCATGTTCGAGATGAAACGCAGCTGCATGGGTGCCACGGAAAGCGTGAAGGTCATCTTGCGCATTCCGGTAAGGAAGCAAGGAGCATTTATAACCCTCACAAGAACATATCTAGAGTCGCAAAACGGGGATCTCTCGTTCGATGCAAAGAACAACAGAGGCCATTTCATCACCGTGCCTTTCGCCGTAGCCCTATTCCCCTTCGTAAGATGCAAGGGTCTGAACCAGTATAACGTGCAACTCGTGGATAGAGCCATCGGACAGATGGAACATTGCCATTTGGACCTCTCCTTCATGCACAACGGCTACATGAGCGAAGTGGCACCTGACCATTTATGCCGCAGAGAACGCAGCATGAAAGCAGAGAAGCGCGTCGGCACGACCTATTATCGCGTGACCGACGAGTTTGACTACATGCAGCTCGCGCTCTCCGATGCCGACGGCAACTGCCTGACACAAGGTGTCATCTGTCCCAAATGGGCTGACCACATTGAAGGACACGAGAGCTACACTTTTGCTGTCGACTTCGGAACGACCAACACCCACATAGAGTGCATTCAAGAAGGAGGCCAACCCGAGACGTTCACGTTGCAGTCGACAACGCGCGAACGCCTGCTCGCCACGCTCTACAACGGCAGCAATCTTCTCTATGACGCGTTGATGAAGCAAGAGTTGCTTCCCAAAGAGATTGGAGCCGACTATGCTTTCCCTCTGCGCACAGCCCTTTCTGAAAGTGAACGCATGGACACAACGACCATCGACGAGATTGTGAGTCTTGGCGATGCCAACCTGCCGTTCATTTATGAGAAAGAAAGTGTGGGCTACGGCAACCGCATTGTGGCCAACCTCAAATGGAGCACAGAAACAACAGCCAACAAAAGAGTGAAAGCTCTGCTCACCGAGCTGGCCCTGCTCATGCGCACCAAGGTGCTGTTGGGAAACGGCGACTTGCAGAAAACACGCCTTGTGTGGTTCTACCCTTTAAGCATGAAGGTAGGAAACGTAAGAAAGATGGGCGATATGTGGAACAAGATTATGGGCAACGTCTTCGGCCTGCGAAATGCTGCCGACAACATTGTGCAGATGTCAGAATCTGTAGCGCCCTACTATTTTTACAAATGTTCAAGCAAGTTTAGAGGAGCAGCATCGAGCGTGGCCAGCATCGACATTGGCGGCGGGTCCAGCGACGTTGTAGTCTTTGAACCTGGAGCAAGCCAACCGTCAATAGTGACATCATTCAGATTTGCCGCCAACGTGCTGTTTGGCGACGCGTTTAGTGATGTGCCACACGGCGACAGCAACCCCATGACACAAAAATATGTCCATTATTTCAGACAGCTTTTCGATGGCGACGACGACCGCTACGGTGAGCTTAGCGGCATTCTTGCTGACATTGAGAACAAGCGCAGATCGGAGGATATAAACGCCTTCCTCTTCTCCATAGAGAACAACAAGGTGACACGCGGAAACGACACGTTCAGCTATAATCTGCGTCTGAACGAGGACACAACGCGCAAGGTGGTGTTTGTCTATTTCTACAGCGCTATAATCTATTATGTTGCCCGCATGATGCGCCATCGACAGATAGAGATGCCGAGAAGCGTCATGTTCAGCGGCACAGGGTCAAAGGTGCTCGACATCGTGGGATCACAACGCGACCTCGACCAAATAACACGTTACATCTTTGAAAAGGTGTATGGTCAGACCGCTGGCGAAGATGGTCTGAGCGTGATCATGGAACGCAACGAGCCAAAGCAGATCACCTGCCGTGGTGCTCTCATGCAAACACGGACAGCATCAGGCATCATGGATGTGGAGAAGCTCAACACCATGCTCGACAGCTACGACAGCAATCTCAAATATGTGTTCTCAAACACAGACAAGGAGCAAATTCGCTATGACGACATGCAGCATCAAGAGGTGCGCGACATGGTGGTGAAGAGCGTGGAAGAGTTTAACAACTTCTTCAACACAATGTGCGACGACATCCATATCGTCGACACCTTCCTCGTCAACTATAAAGCCCTTCAGACCTTCAGACAGCTCGTGGGCAAAGATCTGGAGCACCATTTGGCTAACGGATGGCAATTTATGAACCGCAACATGGAAGAGAAAAACGGCAACGACATAATAGAAGATGCCGTGTTCTTCTATCCCATCATCGGAGCAATCCGCGACAATCTCATTGAGAACCTCAAGGACGAATGAGGCGCTCCATGAACGATATCAATCTTAAAACAGGAGACCTGAAAAATGGCATCATTCATTAAAAACATGTTGGGAGGAAGCGATGAGTCGACAGAGCAGCTCATCGCAGCCCTAAACGAGCGGTTGGAACAGCTGGAAAAGAAAAACAACGAGATAGAAAAGGCTCTGAACGAACAGAATCTGAAAATAGAACGGTTGCTCAGCACCTTGGAAGCCAAAAATTTGAAAGACAACAACGTCATGGGGTCCACTATAAACACGTCTAAAGAGAGCTCTTATTCTGTTGGAAACGAAGGTGGTGATAAGAATGAAGCATCAGCCAAAGACGAAGCAAGAGATGTTGTTGAAACAAGCAAAAGCGAAGAACCGACAACTCTGTTTTTCTCCGCCCCCACCCCTTCGGGCGAGTTTTGTTCACCTTCCACTAAGGAGCAACCGGGAAGCTCAATATACCGTCTTGTCACCAAAGACAATGTCAACGGCCGCTTCACCATGCTCAACACACCTGATGCCGTGGCCACAGCCAATATCTCCGTGTCACAGTTTGTGAAACCCGTGTGCAAGATTCTATCAACCACAAGCTCCATTCCTCGACACATCATCACCCGTGAGGAAGGAACAGCAACGATGACAGACGGAACATGGAAAGTAACCAAAAAAGCACAGATCGAGTTTGTTGGCTAAAATGAACTTGTTGGCTGAAAAGCAAAACACATCTGAAATGCCGATAAATAAATAGGTGTTCAAAATTAATCGCATATATGAATCTTATAAAAAAGGTTATGCTTTCAAATGCCTCTACACCCTCTTTTGCCCGTATGCCCAGCTCTCATCGGTCGTGTAGCCCGCTACACTCCCTCTTCGGAGCTGAACATACAGACCAAAATAGAGCATAGAATCATTTAAATTAATTTTGAACACCTACTTATAAATCTAAAAACCATAATAAGGAATAAATATTCAAGCATTCTAAAACGGAATGCTTATCAACACCCCAACAATTAAACCATAAAACAGAAAATGATTTGAAGAGATGGAAATAAGATGTCCTAAATGCAAATATAAGTTTGAAGAGGAAATAGCTTCAGGCATATTGGAAAAGGCTTGTGTGTGTCCTCGTTGCGGCACACCTTTTATATATAATGTAGAAAATGAAGACGACAAGAACGGGTATGACGAGATAAACAGTAATGTCGACAACTTGTATAGTCAAAACACGACAACAAGCAATGATCATGAGAAAAAATTGCACACAAGCCAATATAACGGCAGAAGCTCAAAAGCCAAACGTTCAAGCAGCACCTCAAGCCTTCAAGACCGATATGCCGACCTGCGCATGCACCTCAGCGGCAAGGCCAAGCTCAACAAGAAGTCAGACAATCAGTTTGTAAACAGAAAAGAAGTTGTTCGCACAATTATTTTTGCTGTGACCATCTTGTTTGTAGTAGTCATGGTTGTCACCAGGTGCATGAACAACGTCATTTCCAATTATGATGATGACCGTGACAACGACGAGTCAACATTGTTTGAAAGAACCAATGTGGACAACACTACAAGCGTAGAAGAAGAGTCGCGGTTGATAAGCGATGATTATAAATGGATAGAAGGATCGTGGAGCACGCCACGGAAGAATATTGAGTTTACGTTCTCCATCAGAGGCAACCAGATAAGCATTACAGACGGACAAGATTATGCCGTGAACGGAAAATACATTATTAAAGGCGACACGCTGTTGTTCAACAACTATGTGTTCAAACTCGACAAGACAAATGACCACATAATTTTTGACAACGTAGCGTTTGAACAATCTCATTTCTATTAAGGTATAGCAAAAAAGTTTCCTCATTTAGTAAAATTATGGCAATAAACGAGCCTATTTACAAAAAAGAGATAGAAAAATTTTAATATGAAAGGAAAAACTCGTATCTTTGCATTTCGAAAAGAAAAGAGTTAAATCATAAAAGTAAAATTACATTCAAATGACTAAGGCAGATATAATTAACAAGATAGCCATGAACACTGGCCTCCAGAAAAAGGACGTGGCTGTAGTTGTTGAGAGTTTCATGGAATCGATCAAGAGCAGTCTTCTCGAGGATAAGGAGAACGTCTATCTGAGAGGTTTCGGAAGCTTCGTCATCAAGCACAGAGCAGCAAAGACAGCACGCAACATCCTTCAGAAGACCACAATGATTATCGAGGCTCACGACTTGCCAAGCTTTAAGCCAGCAAAATGCTTCGTTGACCAGATGAAGGAAGGCAAATAAAAAAAATGCACATACAATTTGATTTCAGTGAATCAAGTTTCACAGGAACAAAAACATCATTACAAATAATAATCATTTTAATAAATTAAAGCTATGCCAAACGGAAAGAAAAAAAAGGGACACAAGATGGCTACGCACAAGCGTAAAAAAAGATTAAGAAAAAACAGACATAAGAGCAAGTAAAACCCCTAAGGGAAAAAATTACTTGGCTTCAGTATTGAAGTTCTGTTATGGGGCGCGTCAATGTATCCACTGAGGGTCCTTTGACACGCCTTTTTTTTAAACATTAAAATGGAAAAAGAGAAATGACAAGCGAAGTCGTTATAGACGTCCAACAGAAAGACGTGGCAATCGCGCTGCTCGAAGACAAACGGCTGGTAGAATACCAGTATGAGCCGCGTGCCGTGTCCTACTCTGTTGGCAACATTTACATAGCAAAGGTAAAGAAGCTCATGCCGGGTCTCAATGCCTGTTTTGTGGATGTGGGCTATGAGCGTGACGCCTTTCTCCATTATCTTGACTTGGGAACCCAGTTCAACTCGTTTGAGAAATATCTCAAGCAGGTTGAAAGCGACAGAAAAAAACTGTTTCCATTTGCTAAAGCAACCAAGCTGCCAGACCTCAAGAAAGACGGCAGCGTACAGAATACCCTGAAGGTGGGTCAGGAGGTGTTGGTACAGATCGTGAAAGAACCGATTTCTACCAAGGGCCCACGCCTTACAGGAGAGATAAGTTTCGCAGGACGCTACCTTGTCCTCATGCCTTTCGGCGACAAGGTGTCGGTGTCAAGCAAAATTAAGAGCGGCGAAGAGAGAGCACGCCTTAAGCAACTCATAAACAGCATAAAGCCTAAAAACTGCGGCGTCATTGTGCGCACCGTGGCTGAAGGCAAGAGAGTTGCCGAACTGGACATGGAGATGAAAATCCTCAACAAGCGTTGGGAAGAAGCACTCACAAAGGTCCAGAAAACACAACAGCGCCCACAACTTATCTTTGAGGAAACAGGACGAGCAGTGGCCTTGATAAGAGACTTGTTCAACCCCACTTACGAGAACATCTATGTAAACGACGAGTCTATCTACAACGAGGTGAAACACTATGTAACGATGATTGCGCCCGACAAAGCCGACATCGTGAAACTGTACACAGGCAAGGTGCCCATCTTCGACAATTTCAACGTCACAAAGCAGATAAAGTCGAGCTTCGGAAAAACCGTCAATTACAAACATGGCGCTTATCTTATAATAGAGCACACCGAAGCCCTGCATGTTGTCGATGTGAACAGCGGAAACCGCTCCCACTCTGACAACGGACAGGAGGCCAACGCCCTTGACGTGAACCTGGGAGCCGCCGACGAGCTTGCACGCCAGCTCCGCCTACGCGACATGGGTGGCATCATCGTTGTCGACTTTATAGACATGAACCTCGCCGAGGACCGGCAGATGCTCTACGAGCGCATGTGCAAGAACATGCAGAAGGACCGTGCACGCCACAACATCTTGCCTCTGAGCAAGTTTGGACTAATGCAGATTACACGTCAGCGGGTGCGCCCTGCCATGGACGTTAATGTTGAGGAGACCTGTCCTTCATGCTTTGGAACAGGCAAGATTAAGTCAAGCATTCTCTTCACGGAGCAGCTCGAAAGTAAAATTGACCAGTTGGTAAACAAGATTGGAATAAAGACATTCTATCTTTATGTCCATCCTTACGTTGCCGCATTCATCAACAAGGGTCTGTTCTCGCTCAAGCTGAAATGGAAGCTCAAATATGGTTTCGGCGTTCACATCCTCTCATCTCAAAAACTTTCGTTCTTGCAGTATGAGTTCTATGACAGCAAGAAGCAGTTCATAGACATGAAGGAAGAGATTGAGACGAAATAAGAAAAGTAAAGGAAAAAGGTTTTAATAAAACAGCGTTTTTCAAGAAAAGCGAATACAAGAAAAGGCAATGTCCAAGATTATCCATCTGGCATTGCCTTTTTTATGAATGGTAAAGAAGGTGCCATAAAATAAGACAAAAAGTGGAAAAGCAATGGCATGGTAGGGGAAAGAAGAAACACCATCGTATGCATTTTTTTAACATGTCACTTAAGAAGCACAAACTCGCCACTTAGGAAGCGCAAACACGTCACTTAGGAAGCATAAACACGTCACTTACGACTCGCAACTGTACTACGCTATGATGAAAACAGAAAAAGAGGTAATAACGGAGACAGAGAAAAAAGGTAATGACGAAGAAAAAAGGCAATGACGAAGAAAAAAGGCAATATCAAAGATTTTCTATCCGACATTGCCTTTTATCTATTTAAGTTGGTTTATTTTCCGACAATCTCCCTAAGGAAATATTCATGCACGCGCGTGTCTTCGTTAAGCTCAGGGTGAAAAGCCGTGACGAGCTGTCGACCCTGACGTGCTGCCACGATGTGACCATCGACAACGGCAAGAGCCTCGGCTGGAGCCTCAACACTTTTTATGTAAGGTGCTCGGATAAAAGTCATGGGCACAACACCCACACCATTCATCTCTGCCTCTGCATAAAAGCTGCCAAGCTGACGCCCATAAGCGTTACGACACACCTCGGTGTCCATGGTGGAGATGCGGTCAAACTCCTCCCCTTGAACATGTTTTGAGAGCAGGATGAGACCGGCACAGGTGCCAAACACCGCACCGCCGTGCTCTATATATTCGCGCACGGGCTCAAGCAGCGCAAGGTCCTTGAGGAGCTTGAGCTGTGTGGTACTCTCTCCACCAGGAATGACCAACGCATCTTTGGGTTGCTGCCAGTCGGCCAACTGACGCACCTCGAAACACTCTGCACCAAGCTTCTCGAGCATGCGTTCGTGCTCGATAAAAGCTCCCTGCAAAGCCAATACTGCAATCTTCATTTTTCTTTGATGTTATGCTTTTTGCCTAAAGACAATGCTTTATAAGCTTGATAAAACGGCTTACTTGCCACGCTCAGCCATGAGCAGCTCTATCTCGTGCTCGTTGATGCCTACCATGGCCTCGCCCAGATCCTCTGAAAGCTCAGCCAACATCTTGGCGTCGTTATAGTTGGTCACAGCCTTCACGATGGCAGCTGCACGCTTGGCAGGGTTGCCGCTCTTGAAGATGCCTGAACCGACGAACACACCCTCTGCACCCAGCTGCATCATGAGAGCAGCATCGGCAGGTGTTGCTACACCGCCAGCGGCAAAATTGACAACAGGCAGCTTGCCGTTGTCATGAACATACTGCACGAGCTCGTAAGGCACCTGTAGCTGCTTTGCTGCCTCATAAAGCTCGTCTGTTGCCATAGATGTGAGACGACGGATCTCGCTCTGCATCATGCGCATGTGGCGCACAGCCTGAACCACGTCGCCCGTTCCCGGCTCTCCCTTGGTGCGGATCATAGTGGCACCTTCTGCTATTCGACGCAGAGCCTCGCCAAGGTTCTTTGCGCCGCAGACGAAGGGCACGTCAAACTGGTTCTTGTCAATGTGGTAAACATCATCGGCAGGTGAGAGCACCTCGCTCTCGTCAATATAATTCGAGCCTCTGCAAAATGGCCGATACGACACTTTGCCATGACAGGGATAGAGACGGCCTCCTGGATGCCCTTGATCATCTTCGGGTCGCTCATGCGCGACACGCCACCAGCTGCACGAATGTCGGCAGGAATGCGCTCAAGAGCCATAACGGCACAAGCACCTGCAGCCTCAGCAATCTTAGCCTGTTCAGGGGTAGTTACATCCATGATAACACCGCCCTTAAGCATCTGTGCAAGGTTGCGGTTGAGAGTTTGTCTTTCTTTGTTCATTTGCTTTATTTTTTCTTTGTGTTATATTGTTTTCTGTATGTTCATGTCATGTGTAACAAGAGAAGGAACAGGAACGTTAAGCGTCATTTTCTGCGCCTATACTCGCTTGGCGTGCAGCCCACAGCCTTTCTGAAGAACTTGGTGAAATGGGCTTGCGATGAAAATCCCAACGCATAAGCGATCTCCTGAACCGTTTTTGTTGACGACACCAGCATCGACTGGGCTTCAGATGCCACATACTCGTCAATGATCACTTTCGGTGCCTTGCCTGCAATGCGTTTCGTGACCTGAGCGAGGTATGTGCTGCTCACGTTCAAGCGGTCGGCATAAAACCTCACATCGTTGTGCGAGGCAAAATGTTCGGCTATTTCGTTCACAAACTCGTTAAACAGCTCGTTGCCACGACCCGTCAGCGGTCTGTTCTCTGCAAAGAGGTTAGCCATCCACACCGAAGCGTTGCGCACAGCCTCATCCAGCGGTTGACCCTTGGCACAGAACACAGCTATGGCTGCCGAGAGGTTGCCGCTCATGCCGTGGTTGTCGAGCCCAGGAATCTCGCTGCACAGGTTGGTTATAAACGTCGGATCATCGCCGTCGCCCGTGATAAGCACATCGGTGTTGGAGCTGGCCATGATGTTGCCACAATGCATGAGCACGTTGCCACAACCAAACTTCAACAAATCGCCAGCAGAGGAAGAACCTATCTTCCGACCGAGAATGTGCTCAGCGTCCGATTTCTTCAGTACCACGAGCGTGCACAACGGCAACAGCCATTGTCGCATGGCCCCTAACAGGTCGAGCGACATGAGCACATCGCCTTTGCTTGACACAACCACGGGGTCATAAATCACAACATCGGGCTTATAGCGCTCAATGGCCTTAGCCACAGCCACCATGACATCAGAGCGTCTTATCATGCCAATCTTCACAACCTTTGGCTGCACATCGTTTACGATTGCCTCTACCTGACCTGTCACGGTGTCGGCAGGAAGATCATAAAACTCCTGAATGCCGAGAGTGTTCTGAACGGTTATCGATGTTATGGCCGTGACGGCATAACCTCCCAAAGCCGATACTGTCTTGATGTCGGCCTGCACTCCTGATCCACCCGTTCCATCGGAACCCGTGATTGTAAGTATAGGAACATTATCCTTTTGCTGCACTTTTGACATTTTACGGTTGCAAAGGAAAGAAAAAATTTGCTATTTTCAAAAAACAGTTTGCATATTGACAAAGAAAACGCGGTTTTGTGCAAACAGTTTTAATGGCAGACCCTAAAAAACACCTTTCTCATAGAGAGAGCATCCTTTAGAGTCTGCCGTTAAGATTTTATTTTTTACACTATCTTAAAGCGCACACGGAACGTGTGAGAAGCCTCATCCCAGTTGGTTCCGAGCAGCTCGAAGCGTCCGATCTGCGCCGTTGAGCGCACATGCTTGCCGATGCATGGACACACGTCATAATCGCCAATTCGAACAAGACGCACCTTCTGCGACACATCGCCAGGCAATTTGTCGACGCTTATGCCTTGTGGTAGATTGTCCTTATCGACAAACTCATAAGTGACGGGCAGGTCATCGGCGATAAGCTCGTTCATGCGGCTCTCTATCTCCTTTTCTTCCTTGCGCGTGGGCTTATGATCGAGCACATAGCTCATTTTGCTTTTCTTGCGTTCAATGTGAGCGTTGTTGGAGCGTCCGCATCCGAACATACGAATCATGGTCTGGTTGAGCAGATGTTCTGCCGTATGGGCCGGCGGAAACTCGTCTTTGTTGTGCTCATTCATAATAAACTCGTCGCTGTTCATACTCTTTTGTGATGTTTTAAATTTATACACTCGTCCTCCATAGGCAGGCACATTCAAAGCCACGCTGCATCCAGACTCTATGCACACATCCTTCTCGTCGCCTGAGAGCAGGTCAACAGCCTTATAAACGGCTGTGGGAAGTTGCAGATAGTTGGTGACATGAGCAGGAATGCACACGTCACAATCGGCATCCGCAGCACCAAAATTGGCAACAACAAGCAGCACCTCATCGCCGCTCTTTCTCATAAAGGCGTAGATGCGGTCAGCTATTTGCCGGTTCACATACATGAGGTCAAACGAGAGACCGCTCGTCACAGCCTTTTCCTCCGAAGCAAGGCGCATGATGGCTTGATAATCGGAATGCAGAGTTTTCTCCTCGGCTGTGAGCATGTCCTTGTTCACGAAGGCATGATAGAGCGAGTCGACGTTCCAATAGTCGAAGATGGTTGTTCGTCCGTCGCGCCCGCTGAAGCCCTCTGTGTCCATACCACGCTCGCCATATTCTTGTCCTGCATAAACCATCAACGGGTTATTGCGCATGAGAGCCAGACAAAGCATGGGAGCCACTCCCTTGCGTGCATCTGCAGCAAAGAAATCGCTTGCTATGCGTTGCTCGTCGTGGTTCTCAAGAAAATAGAGCATGTGGTCATTGATGTCGTCCACGCTCTGCCAAGCGTTGGTGATGGTTGTCGTCGGCCATCCTGCGCACATGACGTTGCGCATGGTGTCATACATGCCCACCTTGTCGTAGAGATAGTCGAAGCCAGCGCCAATGTAAGTGCGATACAACGATGGGTTATAGACCTCTCCAATGAACAGGACATTTGGATATTGTCTCTTCACCTCTGTTGTGGCATAGCTCCAAAATGCGTATGGCACCATCTCTGCCATGTCACATCTGAAAGCATCGACACCCTTGGCAGCCCAGAAGAGCAGAATGTCTGTCATCTTCTTCCATGTGTCTGGCACAGGCGAGAAATGTTCAGAACGGCCGCCGAGGTCGCAATAGTCAACACCATAGTTGAGTTTCACAGTCTCATACCAGTCGTTGCGGTCGGGATGAGCATCGAAACGGTCATTGCCTGTGGCTTTGGCCGGATATTCACAATAAGCCTCTTTCTCGTCTGCCTTTATATCGAAAGCAGGTGCGAAGCGTTGTCCCGGGCAATAATAGAAATTGTTTGACGCCGAGAAATGCATGTTGACATTATCGTTTGCGCCAAGATCATCCACCCCTTCAGGTTTAGCTATCGAATGATATTGTCGTGCCACATGGTTAGGCACAAAATCGATGACGACCTTCATGCCAGCCTTATGTGTACGAGCCAACAGCTCCTCAAACTCTCGCATTCGTCCAGGCACATCCTCGGCGAGATCGGGGTCGATGTCATAATAGTCGCAGATGGCGTAGGGAGATCCTGCCTTTCCTTTCACCACGGCAGGGTGCTGACGAGGTATGCCATACGAAGAATAGTCGGTGGCAGATGCGTGGCGCAGCACGCCTGTGAACCACACATGGCTAACGCCCATCGTGCGTATGCGGCGCAACACATCGTCATCAAAAAAGTTCATCTTGCCGCTACCGTTCTCTTTCAGAGAGCCGTTAAAGGTGCGGGTAAAGTTGGTATTTCCAAAAAGTCGGGTAAAAATCTGGTAAATTATTATTTTATTAGCCATAGAAGTCTGCTGTAGAAAAAATGCAGTAAACGAAACAATCCCTATCACACATGCTCTGCGCAATAGGGATCGTTTTTATTCAGAGTCTGTCAAATGCTGGGGTGTTTGAGCGGCTACGGTCTTAAGCAATGCCGTGAGCAGCTACATTCTTGTCAATGCGGCCAATCATGCCCTGAAGAGCCTTGCCTGGACCACACTCGGTGAAGTCGTCAGCACCGTCGGCAATCATGTTGTTCACGGTCTCTGTCCAGCGCACGCTGCTTGTGAGCTGTGCGATGAGGTTTGCCTTGATGGCAACAGGGTCTGTGTAGGGCTTTGCGTCCACGTTCTGATAAACGGGGCAACGTGGAGCCTTAAACTCGGTAGCCTCGATAGCCTTCTGCAACTCTTCTTTGGCAGGGCGCATGAGAGGAGAGTGGAACGCACCGCCAACCTTCAGAGGCAGGGCACGCTTTGCACCGGCAGCCTTCAGCTTTTCACATGCTGCATTGATGCCTTCCATGGTGCCGCTGATAACCAGCTGACCGGGGCAGTTATAGTTGGCAGCAACCACAATCTCGCCGTCCTTGCTTACCTCAGCACAGATGTTCTCAATGGTCTCGTCGGGCAGACCGATAACAGCAGCCATGGTGCCGGGAGCAGCCTCGCAAGCCTTCTGCATGGCCATGGCACGTGCGCTGACAAGCTTCAAGCCATCCTCAAAGCTCAGGGCGCCAGCAGCCACGAGAGCAGAAAACTCTCCAAGAGAGTGGCCGGCAACCATTGAAGGGTTGAAGTCGTCGCCAAGGCAGAGAGCCGAGGCAACGCTGTGAAGGAACACGGCAGGCTGTGTGACCTTTGTCTGCTTCAGTTCTTCGTCTGTGCCATTGAACATCACGTTAGTGATGCTAAAGCCGAGAATCTCATCGGCCTTGTCAAAGAGTTCTTTTGCCAAGGGATTGTTGTCGTATAGGTCTTTACCCATACCTACAAACTGTGCTCCCTGACCGGGAAAAACAAATGCTTTCATATTGTTTGAGTGTATGTGTTTTATTAAAAAAATCTATTTTAATTGAAAGAAGCGCCTAAACACCTCATGTAAAGAGTGTTTAGGCGCTTCATATCTTCAGCTTATGCATCAAAGCGCATTAAGCCTCAGCAGGAGCCTCGCCCTCAGCGGGAGTAGCCTCAGCCTGAGCTGCAGCCTCAGCCTTGGCAGCTGCCTCAGCAGCCTTCTTCTCTGCTACCTTCTTGGCGATAGCCTCGTTCACTTTTTTCTCTGCTTCAAGCTCCTTAGCGGCAGCCTCCTTCTTGGCGGCAGCCTCTTTCTCACGGATAGCGTTCAGGCCATTAACCTTGTCTGCCTTCCATGCGTCGAATTTTGTCTGAGCAGCCTGCTCGTCGAAAGCACCCTTCTTAACGCCACCGCGAAGATGCTTCATCAAGTAAACGCCCTCATCCTTCAGGATGTTGCGTACGGTGTCGGTGGGCTGTGCGCCTGTCTCTACCCAGTAGAGAGCGCGATCAAAATTCAAAT
>OCIU01001390.1_pt1 | contig 17089 bp, 17 predicted proteins | sample 1538471 | NCBI WGS metagenome assembly OCIU01 (sample SAMN04571693, study PRJEB22368) | human gut metagenome | biome: human gut; material: stool | host: Homo sapiens | place: Luxembourg | collected 2012-06-01 | reverse complement strand
ATCTACTACAATACCGTATTCTCCGTGAGGTACTTTCAGAGAAGTATCTCTTACTTCACGGGCTTTCTCACCAAAGATCGCACGAAGCAGTCTTTCTTCGGCTGTAAGTTCTGTCTCTCCCTTAGGAGTAACCTTACCTACCAGGATATCTCCGGCACGGACTTCAGCTCCGACACGAATGATACCTCTTTCATCCAGATTCTTCAGTGCGTCATCGCCGACACCTGGGATGTCACGTGTGATCTCTTCTGGTCCAAGCTTTGTATCACGTGCTTCTGCTTCATATTCTTCAATATGAATAGATGTATATACATCATCCTGTACCAGTCTTTCACTTAACAGAACGGCATCCTCGTAGTTGTAACCTTCCCATGTCATGAATCCGATCAGTGGGTTCTTACCAAGGCCAAGTTCACCATTTGATGTAGATGGTCCGTCTGCAATAACCTCACCCTTTTCTACTCTGTCGCCCTTGAAGACAATCGGTCTCTGGTTATAGCAGTTGCTCTGGTTACTTCTCTGGAATTTTGTTAATTTATATTTCTTCAGTTTTCCGTCGTCCTGACGAACTGTGATCTCTGTAGAAGTAGAACGTTCAACTGTTCCGCTTTCTTCAGCAACTACACATACACCAGAGTCAACGGCTGCTTTTTCTTCCATACCAGTTCCTACTACAGGAGCCTCTGTGAACAGAAGCGGTACTGCCTGACGCTGCATGTTGGATCCCATCAGGGCACGGTTCGCATCGTCATTCTGAAGGAATGGGATTAAGGCTGTAGCAACAGAGAACACCATCTTAGGAGATACGTCCATGTAATCGAACATTCTTCTTTCATATTCCTGTGTCTCTTCACGGTAACGACCAGATACATTCTTACGTACGAAGTGTCCTTCTTTATCTAACTGTTCGTTCGCCTGTGCTACATGGTAGTTATCTTCTTCATCCGCTGTCATGTATACAACTTCATCTGTAACTACCGGGTTTGTCGGATCATCGTGGTTGATCTTACGATACGGAGCCTCGATAAATCCATATTCATTGATTCTTGCATAACTTGCAAGGGAGTTGATCAGACCGATGTTAGGTCCTTCAGGTGTCTCTACTGGACACATTCTTCCATAGTGAGAGTAGTGTACGTCTCGAACCTCGAATCCGGCACGGTCTCTTGAAAGACCACCAGGTCCTAACGCTGAAAGACGTCTCTTATGAGTCAGCTCACCAAGCGGGTTGTTCTGATCCATGAACTGTGACAGCTGAGAAGATCCGAAGAACTCCTTCACTGCTGCAGTTACAGGCTTGATATTGATCAGGGACTGTGGAGAGATTCCCTCCATATCCTGTGTTGTCATTCTTTCACGAACCACTCTTTCCAGACGGGAAAGACCGATTCTGTACTGATTCTGAAGCAGCTCACCTACAGAACGGATACGTCTGTTACCCAGGTGGTCAATATCATCATCAGTTCCGATGCCATATTCCAGATGCATATTGTAGTTAATAGAAGCTAAGATATCTTCTTTTGTGATATGCTTTGGAATCAGATCGTGGATATCTCTCTTGATCGCATCTTTTAACTCATCGATGTCTCCTGCTGTCTCCTCCAGGATTCCTGCAAGTACAGGATAGTATACCTGCTCGGTAACTCCTACTTCTTCCGGATCAACATCAACAACTGCGTCAAGGTCAACCATCATATTAGAAAGAACCTTGATCGGTCTTTCTGTTTCTTCTACGCTGATCCATACATATGGAACTGCGTTATTCTGAATTGTAGAAGCCAGTTCTCTTGTGATCTTTGTTCCGGCTTCTGCCAGTACTTCGCCTGTCATCGGACTTGCAACATCTTCTGCCAGGACATGACCGCTGATACGGTTCTTTAACGCAAGCTTCTTATTGAACTTGTAACGTCCTACTTTTGCAAGATCATAACGTCTTGGGTCAAAGAACATACTTGTGATCAGACTTTCAGCACTGTCTACTGCCAAAGGCTCACCCGGACGGATCTTCTTATATAATTCCAGAAGTCCTTCCTGATAGTTTGTTGCAGCATCCTTTTCAAAACTTGCCAGGATCTTAGGCTCTTCTCCGAAGAGTTCGATGATCTCCGGGTTTGTACCGATTCCTAATGCACGAATCAACACAGTGATCGGTACCTTTCTTGTTCTATCTACACGTACATAGAAAACGTCATTGGAATCCGTCTCATACTCCAGCCACGCACCACGGTTCGGGATTACGGTAGCTGAATACAGTTTTTTACCTAATTTATCATGTGCAATGGCATAATAGATACCAGGAGAACGTACTAACTGGCTGACGATAACACGCTCTGCACCATTGATTACAAAGGTACCTGTTCTTGTCATCAGCGGCAGATCTCCCATGAAGATCTCATGCTCATTGATTTCATCTGTCTCTTTATTGTGAAGTCTTACTTTGACTTTCAGAGGTGCTGCATATGTTGCATCACGTTCTTTACACTCATCAATCGTATATTTTACTTCATCTTCACACAAAGTAAAATCTACGAAATCCAGGCTTAATTTTCCACTGTAGTCTGTGATTGGGGAAATGTCATCGAACACTTCATTTAACCCTTCTTCCAGAAACCACTTGTAAGAATCTGTCTGAACTTCGATCAAGTTAGGCATCTGAACGACTTCTTTCTGTCGGGCATAGCTCATTCGTGAACTTTTTCCGCTTTTAATAGGACGAATTCTGTTTTTCTCCATATTGACGTTTCACTCCTCATTTATTTTTCTGGCTGGGCTTTTTACCGCCCATATAACTTGCAGAGTCTCAAAAACAACGTATTTTTTGCTGTTTTTCATACGCAGTCATGGCATAACTATCCACAATAGCGCATTTTTTACTATAGCATAAGCTTGTCAAGTATGTCAAGCAAATCTGTGTTATTTTTTTCAGTTTTTTCAAGACTTTGTCGGTACTGCTGAACATAAGAAAAAATCCGCTTTGCAGGCTCTTTCTTATATTCACATCCCTTATAATACGAAAGGGCATCCCGTCACCGGAATGCCCTGATAATTCAATCAAACTCGAATTATTTAAGGTTAACTTCAGCACCTTCTGCTTCAAGTTTAGTCTTGATTTCCTCAGCCTCAGCTTTAGAAGCGCCTTCTTTGATTACCTTTGGAGCTTCGTCAACTAATGCTTTAGCTTCTTTCAGTCCAAGTCCTGTTACTTCACGAACAACTTTGATAACTTTAACCTTAGCTGCTCCTGCAGAAACTAATTCTACGTCGAACTCATCTTTCTCTTCTGCTGCTGCTCCACCTTCAGCTGCTGCTGCAACTACAACACCTGCTGCTGCGGATACACCAAATTCTTCTTCACAAGCTTTTACAAGATCATTTAACTCTAATACAGATAACTCTTTGATAGCTTCAATAAATTCTTCTGTTGTTAACTTTGCCATTTTATTTTCCTCCATTTTTCTTATTTTCTTTTTGAAATAAAATATTATGCTGCCATCAGCTTATTCAGCTGCTGGTGCCTCTGCAGCTTCTTCTGCTGCCGGAGCTGCTTCACAAGCATCTGCTCCACCTTTTTCTGCGATCTGATTGAGAACGCGTGCCAGGTTTGTGATAGGTGACTGTAAGCTTCCAAGTAATTTGGAAATAAGCTCGTCTCTTGAAGGGATCTTAGCAAGTTCATTTAATGCATCTGTATCATATAATGTTCCTTCAACCACACCTGCTTTTAATTCAAGGGCTTTTGCATTCTTTGCGAATTTGCAAAGGATTCTTGCTGGAGCTGTTGCATCATCTTTAGAAATTGCGATAGCGCTTGGTCCTTCTAAGTGCTCATCTAATGCTGCGAAATCAGTTCCTTCAAAAGCTCTCTTCATCATTGTGTTCTTACAAACTTTGTAGACAACGCCTGCTTCTCTTAACTGTTTACGCATCTCTGTATCTTCTGCAACAGTCAGTCCACGGTAGTCAACAAGGACAACGCTTACTGCGTCTTTCACGTCCTCTGCAATAGCCTGTACAACTGGTTGTTTTAATTCAACTTTTGCCACGAATGGTGCACCTCCTTGTAGATTTGTAAGTTTACACCGCCGATAGATATAAATGTAAAAAAACCTCTATATCCAAAGACATAGAGGTTGATAAGTCATACTTTAGTATCGATCTTTCCTCGGTAGGCGTCCGCATAAAATGTGTTCTTACGCTCTTTCAAGCACCTACTGTCTTCGGCAGTCCTTTAGTAGGTTATCATATACATACGTTATTGTCAAGAGGTTTTTTCATTTTTTTGTTTTTTCTTTTACGAAAATTTTTTCAGCACACCGATCTGCATTTGTTCTGCTCCATCTTTTATGTTATCCGGTCTTTTATGCTTCTACCACGGCCGCTTTCATCTTCTGCACATATTCTTTTACATACGGTACACAGTCCGCTCCATGCTCTGCTACGATCCTTACAATTGCCGATCCCACAATTGCACCGTCTGAAAATGCCGCCATTTTTCTCCGCCCTCTACACTTTCCAACAGATAGTATCTTTTACTCACCGCCGCAATCTTGCGAAGAAGCGTGATCGGTCTGATCTGCATAAATCTCTTTGCATATCGGAATTATGTGGTAGTCCGGTGCAAGTCTCATGATTTCTTCATATTCTGGATACATAGATATGATTCCTCCTTTAAGTTCTGATTGTCTTGCTGCCTGTGTATGGAAGTGTTGGAACGGATTGTATTTTTCCACAAAAAAAGCTTCTGTCCTTCTAAAGGGACAAAAGCTTAATATCATTCTAACATATTCAGGTATAAAAAAACTCTGTATACAGCATCACATCTGTATACAGAGTTCTTTATTCATTATTATCTTGCGGATTAAACAAGCTTCATTGGGTTGATCTTTACACCAGGTCCCATTGTAGAAGTAAGAGTTACGCTCTTAAGGTACTGTCCCTTAACTGCTGCAGGTCTTACTTTGTTAATCGCATCAATAAGCGTCTGGAAGTTGTCTGTAAGCTGTTCTTCAGTAAAGCTTGCTTTACCTACTGGCACATGGATAATGTTTGTCTTATCAAGTCTGTACTCGATCTTACCAGCTTTGATTTCCTGGATAGCTTTTGTAACGTCCATTGTTACTGTACCAGCCTTCGGGTTTGGCATTAATCCCTTAGGTCCGAGCACACGTCCGAGACGTCCAACAACACCCATCATGTCTGGTGTAGCTACTACTACATCGAATTCAAACCAGTTTTCATTCTGGATCTTAGGAATGAGTTCTTCTCCTCCTACGAAATCTGCTCCGGCTGCTTTAGCTTCTTCTGCTTTAGCGTCTTTTGCAAATACAAGGATACGAACCTTTTTACCAGTTCCGTGTGGCAGAACTACTGCTCCACGAATCTGCTGGTCAGCGTGACGTCCGTCACATCCAGTTCTGATATGAGCTTCAATAGTCTCATCGAATTTTGCTGTTGCAGTCTTTTTAACTAATGATACTGCGTCTGCTACATCGTAGAGTGTTCCTCTGTCGATTGTCTTCGCAGCTTCAACGTATTTCTTTCCTCTTTTCATTCTATAAACCTCCTAGTGGTATTGGCGGGATAACCCTCCCACATTAATCTTCATCAATTATTCTGTTACAGTTACACCCATAGAGCGGCATGTACCTTCTACCATGCTCATAGCGCTCTCGATTGTAGCAGCGTTCAGGTCAGGCATCTTTGTCTTAGCGATTTCCTCTACCTGAGCTTTTGTGATTGTAGCAACCTTTGTTTTGTTAGGCACACCTGAACCAGATTTGATGTTGCAGGCCTTTTTGATCAGAACTGCTGCCGGTGGTGTCTTTGTGATGAAGCTGAAACTTCTGTCATTGTAAACTGTGATAACTACAGGGATGATCATGTCTCCCTGATCTGCTGTCTTAGCGTTGAACTGTTTTGTAAATTCAACGATGTTTACACCGTGCTGACCAAGAGCAGGTCCAACCGGTGGTGCCGGAGTAGCTTTGCCGGCTGGGATCTGTAATTTAATATAACCTTCTACTTTTTTTGCCATTTCAATTACCTCCTTGTGGTGATGGCGGGGAACATATAACGCCCCTCCCACTTACTGTTACATTTTCTTAACTTCTGCGAAACCAATTTCAACCGGGGTCTCGCGGCCGAAGAGCTCAACATTAATAGTAAGGCTCTGCTTCTGCATGTTGATAGACTGGATTACACCAACCGTATCCGCCCATGCTCCAGCGATTACCTGGACTGTGTCGCCCTCCTCGTAGTCCATGACTACTTCCTCTCTCTGGATTCCCAGAGGAGCCATCTCCGCATCTGTAAGCGGCACCGGCTTAGATCCAGGTCCGACAAATCCTGTCACACCTCTTGTATTACGAACAACGTACCATGTATCATCGTTCATAATCATGTGTATCAACACATAGCCTGGAAACATCTTTTTCTGAGATACTTTCTGGACACCGTTCTTCATCTCAACAACGTCTTCCAGCGGTACTCTTACTTCAAGGATCTGATCCTCAAGATGTCTGTTCTCGATTGTCTTATCAATGTTGGCTTTTACTTTGTTCTCGTACCCTGAATAGGTATGAACTACGTACCATTTTGCCTCTGACATAATCTCACCTTTCTTGTCCGTTTTGAGTTATTTAATTAATAAATCTACTCCGTACTGGGCGAAAAAATCTACAAGTGCGATAATCGCTCCCAGGACCACGGATACAGAAACAACCGCTGCCGTCTCTTTTGCAACTGTCATCTTGTCTGGCCACACGATCTTCTTGAATTCTCTGTCAAGACCCTTGAACCAGCTCTCCTTCTGAGTTTTCTTACTACTCATCGACATTCACTCCTTCTTGCGGCGATTATTTTGTCTCTTTGTGCAATGTGTGTTTCTTACAGAATCTGCAGTACTTCTTGGTTTCCATACGTTCCGGATGAGATTTCTTATCCTTTGTCATGTTGTAGTTACGCTGCTTGCATTCTGTACACTCCAATGTGATTCTTGTACGCACAACTTCCACCTCGCTTTATAATCTTAGTTAACGTGTTTCGTGGCAGCTTGCGATGCTGCCCGATTTTAGGCATAAAAAAAAAGCCTACTTCCATTCGCCCGAATATCGTATCATATCCAGGCTTAAAAAGCAAGCCTTTTCCTATATTATTTTCGCGAAAATTTATTTATTAGAACACTTTATCCGTAACTGCCAAACCATTTATTGCGATTCCCTGTACCAGATACTTCCCGGATTCACTGTACGAAGCTGATAGTTTCCGTCTTTATAAACGAATTCGGCACTCATCTGCGAACTTCCATCCACCGTTCCGTTCATATCGCCAACTGTAACATCTTCTTTCTGATATGTTACTTTATAATCATAAGACAACGTTCCTCTCACAACTCCGGTCACACCACTGATCACATATTTTCCTTCATAATTATCAGTTGTTATCTGATCCGCTTTATAACCATCTTTTGAACTTAACTGTTCTTTCAGATCATCATAGAATTCTTTATTCTCTTTTTCATATTTTGAATTCTTTTCAAATAACCCTGATATTTGTGAGAATGATTTTTCTTCTTTTGCAGCTTTGATATAACTGCTCAGAATTTCTTTCATTTTCTTATCCAGCTTCTTTTTCCCGCTTTGTGATACTTTCATTTTAGAGATTGTTGTACTTCCCTTATCGGATGCTTTGAATTCTGATTTATACGTCTTAAACCACGGAACGTCTATCCTTATCTTATGATTTCCTTCAAACAACGATATTTTATATTGATCCAGGCCATCGGAATCATCTTTTATCTTATCGTTTTTTGTAAGCTTCGTTCCATCGATCCAGGCCGTCGATCCAGCCGGAATATAAAGGTTAAAATCATTTGCGATCATCTTGTCCGAAGATACCTTCCAGTTTGCAAATAACAGCAGTCTTTGTCTCTTTTGCTTTTGCAGAACAACGGTTTCTTTGTTCTTACCTTGAGTTTTCGTCTTGTATTCGACCGTAAATGCCCTTTGTTTTCCTCCGGACTCTATCTTTATCTGACGATTTTCCTTCGTCTCTTTTATCTGATAATCCTCTACACCGGTAACGGCATTCTTCTTCATATATGTTGTATATTCATCCTGTGTTGCATATCCATTCTTCGGAAGATCAGACAGATGTCCCGTCTTTTTCCAGTCTTCCTTTACATAAGCCTTACAGTAACGTTCCGCCACTGCTTCCGGACGTCCATAGTAACTTTCAAAAATGCAAAATGCCGCAAATACAGCGGCTCCTGCCACAATTCTTTTCACAGCCTTCTTCTGCTTCGCTGTCAGATCTGACCAGGAATGCTTCTCTTTAATAAACTTCGGTATACGGCTTGGATCCTTCCCTTCACGCTCACGTTTTATCTTTTTTTCTTTGCGTTTTCTTTCCCATGACTGAAGGATCTCTTCATATGCATCTTCTTCCGGGACATCTTCATATTCTCTTTTCTTTTTTATAAAATCTCCGATATCACCGGTAAACATCCGTGTCGGCTCATCCGCCTCTTCCTCTGTCTTCTCTCCGATCATAAGCGTCGGCTCACTGACACCTTCAGTTTCATCCAAATGACTCTGTTCTTTACCGGATCCTTCTTTTAACTTGATCTTCCGGTGAAGTTCCTGCTCCAGTTCCTGTCTTGTAACTTCTTCTATCATCCGGTCCAGGTTCTCGGGAATTGTAAGCTGTTTTTTCAGCTGTTCCTGCTCTGTGTCTGTATCCTCATCTTCTTTTCTTTCTTCTTTTTTTTCTTCTTGCAGGAATACCTCTTTTTCTTCTTTCTCATCAGGATTAAGTAACTTCTTCGCTTCATCAATTACTTTTTCTGATTCTTCTTCGATCTCCTGATCGGAAAATTCTGTCTTCGGGGATTCTTCAAGCTCATCCAGGTCACTGTATAATGTTTCCTCTTTTGATTCGGGAAGCCGCATTCCGCAATAATTACAGAATCTGGCATCGTCTGGATTGTTAGTCTTGCAATTCGGGCATTGACGCATAGAGCTCCTCCTTTTCAAATCACATTTTACATTATCATAACATTTTCTTTCTCTTAAATATAATAATACAGGTAATCATAACCACAACGCTTAAGATGATCACTCCCGGATATCCGTGCTTTAGTTCCGGCATATTATGGAAATTCATTCCATACCAGCTGGTGATGAGTGTAAGCGGGAAGAAAATCGTTGATATTACGGTCAGAAACTGCATGTTGTTATTCTGCTGGGCATCTACCTGCGCCTTATAAGCATCCCTTACCTGCTGGGCATATTCCAGAAGCTGCGATGCTTTACTCATCAGTCTGTCTGCACGGTCCGAGATAACACCGAAATATTTCACCTGTTTCTTGGCAAAGAAACCATTTTCATTCTCTTCGAGCTGTTTTCCCATGTCCATGATCTCATCATAATAACTGCGGAGTGTCAAAAGTTCACGTCGGATCGGCATGATCGCATTCTGGAATCCCTGGATCTTTCCGTCCATGACACCTTCTTCCAGATCCATGATCCGTTTCTCATAATGTCCCAGAAGTTCCAGATCCCGGCTTATGAATTCCAGCATAAAATTATAGATGAATTTTTCTTTCGATTCTCCCTGTCTCGTCTTCTTCCTCTTAATTCTGCGGATCAGACGGTAAGAAAATTCATCATCGTCCACAATCACGATATGATGACGGTTGATAAAAAATAAGATCTTGTATCGTTCTCCCAGAATATCCAGAAGCTTTGGAATACAAAGAGAACCCGCAAGACATTCCTGCTGAGTCTCCATCTTACAAAATCCTACATCTTTCAGATTGATCTCTCCTTCATACTGCATGCCGGCCTGTTCCAGGCAGTCTCTGGCAGTCTGCGATGTAGCCAGAAATACCGATGGTCTGTCCTTCTCCATGATTTCTTCCTGATATTCCTGCAGCGTTTCTCCTAATACGTATCTCATGCCTTCACCATCCTCGTTTGTTCATCCTGTTTTACTTCTTGCATTATAACACTAACTTGGAATTCTAACACATATTCTCCTGCTGTTTTTCAAAATCCCGTAAATCTTATGTAAAATCTTGTCACAACACATGCATGGCAATAGAAAAATCCGGCAAGCCTCACAAAAAGCCGCCGGATTTTTACTTTTAACTACATTTACAATTAGAATAATCCTGTAATTCTTCCTTCATCATCTACATCGATTCTCTCAGCTGCCGGAACTTTCGGAAGTCCAGGCATAGTCATGATATCTCCTGTCAGAGCTACGATAAATCCGGCACCTGCGGAGACTTTCAGGTTACGTACTGTAATGTCAAAGTCTGTCGGTGCTCCCAGTTTCTTCGGATCGTCTGTCAGACTGTACTGTGTCTTCGCCATACAGATCGGTGCATTGCCAAATCCAAGATCTGTCAGTTGTTTTGCCTGCTTCTGGGCTGCTGCGGTAAGAACCACTTTATTTCCACCATAGATTTTCTGTACGATCTGGTTCAGTTTATCTTCGATCGTTCCTTCCAGTTCATAAGCATAGTGGAAATCACTCGACTCATCACACAGACGTACCACTTCTTCTGCAAGCTTCAGGCCGCCTTCGCCGCCTTTTGCCCATACTTCGGACAGTGCAACATTGACTCCGACTTCTTTACATTTTTCTTCTACCAGATCCAGTTCTGCTTTGGTATCTGTCGGGAATGCATTGATCGCAACCACACATGGAAGACCGTATACATTCTTAATATTGCTGACATGCTTCATCAAGTTTGGAATACCTTTTTCCAGTGCTTCCAGATTCTCTTCATTCAGATCCGGTTTTGCAACGCCTCCATTATACTTCAGTGCTCTTACCGTTGCTACAATAACTACTGCATCCGGTTTGATGCCAGCCATACGGCACTTGATATCCAGGAATTTCTCAGCTCCTAAGTCCTCTCCGAATCCGGCCTCTGTAATCGCATAGTCTGCAAGCTTCATTGCCATTCTTGTTGCTGTCAGTGAGTTACATCCATGTGCGATATTGGCAAATGGTCCACCGTGTACGATTGCAGGTGCATGCTCCAGTGTCTGAACAAGGTTCGGTTTCAGAGCATCCTTTAACAGCGCACACATCGCTCCCTCTGCATGCAGATCATGTGCGGTAACCGGTTTCTGCTCTGCGATCTTGCCATAAGTGTAACCTACGATGATCTTTCCAAGTCTTTCTTTCAGATCTGCGATATCCTTTGACAGACACAGGATCGCCATGATCTCAGAAGCGACAGTGATATCATATCCGTCTTCTCTCGGCACACCATTGACTCTTCCGCCAAGTCCGTCTGTGACGAAACGGAGCTGACGGTCATTCATATCGACACATCTCTTCCATACGATCTTTCTCGGATCAATATTCAAATCATTTCCCTGATAAATGTGATTGTCGATCATGGCTGCCAGTAAGTTGTTCGCAGCTCCGATCGCATGAAAATCTCCTGTGAAATGAAGGTTGATATCTTCCATCGGTACAACCTGTGCATATCCGCCGCCAGCTGCTCCACCCTTCATACCGAATACCGGTCCGAGAGATGGCTCACGCAGTGCTACCACAGGTTTCTTACCCATTCTCTGAAGTGCATCTGCAAGACCTACGGTTGTTGTTGTCTTTCCTTCTCCGGCAGGTGTCGGATTGATTGCCGTCACAAGAATCAGTTTTCCGTCTTTTTTATCGGATTTCTTTAAGAAATTATAATCAATCTTTGCTTTATATTTTCCATACTGTTCCAGATATTCTTCTGGAATTCCTGCTCTTTCTGCTACCTCTGTGATAGGCTCCATAGTACATTCCTGTGCGATCTCAATATCTGTTTTCATCATTCATTTCCTCCTGATCGTATGTTGTCTTTCTGCATTTCCAGTCCTTTTGATACACTGCTTCCAACTCTTCCGATACCGGGCGGTGTAAAAAAAGGACAACACTCATCCTCTTCGGGATAAATGCTGCCCAGACGGTCGGCTCTTACCAAGTATCTGATTCCCCTGTGGTACTCCACATTATCCGTCAGTCATCAGATCTTCTCTTTGACTCTTACTATATTATAAGGACGCAAAATTGTCAATCCGGAAAATTCATCCGGATCATCGTAACACAGCCATTATTTTTTCTCTTTTTTAATAACCGTAGATTCTTTCCCCATATGATATTCTCTTCCCAGCGCCCGCATAATGCTTCTTGAAATCACATCCACAATGATGAATCCAAACGCAATCCCAAGGCATGTTTCCAACAGTACAAGTGCATGCTCTGCTGCCAGTGAAAAGTTCCTGCTGACTACGCCATACATCAGATAATACAATCTCGCTCCCGGCATCAACGGAAAGACGGATGCTGTCAGGAAGACGGTGGACGGCGCATGATTGACTCTCGACATGACAAATGCATAGCCCGCCACAAAGCAGGATGCAACTACTACCGCAAAGAAATTATCCGGATACCACGCATACACCAGTAAATAGATTCCCCATGTCAGGAAAGCTCCGACACTGGAATACAGAATCTTCTTTCCCCGTATCTTGAACCAGCTTGCATAACCGGTACATCCTATCGTACAAGAGATCAGCTGGATCACTGTATTATTATTCACATCGAATCCTTCCGCCGATATATTTCCCATCAGCATCATTGCAAGGGCAATACCGAATGCGATACCAAATGCACCGAGCATCGAATTCATCACTTCCAGTGAACCCGAGATAAAGTTCCTCTGCATCACATCCCGCATTCCGTTGATCGCACCAAGTGCACTGACTAACAGCATGACAATTCCGATCATGATACGGTCCGGATGATGTCCCAGCCCGCTCCGGACAGCTGTTACGATCACAACCTCTGATAAGAATGCCAGGATCAGATTATAGATCATCGGGTTACCTTCCCGCCTGCTAAGCCATCTGCCTACCAGAACGATCATCAGACAGACGATTAATGCAACAACTGCATCCTGCAGATCACATCCGAAGAATACAGCAAACGCCGTTCCCCCTGTAATCTGTGCAAGCCCTGTGATCAGTTCACTCTGATCCGGACGCGCCATTACTTTCTTAAAGCGCCGGACCAGTTCTTTTTCATCCGGATTATGTGAACAGACATACCGCGACATGGCATTCAGATAATTCAATTTATCATAATCTGCCCCTGTAGACTCTATATGCCGGATCTGTGTAATGATCTCACCTTCCGGTGTCTCCACCGTCACCTGGATATTGCTCGGAATCACATATACATCATATGTCATAAAACCATAACTCTTATACATACGATACAGACTGTCTTCCACGCGGAAGATTTCTGCCCCGCACTGTAACATTGCTTCTCCTATATTCAAGATTCCCTGTACTAATTTTTCATAATTCATAGGCAGCTGTCCTTTTATAATTTCATGTTTTACACGTTTGTTTCCATTTATATTTCCCTATTTTTCTTTATTTTCAATATATGTAGTACGTTCTGTATAAGCTCAGTTTAACACACACTTTTTCATTTTAATATAGCAAAGGAACACAGATTCCTGAAAATTATTTGTGTCTGTGATACATCTGTACCGGCGTATTTTTCTGCATCTTTTCCCGTAGCTTTTCGTATCTGCAGTTCCTGCCACTGGCAGTTTTTCTTGCATACTATGGTCTAAAAAATCTGAGAATATACAGGAAAAGATTACTTCTCTTCCAGCATACTCTCAGACTCTCTGCTTATTTCTATAATTATTTCTTTCCACCGATCAGAGGAAGATTCAATGCACTCTTACCGATATGATATTCTCTCTTCAGTGCATACATAATACTTCTGGATGCCACATCTACGATGATAAATCCGAATGCAATTGCAAGACAGGTTGCCATCAGAACAATCGTCTCATCGAATGCCAGTTGTGGATCCTGACTGACACATCCATACATTACATAGTACAGATTCGGTCCCGGAATCAGCGGGAATACCGATGCTGTCAGGAAGATCGTTGAAGGTGCCTTATTCACTCTGGACATGATAAATGCGTAAAATGCAACGAATACTGCTGCGATCATCGTTGCCAGGAAATTGCTTGGCTTCAGTGCAAATACCACAACATAGATTGCCCAGGTAAAGAATGCTCCGATACTGTTATACCATACCTGCTTTCCTCTGATCTTAAACCAGAAAGCAAATCCCGTACATGCAACCGTACAGGAGATCAGCTGGATCGGTACACTGTGATTCAGGATAAAATGATCGGAATATCCTTCATGGAACAACATGATCGCAAGACCGATTCCGAATGCGATTCCGGCAGCTCCAAGGAACGAGTTCATGATATTAATAAATCCAGAGATAAAATCCCTCTGAAGGAGATCACGGATTCCATTCGTCGTGCCCAGTCCACTGATCAGCAGCATAACGATACCGATCATAATACGGTCCGGATGATCTGCAACTCCCATCTTCAATGCCACTATAATGATCACTTCTGATATAAACGAAAGAATAGCATTATAAACCATTAAGTTGCTTTCACGCTTTGCCAGCCAGTCACCGACGGCCACGATCATCACCGATACGATCAATGCAACAATCGCATCCCAGACGTTACAGCCGAAGAATACCGCAAATCCGGTTCCACCCATGATTCCTGCTGCATATCTTGTAATTCGCTTCTGCGGTTCACGATTGATGACTTCGAGATATTTCTCTCGCATCTCTTTTTCATCCGGTGTATGCTGACAGACATATCTGCACAGATTGTTCAGGTAATCCAGCTGATCAAAATTCGGTTCTGATGACTCGATATGCCGGATCTGTGTAATGATCTCACCTTCCGGTGTCTCTACCGTCACCTGTATATTACTCGGAATGACAAATACATCCGATCTCTTAAATCCATAGCTTCTGCACATACGGTAAAAGCTGTCTTCCAGTCGGAAATTCTCTGCACCACTTTGAAGCATCGCTTCTCCGATGTCCAGGATTCCCTGTACAATCTTGTTATAATCCATCTTTTTTTACCCCTTGTTCTATTCATAAAATTTCCATTTTCTAAATCCAACATTTGAATCATATCATGGATTTTCTATAAGTCAACAAAATTATTGTAAAATGTAATAACAGTTTGTAATACCCGTCTTAGAAGTTCTTATATTTTTTCTTCTTTCTCTCCTTCTTCCGTATTGTCTGCTGCTTTACTGCTCACCTGTTTTCGGAACCTCCGACAATTCTCCTGTTGTCGAATCCATGATGAATCCATAGATCTTAATATCTTTCGGCATCAGCGGATGATTACGCAGGGCAAATACAGTATCTTCCACAGACTGCTCTACACTGTCGAATCCCATAAAGTGGATCGTCTCTACGTCCTGACGGAATCCTTCCATGTTATCAAGGTCTGTGTATACAGTGTCGAAGCACTGCACACCTGCTGCTCTAGCTGCGATCACAAGGTTCTGTCTTGCTCCCATAAGCTCAATACCGGTTCCTGTGATGTGTGTCTGTAAGTCTTTTGTGTAATCTTCACCGGATAATGCAACTCCGAATAATCTGTCAGACGCTTCGCAGATCTCAAGGGCATTCATCACACCTCTTGCAGATTCTACCGCTGCCATGATCAGGACACTTCCTTCCGGACGTCCGAATTCACACTCTGCTCTTACGACTTCTTTTTCTACCAGTTTGACATCTTCTTCTGTCTCTGTCTTTAGAATACGGATCGCATCACAGTCGCCGGCTACAGAACAGCGGATGTCTTCCTTCCAGTAAGGAGAATCCAGACCATTGATACGTACGACACGTTCGCATCCTCTGTAATCAATGCTTCTCAGTGCATGGAACAGTGAGAATCTCGCTGCATCTTTCTGGTTCTCAGCTACTGCATCTTCCAGATCCAGCATAATCGAATCCGGTTTGTAAATATATGGATCTTTGATAAGTCCAGGCTTCTGGGCATTCAAAAACATCATGGTTCTTCCTAAACGTTTCTTATTTGGATTCATTATCTGATTGCACCTCCCCATGGCAGATTATCTAACTGTTTTACAGAACGGAAAATCGCTCCTTCTACTCTTGCCTTGATCGTACAGTCAAGCGCTCCTTTATCAACGATTGCAATCTTCACATCGTCTACTCCAAGATTCTCAAGTGTCTCAAGGACAACCTTGTGGATCTGATTGCCATACTGATTGATTACTGCACTGTCTAAGGACAGGTCGATCTTTCCTTCTCCGGCCTCTACCATTACCTGACAGTCACTGGATTCTAATGTTCCCGCTATTGCAGGTCTTTTGATCTCCATGTTTGTATCCTCCTCTTTCATTTATCTTGTGACTTTGTTTATCTCTTTATGGGTTTATCATAGTCTTGGAACCTTACAGGAGAGAGTGGGGTTTTCTTAATATTTATTAAGGTACGGAAAAGACTGCAACCATGTAACAGCTGCAGCCTTTGTTTTTATATATAATCAAATATTCTTTTTCTGGAAAATTTACTGGTAAAATCTTATAATGATTACAAAGAATATACTATGTAAACTCAATTTAAATATATACTTTTGATACGAAAGGAATTCTTTCAATATGAACGGAATAAACGTAACTATCACAGATATGATGAACTGCCGCGACCGACGCGTAAGCATCCAGAACGAACTGATCAGTAAATATGATAAACCAGTCCTGTCTTTTTGCATGAACATCCCAGGACCGGTAAAAACCAACGAACAGATCCGAAAAGCTTTTGATTCTGGAAAAGCAGAATTATTAAAAGCTCTTTCTGCTCACAATATAACAATCCTTCACACCGAAGAATTCCACGAACCTTCCGGTGATGAACTGATCATGGCATTGGATGCACCCGCCGAAGATATCAAGACACTTGCTACTGAAATTGAAGAAAGCCATCCTCTCGGACGGCTCTTTGATATGGATGTCATTGGAACTGACAGTATGAAATTATCCCGCGGCACCTACCGTAAATGCATCATCTGCGGATGCCAGGCACAGGAATGCGCGCGGTCACGGAAGATTCCGTGGAGGAATTACAGGAGAAGATTGAGGAATTATTAAATCAGTTTTCTATTTAATGCATCATGGCGGCTGTCACC
>OCIU01001372.1_pt1 | contig 17198 bp, 7 predicted proteins | sample 1538471 | NCBI WGS metagenome assembly OCIU01 (sample SAMN04571693, study PRJEB22368) | human gut metagenome | biome: human gut; material: stool | host: Homo sapiens | place: Luxembourg | collected 2012-06-01 | reverse complement strand
CACTATACGTTCATTAATTAGTGCGATTGTTTCTACCAAAATTATTATTTTAGATTCTAAAGTTAAAGAATTGTTTCCTATATTTTTCGATTCCTTGAAGGAATTTTTAGGCTTTGAATCTCATGCAATTACAGCTAGTGATGATTGGTCTAGTTCATTTAATTTGTGTTGGAATAAAAATGATGAGAATAATTATGTTATTACAGACTTTATTACAGATATTTATTGTGCAAGTAAATTAAAAAACAATATTTGTTTTAGTGTTATAAATGAAGTAAATATGGAAAATGTAGATATGTATTTAAAAGAAATTTTAGAATATGCTTCTAGTCCTAATTTAAAACATACTATTAAAGTGAATAAGCAAATAGATTTAACTATCCCTAAGAATATGTTATTTATCATTGTTCCTAAAAGTAATGATTTTATAAATAAAATACCAGCTAAATTATCTCAATATTCAACTATTATTCATTTATTGATGAGAGAAGAAAAAAAGATTCCACTAAATGAAGATATTTCTTGTTTATCATATTCATATTTGCATTCATTAGTTGATGATTATAAAAATGATTTTTATCTTTCAGAGAATAATTGGAAGAAGATAGATTCTTTCATTTCTTGTTTAAATTTAAAAGAGAATATAGAATTATCTAATAAATGTTCTTTGAGAATAGAAGATTATGTAACAACATATATGGCTTCTGGCGGAGATGAATTTCAGGCTTTAGAAGCTGTTGGACAAGAAATATTATTACCATATGTCTCTTTTTTAGATTATTTTAAGGATAATAAAAATTATAGTTCATTTATTGAATTAACAAACAATTGCTTCGGCGAAGAGGCAAATGAGATTTTGCGTTACTTTAAAATACAGGAAGTTAGTGAGGTATGATGTATGAATGTTATTATCTGCACTAATTTTTTTGAAAATGTTTGGAAATTTCTAAGTTCTAAAACAGCTTTTTATATATACGCTTCGATTATTTTGATTTTAATTATTGTTTTATTGGTAATTGTTTATAGCAATTATTCTAGTTCTTTTAAGTTTAATTTAAATGAAAAAAATAAAAATTTTGAAAATGTAAAAAATGATGAAGTTAAGATAATTTTTAACGGAAGCAATCATGATAATATTTCAAATAGTGAATTAAAAGAACCTGAACAAGAGGATGAAGCATCTAGATTTTATATGCTCACTAAAATAGATAAAAAGATGGAAAGTTATGCTCCACCTAAATACGATGACGATATTTCTTTAGAAGAATTTTGTATAGAATTTAGAAAATTTTCTGCTGGCAAATTACACTTATATTATGATATTGAAGATATTAGAAGATTTGTAGCTTCATTAGCAGTAACAAAACTTATTATTTTGCAAGGTATGTCAGGTACAGGTAAAACATCTTTAGCATATGCATTTGGAGAGTTTGTTGATAATGAGGCAGTTGTAATTCCTATTCAACCAATGTGGAAGGAAAGAACAGATTTAATAGGGTATTATAATGAATTTACTAAAAAGTTTAATGAGACAACGATGTTATGTACATTATATGAAGCAAACTTAAATAATGATTTATATGCTTTAGTTTTAGATGAGATGAATATTGCAAGAATAGAATATTATTTTGCAGAATTTTTGTCATTGTTGGAATTGCCAAATCCTGAAGGACGAAATTTAGATGTAGTATCAGATAAATGTGAAAATGATCCAAAGTTATTAAAAAATGGGAAATTGCGATTACCAGTAAATATGTGGTTCATAGGTACAGCTAATAATGATGATTCGACATTTGCGATATCAGATAAAGTATATGATAGAGCGATGGTAATGAATTTAGATAAGAAAGCGAAACCATTTGAAGTAGAAGGATATAAAAAAGAGAGAATATCGATAAATCATTTAAACGATTTAATAGATAAAGCACAAGAAGAATATAGTCTGACAGAGAGAAATTTAAGAAGAATAAAGCAGTTAGATGAGTATATGATAAAAACATTTCATTTGACATTTGGAAATCGTATAATGAAGCAAATATATAGTTATGTACCGGTAATGGTAGCATGTGGCGGAAAAGAAATAGAAGCAATAGATGATATTTTAGCGAGAAAAGTATTTAGGAAATTAGAGGCTAAGAATCCGGTATATGTAAGACAACAAGCGGAAGGATTGATAAATTATATCAATGATCTGTTTGGAAATAATAATTTGAAGCAATGTGTTGAAGTAATAACTACTTTGGAACAAAATTAGTAGGAGATAAAGATGAAAAAATTAATTACAATTTTATTTTCAATAATTTGTGCAGCTGCTGGGGCGCTTATTACATATTTTTCTTTAGCTAGTGCTGGATTTATAAAAAATAACGATAAAATTCAATTAAAATTTGCTATTAATGATGAAAAAAAAGAATATGATGGACAACCTTTAGTAGCTTCTGAATATCAAATGTTTGGTACATTACAAGAAGGACATCATGAAGTTATTACATATTTAGGAGAACAAACACAAATAGGCAGTTCTAAATCAGATATTAACGTAAAAATATTAGATGAAAAAGATATTGATGTATCGAATGAGTACGCAATTACAGTAATTTCAGGTAATTTAGAAGTTAACAAAAGAAATTTAGAAATTAGTATTTTAAATGATGATACATTAGAATATTTAAGTGAAACTGTAAATAATTTATCTTATAAAATTACTGATGGAAGTTGGTTAATTACGATGTTTTAACTATTGGTTTTGATTCTTCTTTAGTAGGTTCAGATAATATAGTTTCAAAATCTTGTTTTATTCCAAAAATTTATAATTCTTTGGGGGCTGATGTAACTTTTAATTACAATTGTAATTTTATAATTAATAATAATTTGATTTTAGATGGAAAAGATAGTTTAAATGAAATAGAAATAGAGCCATTAGTCTTAAAGAAAATTTATGATGGTAATCCTTTTATATTAACTGAAAAACAAGTTTCTTTAGCTAAAGGAACTTTAATAAAAAATGATCATATTTCTTCAGTTGAATTTTGCAAAAATGAAAATAGCATCATTGATTCTGGAAAATATGAAGCTACATTAAAAATTACTATATTGGATTCATTTGGAAAAGATGTTACCTCGTCTTATTCATTTGATGACACAAAACTTTTTGAAGTTGTAATTGATCCACAAAATGTTGAAGTTGATCTGCCAATTTTAACCAAAACTTATGATGGTAATCCATTTTCTATTCAAGCTATTTTGAATGGTATTGACAAAACACTATTGTCCAGTATTGATACATCAAATGCTAAAATGAATACAGATATATCTAATGCTTGTAATAATGTTTCGTATACTCTTGAAGGGATAGTGCTGAAGAATCCTGATATTAATCATGTATTAAAAATTAATAATGGTATATTGACAATAAAAAGAAATAAGGTTCACCCACAATTTTTATCTTCAATGTTTATACATATATATGATGGAAATAAATTTTATTTGACTTATGGTACTGATTTTGTTTTGGTAGGAGAAAATAAATTAGAGCTGGATTCAAAATTTTTAATATCAAATATAGAACTTGAAAATGAACAATATTTTACAACAAGTGCTGTTCAAACAAAGATAAAGAAATTAGATGTCTATTTAAATGGTGAAATTGTTAATAGTAATTTTATTTTTGATTTCAGTACATCAATTCAATATAAAATTAATTCTAAGAATATTGATGTTGATTTAATTATGCCTAAAGGAACTTATGGGGATAATAAATATCTTCAAATTACTGATATAGTTAGTTCAAAATCTTTATCTTTATTAGCAGAAGGCGATTCATTTGTGTTCTATTATCAAGATGAAGATTTTTATTCCATTGGAACATATCTTAAATTTAATAATTCTTTTTTGCAAAATTGTGAAGATTTAAAAAATTCAATAAAAATAATAGGAAAAAATGGAGAAGTTGTTGATGACTATTATAGTATGAATGTTAATCTATTGGATTTAAATTCTGATAATATTTCAGAGTATGTGGCACAAAAAGAGTTAAATATTATTTTACCGAATGTTGAAAAAGTTTATGATAATAGTTGCTATAGCTTAGAATTATTTAGAAGCAAAGTTCAAGTTAATGGTTTGGCCTTCCAAGATAGCCTACAAAAAAATGTAATGAATTTTAAAGCTTATTCTGTATTAGATTCTATTAATCAAATTGATTATACAAGTGTGATTGGTGTTGGAAATTATGTTGTAAATGTTCTTGAAGATAACGTTTATATTTCGAATGAAGCACAAATTAATACAAATTTATCATCATGGTATAAAATTATTTATCATGAAGGTACGATTGCAGTTAGCAGAAAAACTATAGAAATTACTTTATTAGATGTTACAGTTAAGCAAGAAGATATAGATTCTTATTCTGGAATTATAGGTTATATTAATGCTTATTATATTTTATATTATTGTTTTGTTGATGGAGAACAATATGGTAATAATGAGATGTTTGAAATATCTTTGATTCCAACCAATTATTCTGAAGGATTATCTTTTTATGGTATAACTGTTGATACAGCTTCAATAGAAGGAAATACAAATTATAATTTTGTAATTAAACCTGGAAGTGTTCTAATTGTTTAAAAGGGTTTGCTATGTCACTATATAATGATTTTAAAGAAAAAGAAATAAAAAGAAGAAAAAGAAAAAATATTCTATATAAGTTTAGAATATTGATTTCTTGTGTTGTAGTTTTAATTATTGCAACTTTCTTTTCATTATCATTTTTTAAAGGAAAAATAGTAGATAATATAATAATTAACAATCATTTCAGTTATGGAGAAAAAATAACATATGAAAAAGCCCGGAGTTTTTTAGGCGGCAAAATTGAATACCAATTTAAATCAGAAGAAGGTGTATGGACAAATGAAGAACCCGTTAGTCCTGGTACTTATTATATAAGAGCAAAAACAAATAATTTATTTGGCATGGAATCATATTCTAAGCCAATTCAATTTGCTATAGGTGAGAAAAATCTAATACTAGAGTTTAGTGAAGAAAAATTAGAATATGGTTCTTTTCCAAAAATAAATAATATTGATGGACTCATAGCCGGTGATACTATTGAAAATATTGATTTTAGTTATAAAGACTTAAGAAATGAAAAAACAGAAATTAATATAGAAGATATTGTTATAAAAAATGATAAAGGCGATGATGTTACTGGTTTTTATAATATCGTTTATGATGATAAAGAGTTTGAAATTGTGCCTAGAACAATTGATATTAAGTTAGATAATACTGATTTTGTTTATTCTGGAAAAGAAGTAGATATAAATGTTTTATTTGATAAACTAGCTTTTGATGATAAAACGAATTTAAATATTAAATATTATGATTTGAATAATCAAGAAGTTGATAAATTAATTGATGCTGGAAAATATACATTTGAATTAGATTCTTCAAATATGATAATAAATTCAAAGGGTGAAGATGTAACTAGATTTTATACCTTTAATATAGAAAAAAAAGATTTAAATATTCAAAAAAGAGATGTAGTGCTTAAATCTGAATCAATATCAAAAGAGTATGATGGAAAACCTATTTTAAATTATGAAAATATAGTAGAAGAAAATTTGTGTGAAAATCATAAAGTTGTTTCTGTTTTTGACTATTTTGACCAATTGACAAGCGATGTATTTTCTCAAGAAAATGTATTTCATTCAATAATATTTGATTCAAATGATATAGATGTTTCTCATAATTATAATATTACATATATTTTTGGAAATTTAGAAATTGTTAGAAGAAAAATAGTTTTAGGTTTTAAAACTGAAGATTATATATATGACGGAAAAAGATTAGATTATAATTTTTCTGATTATAATGACTATTTAGTTGAAGGTAATTTTATAGAAAATGAATATGCTATACCAATTGATATTAAAATTTTAAAAGATAATATTGAAACAGATAAAATCCTCAATGCTGGAAAATATAAAGTTTATTTTAATTCTTTAGAATGCTATGGTTCTTTTAATCAAGATAATTATGATATTTCTTTTTATGTAAATAAATTTGAAATTCTAAAAAGAAAAGTTGTTTTAATGATTGATGATATAAATGATATTGTTTACGGAGACAATTTGGATATAAATGAACTATCAAAATATCATTATTTGAGCAACGCTTTAGGGACTGAAAAAATACTTTCTGAAGATGAAAAATATTTTGAATTTCTTATAGATATTTTTAATAAAAATAATTCTAATTCAAAAATTGATGCTGGTAATTATATTGCAAAAATTGTTAAAGCAAGCTTTTCTAATGACTTAAATGAGAATTATGAATTTGATATTTCCAATGTTACTGAGTTTAGCATTTTGAAAAAAGAATTGCTTATTCAGGATAAAATCAAAGAATTTGTTTATGATGGAAAAGAGCATTATTTTAGTTCTACTACTGATAATTTTTCTTTAAAAGATATTACTTTAGATTCGACTTTTTTAGAAAACAAATTTCATTTTCAATTTGAAAAAGATGGTAGATATTACACTAAAATTAAAGATGCTGGAATTTATAATATAGAATTTAAATTAAATGAAGAATTATCAAAAAATTATTCTTTAATTTTTGAGAATAAAACTTTTGAAGTATTACAGAAAGAAATATATTTAAGTCTTATTGAAGATAAAGGCAAAGAATATGATGGTAGTGAATATCATTATTTAAATGAATTTGGTAATTATTTAAATAATGAAAACAATCAATTTTGTGAAGAAGATGATGTAAAACTTATAGTTAAATATTTTCTTAAAAATAGTGATGGCAGTTATATTGAAACTTCTTCAGTGAAAAATGCTGGAGAATATATTATAAAGATTTCTGATTTGGTATCTAATGGAAATACTAATTTAAATAATTATAAAATTGTGTTTGGAAAAGATGTTTCTTTTAATATTACAAAAAGAACTATTGTAATTAGCCCGAAAGTTTCTGATTCCATCTATGATGGAGAAAGCAAAATTATACATGATATTAATGTAGAAAATATTGTCGCTAATGATATTTTTGAAGTTACTAATTTTATCATCTATAGTAATGATCAAATAGTTTCTGAAGCAAAAAATACTGGAAAATATGAAGTTGAAATCGATATTTCTAGTTTAAAAAGTGATAGTATTGATAATTATATTGTTCAAAAAAAAATGTGAATTTAATATATTCCCTAGAAATGTAGTTCTAAAAATTATTAAAATTTCGAATTTTGAATATGATGGTAATATATTCTCTTATTCAAATAATTTTGGTAATTTTGTTATTACAGATGATGATAACAAATTAGTTGGCAATCAAAATGTTAAGATTGTTGTCTCTTATTTTGATATTGATGGCAATAGTGTAATTCCTAAAAATGCTGGGACTTATTTTGTCAAAATTGTTTCATATGAGCTCGATGACAATACTGATGATAATAATTATGTTTTTGATATTTCTGATGAAGTATCTTTTGAAATTTTAAAAAGAAAAGTAACAATACAACCTACATTAGAAAAGATAATATATGATGGAGAATATCATGATTTTATATCTCAAGAAAATAATTTTGAGGTAATTTTTGGTAGCTTTGTTTTTGATGAAAATATAATTATACAATCATTTGTTTTTTATGATTCAAATAACTTTTTAAAATCTATTAAAAATGCAGGTACTTATGATGTAAATATAAGAAAAGATGATGTTTTATGTGTCGGAAATACTTTAATTCAAAATTATGAATTAACTTTTGAATCCGGACTTGTGGATATATTGCCAAGAAAAATTAACATTTCTTTATTAGATTTTGAAAATAAAACATATGATGGAATAGCATATTCATATTCTAATGAATACAATAATTTTATTTATAATGATAGTAATCTTCTAACACATGTTGTTTCTGGTGAAAATCTAAAAGTTAATTGCTCGTTTTTACGTGAATATTTAAATTTTGTTGAAAGTGTTTCACAAGCAATTAATTATGGCGTATATACATTAGTCTATGAAGATTTTTCATCGGATGAAAATACTTTAGTTTCAAATTACTTAATTAATGTTACAAATAATATAAGTTTTAGTATTTATAAAAGAAAAATTGATATTGAATTAGTATCAGATGATTTTGTTTATGATGGTAAAAATCATACATTTTTAAATTATGTAGTTTCTAAAGGCACAATAGTTAAAGGTGATAATGTTTATTTTTCAAATGTTAAATATTATATTAATGATGTCTATTATAATAATTATTTAAATGATTCTGGAGTTTTTAGAGCTGTAATTGATGAAAAATCATTTTCACCAGATTCTGAAAACTATGAAATTACGTGCTTAGAAAAGACTATTAATATTTCAAAAAGAGATATTATACTTGATTTATTAGAAGTTGAAAGTGGTGAATTTAATGGGAATTATTATACTTATAATAATAATTATGGTAATTATAATTTAAATGGATCTTCTTTGTATGATATTGTAGAAGGACAAACATTTAAAATATTAGTTTTGTATTATCAGAAAATTGATCAGCAATGGATTAATATTGAAGCACCTTGCGATGCTGGAACATATAAAGTTATATATCAAAGTATTATAGCTGGTGAGAATACCAATTTAAGTAACTATAAAATAGATATAGCAAAAAAAGAAAGTGAATTTAGTATAAGGAAGAAAGTTTTAGAAATTAATCCGATTGTTGAAGATATATTAATTTATGATGGAACAAATCAATCTGATAAAACTTTTAAATATGTTTATAATACAAATATTAATGAAATAGAAATCAATTTTAATTTAGGATTTGAAGAAAAAGAAGTTTATGATGCTGGAACTTATAGTTTAATTGTTAAAAATTATTATTCCTATTATGACAAGCTAGATGATAATTTTGAAATTATAGTTAGTAGTTTTTCTATTAATGTTATTCCAAAAACTATAGATGTTAAATTTAATACTATTAGTTCTGTTTATAATGGAAAAACTGTTAATTATGAACAAAATCTAAATTTAAAAGATTATAAAAAAATATATGACAAAGTTTGTGAAAAAGATCGTGATGAATTAGATATTTATGCACATATAATATCCGATTCAATAATAGATGCTAGTGAATATAAAAATGTTGTTCGTTATTATTTAATATATAAAAAAGAAAATGGAAGGAAATCAACAAATTATATTATTGATGAAAATGCATATGGAAATTACATTGTTTTAAAAAGAAAAATTACTATTACTTCTAGCGATAAATCTTTTGTTTTTGATGGACTAAATAAAGGAACTGATGAATTTTCTTATGAAAAAATGAATGATAATAACCAAAGTGGTCTTTGCAATGACCATACTATTTTAATCAAAGAATATTCTAAATTTATAAAATGTGGAGTTTATGATAATATTCAAAGCTATTCAATAATAAATAAAAATTTAGATGTCACAGATAATTATGAAATGATTAATGTTTATGGAAAGATTGAAATTACACAATTGACTTTAAATATTAAGTTTAAAGATATTGATACAAGTATGGTATTTAATGGTAGTAATCCTTTGATTTCAATTTCCGATTATTATGAAATAGTTGAAAAAGTTAATGGTTTTACAATCACTGTTGAATTTAATATTTTTAATTCAGATGAAGAAAAAATAACAGATAATGTTTTACATGTTGGTAAATATAAGTGTTATTTTTCGAGAATAGTTTTATTTAAGAATGATTCTTATTATGTTTGTGAATATAAAGATGGTGTGTTTTATAATGAAAATGTTATTTTTATCCCTCAAAATCTCCAAGTTGAATATAATATTGAAATAACACCCTTAATACTTAATTTTACAACTTCACCGAAAACTTTTAGTTATGATGGAAAAGAACATAATTATTTAGATTATTATTTAATTGTTTCAAAAGAAAACAATTTTAGCTCATCAGAAGAAAATACAATTTTAAGTCGCTTAAATCTTAAAATTGATTATTCTAAACCAATTGCTTCAGTAAAAGAAATTGGAGAAGCAAAAGAAAATATATTTAGTTTATATTCTTTATTAGTTAATGAAGGGGATATTAATTATATTAATTCTTATGGAAATATATCTATTGATAATAGATATAATTTGAATTATAAGATTTATAAAAATTATAATGGGAAAAATATAATACAAAATGGTATATTTGTGGCTTATGATAATGAAGTAATATTTTTCTCTGTGTCTTCATTAGCTGCAAAAAATTTCAATGGAATGTTTGTTTTTCAATTAGTTGATGAGGAAGGAAATTATTTAACTGATACTATTAAAGATGCGGGAGAATATAATTTAATTTTAATTGATGCTCAGTTTGAAAATGAAAATATTGAAGTTGCATTAAAAAATGAAATATTAGTTATATATCCAATTAATATAAATATTAAGCCCATTACAAAAACATATGTTTTTGATAATCTAGAAAAAAGTTATGCGGAAAATGAGTGGGAATATTTAGAGAATAGTAATTTGTTAGCTGAAGGTGAAACTTTGAAAATTGTTGTTAATGGTAGTACAAAATTTTATACTCAGCAATTTTTCATCGATGATTTTACAATTTATGATTCAAATCAAAAAGAAGCAAAATTATCTGAAAATGTTAGTGAGCTAAAAAATAAATATGTTAATTATGTAGTAAATATTACTTCAACAAATTTATCTAATAAATTTAAATACGCAGGTCTAATAAAAATTACGCAAAGAAAAATTACTATAAATACTAAATCAGCAACAACAAAAATGTATGATGGTATAGCAATTGATTATGATTATGACTATTGGGAATATGATGCAACAAAAGGCGATGGATTATATACTGGACATTATTTGAAGAAAAAAGATAGTGAAAAACAAGAAATTATAGATGCAAGTTCACGTAGAAATGATGTTGGATTAAGTATTTATTCAAAAGAAGGAGAAGATATTTCTAAAGGATATTCTATTACCTATACTGGAACGATAAGAATTACACAAAGAACAATTATGGTCAAAGTATACAAGTATTTAAATGATACTGGAAAAATAAAATATTTAAAAGATAATGATGGTTTTGTTAAAACAACTTTAATGATAGATGAATCTCATTTTGATTTGGTCGAAAATCATAAATTACAATTTAACGCAGTTTTAAATAGTCTTAATGGCAATGATATTTTGATAAGAAACATTTTAAACTCAAATGAAAAGAATGTCACAAGTAATTATTCGATTACAATTATAGAAGAGGAAATATAAAATGAAAAATAGTATAAAAATGGGCTTCTTAGAAGGCTTTAAGTTTTTAATAAAACCTAAAGGATTTTTAATATTATTTTTATATTTTATTTTGGCTTTATTACTAGTTGTTTCAGTATTAGGAATACCGCTTATTAATGTTTGTCGATATAATTTTACAAAAAAATATTTAGAAGCAAAAAAATTAGAAACTGGTTTCTTTTTTGAAAATTTAAATTCTATAGATAGATATTACACTTGTTTTATTAGTAAAACTTTTATGTTAGCTAAATGTATAATGAAAGAATTTATTATTTTGCTTTTGGCAGTAATTTGCTTTGGTATAGGAACGGGGATAGTTTATATTTGCTATCAAAAATATGGTCCTTCAAATGGATATATTATTGTTCCGATGATTTTTTGTTTTCCTTTTTGTTTTTCTTTTTTAGTATATTTTCTTTTTTGTATATCAAAGCAAGAATCATTAAATTATATAATTGCCAATAAATATGATTTAAAAGGCATTGAAATAAATAAATTATTGGAAACAGCAAAAATTGATTCTATTAAAAATTTTATTTTATATTTGTTAAAATTGATTAGTCTATTTTGTGTAATTGGAGAAAGTGGATTTGGTCTTTATTATTTGATTACTGCATTTAAATCAGGAATAATCACGACAAGTCTTTTAATTTTATTTATAATATTAATAGTCATTGCATTTGTATTTATTTTTTCATTTTTATTTATGTCTTTTAATTTCGCTATATATTTATTTAACGACTCATATTTCCAAATAAATAAATTTAAAGTTGTTAATAAACCAAATGTATGCAAAAATATTTTTGATAATTATTCTTTAAAAAAAGAATTTAGTAATGATAAATTTGGAAAGGAGGAAAGTCTTAATGAATAAAGAATTGATTTTAATGATCGTATCTCTTGTTTCCTTTGTCGTTATTACTTTGATACTTATTTTTTCAAAAATTCTTAAAAGAGAGACTATAGTGCCATTTCATGATGATGAATTAATTAAAACTAATATAAATGAGAATGAGAATAGTCAATTGTTTTATACCTTTGGGGAAACAAGAAAATATGTTGTTAAATATATTTTAAACACTTCGGAAGAAAATAAATTTGTTATCTGTAATTATAAAGAAGTTTATAAAAAAATAGGCTTTTTTATCGAATGTTTTGACAAAAATAAGAAATTAATAAAATCATATTATTACCGTGATTTGAATCCTATAAAAAACTCTTCAAGAATTATTCCAATTGATAAAAGAACTTGCTATACGAACATTGTTATTAGTTTTGTTAATGATGAAGTAATCAATAATGATATTTATTTGACTTTGTGTAATTCGAAAAAAAATATATTTTCTAGTCTTTTTGGCTTTGATATATTTTGTTTACTTTATACTTTAAGATATTTTATGTTTGCTTATATTAATCCTGAATATTCTGAAGTGTTATTCGATAGTAATTTGGGTTGGTTTTCTATTGTTATAGCGTTAATTATTGGTATTTTGGCTTTTATATTTAGTAATATTTGTATAACTAAGCGTAATTCTAAAAATAAAGTTGGAGGCATAATTGATTATGATTTCAATTAATAATATAAATAAAATCCAATATGATGATAAAAATGATTCTATTGTTGAAGTGATGGAATATATGATTATTAATGAATCTGATGGAAAAAATCATATAGTTTTTAAATTGAGAAATAATACATTGCAAGTTTTGCATTCTTTTAGTTTATTTGTAGAAGAATATAATGACAATGATCAAAAAATAGCTGAAGAGATAATTGAAATTCATGATCTTAATATTTTAAGTGGCGAAATTTTTATTCCAAAAGCTAAACTTTCAGTTTCAATTGATTGTAAAAAAATATTTTGCAAATTAAAAGAAGCTGAATTTGATAATATGAAATACAAAGATGGAGTTTGCTTTGATTTTATTTTTGACCAAAGTTCAAAAGAAAATTTAAAGTCTCAAAAAAAGCTGAAAAAAGAATTGGCTCTTATAAAGAAAATACAAAAGAAAAATGCTAAAAAGAAGAAACAAAAGGTTAAAGTAAAAGAAATAAAGCCATTATTTGGGAAGTGGGTAGTGGTTATGACATTCATTTTTTGTGTATTAGGAGGAATATCTTTTTCAGTAATACCATTATTTGCAAATCGATTTATCAATAGTTCTAATATCTCTTTTAAGGAAGGTAATTATACTTATTCTTATTTGGATAATGATAAAACAATAATAGGTATAAAAGAATATTCAGGAAAAGATGAAATAGTCAATATTCCTGAAGAAATTAATGGACATCCTGTAAAAAGAATATTTAATAAAGCTTTCTCAAATTCTATTGTCAAAACCATAAAGTTTAATGGTGGTGAGATTCAAATAGATGGAGGTGCTTTTTATCAGTGCTTGTCTTTAGAAAAAATAGAAGATAGTTCTTTAAATACGAAAGTGACTTTTAGTGACTATTCTTTTATCGATTGTAATAATATTCAAAAGATACTTTTACAAAATTCTATTTTCAATTCCAATAGTTTATATGGATTAAATTTAATCAATGAATTTGAATTTTATTCTTCTTCTTGCGATTATATTGGTGATATTTTTGGATTAACACATAATAGTAAATATTGTGGAACTAGTCAGGCTTTTCCTAAATTACTAAGTAAAGTTAAAATATTTAGTGATGAATACTTAAGTAAAAAAGATTATTTATCAAATTTTGAAATTGATAATAAAACTCAAATTTTAAATAGAGATGATCAAGAATTATCTAAAACTTTTATGAAAGAAAAAAATTATGAAACAATTAATCCTGGAGAAATTACATATAATTTTGATTTTTTATCATATAAAACAATTGCTATTAAAGAAATAACAAGCATGAATGGTAGCTATGTACTTATCCCTAGTAGTTATAGTGGATATGAAATTGAGAAAATTGATATTAATTTATTTGCTGATAGGAAAGATATGATAACTGATATTGAAATTGCTACAAAAGATGTTGATTTTGATTATAGTATTTTTTATGATTTGGAAAATTTGGCAAATTTTATTGCAGAAAATATTGAATTAAAAGAAAATTGTTTTATAAAATGCAATAATATTAAAAAAATAAAAGTGAAAAAGTTAGATGATAAATTAATTGAATTTGGTCAAATTTTTGGAATGACTAATAATGAATTATTAAATGTTATTCCGAATATGACGATAGAAATATTAGAAGGTGATTATAGTTCTTTATTTAAAGGTTTAACTGGATATTTGGTTAATGGAAATTTAGTAAATTGGTAAGAAAATGTTATCTATAGAGATTGTTAGTTTTTTAGTTAAAGTGGTTCCAACAGCATTATTTTTGCTGATTATTTTAAGTTACACAATTTCTAATATGTTGATGGGAAAAAGAAAAAGTTTAATATTTTTATTCCACGGATTGGCTATAGGATTGATTCTTTTAGTATTATATTTACTTTTAGTTAATTTAGAAGAAGTTGATGTTTTCTTATTAAAGCTTTTAGACTTTTTCTGTGGTGGTGAAAGAAGTTTTCAACAATTATTGAATTTATCTGGAAATATAGAATATCATTCATTAAAAGAAGTATTAGTTGATTATCTTCCTAATTTGTTTCCTAATGAATATATTTCATTATTATTAGCAGATAATGCTTCTTATTTAAAAGCTTTGGTCAATTTGATATATCGTATTATTTTTGCCAGTATACTATTAATTGTTTATTATCTTCTAAAGATAATTCTTTTCATTGTTTATAAGGTATTTTATTCAGAAGCAAAATATAAAAGAAAACTGAATGAACAATATAGTAAAGGCATCAGTAAAACACCATATAAAAAAGGAAAGATGACAGGTGCTTTAATAGGCTTTGGAAAAGGACTATGTGTAGGTGTTTTAGCTCTTTCATTCCTTGGTGCAGATTTATATATAATTTCTGGTGATAATGGAACTAAGCCAATGGAATCATATAAAATAGATAATCCTGATTATGATTATGGTTATCAAGTATATCAAGAAATTTGTCAGTATGGAAACTATGGGATATTTCAGTTATTAAACATTATTAAAGATAAAAATGATGTACCTTGTTATCTTTTGGCAAGCGATTTTATTATGCGAGGATATTATACAGAAGTTATAGATGGTAACGAATTAACTTATTCAGTAAATCTTCGTGAAGAACTTTCTACTATTACTTCGTTTTCAAAACAGACAGCTAACCTGCTTTTAAAATATGGAGGAGATGAAATACGTCCTATTCTTTTAGGAAAAGACAATCTTAATTCAATGCAAAAAGTTGTTATGAAAATATTCTCATATCCAGAATTTCAAAAAGATTTTAAAAATGTTATTAATGGTATTAATTCTGGCGGATTTATTATTGAAATGGGATTATCTTTTATTGACTCATTTATCGATAATATAGATCAATTTATAACTAATTCTTCGGATAATCTTTTGATTGATTTAGTTAAAATTCTTTTTAAGAAAAATTATTATTCTCAAAATATCAACGTTGAAAAGTCTTTGATGCTAATAGGCGAAACAAATTTAACTTTACCTTATGTTTCTGTAAAAAATTTATTTAATAAGGATGATGTTAACAATCTTGTTTCTATAATTTTTGAAGTGGCTAATTCATTAAATGATGGAAAAATAACTCCAATCAATTTGATAAAGAGTATCTTGCCTTATCTTTCTGGTCTATCTATTTTTTCTAGTTCACGTAAAAATGAAATGAATCCTGTTTTTAATAGATTATTTTCTTATCTTTCGGATTATTATATTTCTAATATGTTGAAACAATATAGCACTCTGGAAGAAAAAAATTATACTAAAGAGGAGCTACTATTAAAAATCGAGCAAAATAATATTTATGAATTAGATAATAAAGATATAGATTGGAGTCTTGAAGTTAATGTTCTTGCTTCTTCTCTTGATGAGATATCTTATTTCTATCAACAAATGATGAGAAAAAATGAAGAATCAAATAATATTAACCCGATTAATAATTTGTTTAATTATTTTGATGATAAGCAAATTGTTTATGAAAAAAATAAACAGATTTTTAACAATATAAAATCTTCATTATTAAAGACAAAAATATTAGGATGTATAATGGATAATCCTTATGTTGTTGATTTTATGAAAATTAATTTGCAGACAATTTTTGGAAATTCTTTTGCGATGCCTAATGATCTTGTTTTTGAAAATTATAAGGATAGTAGTGGAAATGAACAAAATGGCGAATTATTTGATTTTTTATCTGCTATTGAATTTTTAGGTCAAAAGGAAAACGCTACATTTATAAATTCCATTTTATCTAGAAATATTTCTAATTTGAATGAAGTAGAAAGATTTATAGATAAATTGAATGAATATGATGCATCTGGCAATATTTATTTGAATTATTTTATCGATTCAAAGATAATGACTTCTATTATTTCTTGTTCTTTATGTGAATTTAGTGATAATTCTAATGCCTTTTATATTTCAAATTTAGTAAAAGAAAAGAATGAAAAAGGAGAATACATTAATATTATAAAAAAAGATGAATTAAAATTACTTTTTGAAAATTTTGATTTAATTGTTGATTTTAATAATATATTTTCAAATTATGATGGCGATTTTTCAACTTTTAATTGATCCAAAAGTTAATTCTTTTTTATCAAATAGTAAAATTGCTCAGGGTACTTTTGGATTTAACCTAAATAAGTTTTTGTCTAACAACGAGAAAATTATTATACCTAAAGCACTTAGTAATCCTGATTTGTGGATTAGTATTAATCAAAATGCTGGAGAATTAGAAAGCCTATTGTCTTTATATGAAATACCTGATTTTAGTCTTTCTTATATTTCGGAGCCGGAAAATATTTATTCTTTATTTATCAATCTT
>OCIU01001348.1_pt1 | contig 17388 bp, 20 predicted proteins | sample 1538471 | NCBI WGS metagenome assembly OCIU01 (sample SAMN04571693, study PRJEB22368) | human gut metagenome | biome: human gut; material: stool | host: Homo sapiens | place: Luxembourg | collected 2012-06-01 | reverse complement strand
TTTCCGGTACAGGCATAAGCATATCATACTTGACATTCACATATTCGGCATAACCGCCGCCACCGAGCAGTGCGCAAACCTTGTCGCCGATCTTCCAGTCTGATTTTGCCTTTGCCCCGTCGGCAATCTCTACAATCGTGCCGGAAATTTCAAGTCCCATCCAGTCGGGACAGCCTGCGGGAGGCGGATGTCCCCCTCTCTTTGCATTAAGTCTGCGCGGTTGAGAGCCGCATATTCGATTTTAACCAGACAGTCCTCTGCACCGACGACAGGGTTTGGAACATCGTCCCAACGCAGACTTCTGTCTTTATTTACAAGTAAACGGAATCGGTGGCTCTGTCAAATATTAAATATGCACCGTCTAATTTACTGCCGTTTTTTTGAAACTGTTGTTTTTCTGCAATAAACTTGACACGGCTTTCCAAAATGTCTTTAAGAGGTCTTAAATCATTCAGCTTGATAAATGTTCTTTTTCCGTTTACAGTAATATTTTGTTTCTTTTCACCCAATTTATCGAATTTTAAGGTTGTCCATGCATTTTTTCGTTTGCTTCAAATGCGACCTCTTTATTTTCACACTCGGCAGATATGCTTTCTATCACGTTTACCGTTTTGCTCATTTATTGTAACAACGAAACCCTTGCAAGTCAACTTCATTTATATTCCCCTTTCTTTTAGCTGTCCCCAAGAAACAAAATATATATGTCATTTGAAATCGCCATGATACTTTGATATTGTACCGATTTTTGCATGAAAAGTCAATACTATTAATACATCTTTTCATTTCAGACCAAGCGTATTTAAACAAAGGAAAAATGGCAGCTCGTGCAAGTGAAAAATCGTGAAGACTGCCCTTAAATACATTTAATTTCAGTTTAAATCATCCCCGGAATCTTATTTATGGATTGGCATCAAACATCACTTGCTTTATCAAAAGGCAAAAAAGAGTATTTTGGCTATTATGTCCGAACGAAATAAATGCCATATAGAATTTGACAATCTCATATAATGTGAGAATCACTACGGAGAACAGCCGGCATCGGTCGGATGATGGCTTTAATAGTCTATAAGACACATCGACACTTTCGGAATCTCTCCTTCCGAAAGTGCTGTCCGCAGTTCAATGTTGTCTGTGGTACCGTGCTGCATGCTTATGGGTTGACAAAAAGCAAAGTTCGTGATACAATGGAAACAAAAAAAGGATAATTCGTTTCCAATGAAAAATAAAATCATCGAACAATCCATCGAGAACCTGAAAAAAGACGGTTTGAAGTTTTCGGTTGACAGTCTTGCCGCACAGCTTGGTATCTCAAAAAAGACCGTGTACAAATATTTCCCCGATAAAGAATCGCTTGCGCTCGCCATTTTTGAAAAATACTATGCAGACGCACGCAAAAAGGCTGTGGAAATAGGCGAGACATCAGACAATAAACGTTTTGGTCTGCTCAAGTTGTTTTTTGATTCCAAAGTAATGACACGGGATGACGTGTTCAACAAATATACTCTCAACCTTTCGGTTTCGGCATTTGCAAAGCAGAAGGAAAAAGAATTGTGGGATTCCATTTCTCCGTTTTTAACGCAATGCGACGATGCGGTAAAGATTATCGTGGACGGAGCGTTTGAGAAACTGTTGCACGAGAATGTCGATTGCGACAGCGTGATACGGAGGCTTGAGGCTTTATGGTGAATATTTTACGATTGTTTGCGGTGATCTGCACCGCATTTATTCTCGGCAAGCTCATTTCAAAGATAAAATTGCCGGCAATTCTCGGTTGGCTCATCACAGGAGTTGTTTTTGGTCCCTACCTTGCAGGTATTGTGACTTTTGAGATCACGAATTTAATGTGGTATAAGGTCACTGTCAAGGTTTTCGAGTGTTTTGCGGGCGTGATGATCGGACGTGAGATCATTTTCAAAAAGCTTGCAAGATCCGGCAAGCAGATCATAGGCATTACCTTCGTTCAGTCTATCGGCACGTTTCTTGTTGTCAGTGCAACCTTCTGCATCGTGTTTGCCATTGCACACATCCCGTATTGGCTCGGTTTCATTTTCGGAGGTATCGCATTGGCAACCGCACCGGCTCCTGCACTTTCGATTGTAAATGAATACCACACGAACGGTCCGGTCACGAAAACGCTGATTCCGCTTGCGGCACTTGACGACATCATCGGCGTTATCGTATTCTTTTCAACGATAGCCGTAATAAGTTCGGCGAGGGGCGGGGAGACAGTATCTGCACTGCATGTCATCGGTATGGTATTTTTACCTTTTGTCATCGGGATTTTTACGGGAACTATCGCCGGTCTTTCAATAAAGGTTGTCAAGAGTAAGATCATTGGTTTTGTGCTGCTTATCCTGTTCTTGTGTGCAAGCGCGGGGATCGGATTCTCAGTCGATTATTTCTTATATCATGCGTTCAATCTCAATTATCTGCTCATAGGCATGGCTTTCAGCGCTACTGTCGCCAATATCGTCCCGGATGAAAAACTCAACGGTATTCTGTATTTGTTTCAACAGCTTTTGACGCTTTCACTTGTCGTTGTGATCGTCAATCTCGGTATGCCTCTTGATTACAGGCTGATCGCCGGTGCAGGATTTTTTACTTTTATCTATATCGCATCCCGCGCAGCAGGCAAAATCGGCGGTGCATTTGTCGGCGGAAAGATCACGAAAGCCGATCCGAAAGTCACAAAATACCTCGGTTTTACACTTTTGCCTCACTCCGGCGTTTCACTCGTATTCACGGGAATTGCGGTGTCTGCACTGAACGGGATTGCTCCTTCGCTGGCTTCGATCGTATCAGGCACGATTGTTGCCGCCGCGATCATCAATGAAATAATTGCCGTGATAGTCGCAAAAGCCGCCTTCCGAAAGGCGGATGAGATCAATTGAGGCAAACCGGAGCCCCTGCGTTTTCAGACACAATTATTTAACAATTTTCTTGAGGAAAACAAAAAAAGGCGGTTTTCTGATAAAAACTCTCCAAAAGCCGCTCTGAAGCGTCGCAACTTGTTGCTGTCATATGTTCAAATCCTGCTTCCGTTTGTTTTGATGTAAAAGCAGGACGTCACCCAGCGTCCTGCTTTTATGGCATACAATCCCCAATTCTATACAATGCACCACTTTTTCCGCGGGTGGTGCATATTTCCGGCTTGTTTTCGCAACTCTCTGCAAGCGGACAATGGGGACAAAACGGACAAACGGCAAGGTTGCCCCTGCCGTCAGTGATTGAACGTTGCTTATTGCCGTTCCGGTTCGGTAAAAACCTCAATGGCGATCCTTATCCCAAGCCGAAAAGCGTATACGAATATTTCACGTTCGTTGATATCCGTCAGCTCGGCATAGCAATACGAGAAACTCTATGAAGACAACGCCACCGGCAAGGTAAGCGACGAATGGCTTATGCAGTTATCCCACAAGTACGAGGTAGAACGGATGGAACTGAAAGCCAAAATAAAAGCTCTCCGTCAAAAGCTTTCCGAATGCGGACAATGCGAAAGAGACAGTGAAACCTTTACCTCAGCAATCCGCAGGTTCATGAGAATGGACAGACTGACCGCACCGCTTCTCAGGGAACTGATAGACCATATTGATGTGTTTGAAACAGAAGGCAAAGGCAAAAGCCGAACGCAGAGAATTGTTATCTACTACCGCTTTGTCGGGTATGTGAAAATCCCCGAGGTATCTCAAAGACCTCGCATCAAAGCAGACACCCGAAAAGGTGTTGCCGTGGAGTATCTCACCGAGCCGAAAACAGCATAACAAAAAGAGCAGGCATCCCGCCTGCTCAGTACATAAAGCCGTATCAAGACAAAAAAATCGAGTATCCATAAGTGAAATCCCTTATGAATACTCGATATGGCACGTCGCACCGAAAAAGATATCGGCATAAATTAGTCGGGGAAAGCCATTTTATATGGAACGCCTACATAGTTTTTCTTCAGTGTTTCAAAGTTTTGAATATACTTTTCGATGCGCTTTTCGTTATTTTCGACAGTTAACATAGGTTTGCGCTTTCCCACTATCAACACTTCAGCAGCATGATTACTTGTAGCTGCGAAATCTACTTTTGCCTTTAATGCATAACCTTCCAGATTTGGAAAGTTAGCAACAATCCAAGCAACTTGTTCTGTAGTAAGCATATTTGTGGGAAAATCAAATTGTTTTAAGTTTGGCATATCGCTAAGAAAAGAGTAATCATTTTCTGTAATTGATTTCCCACAAAACATAAATTTTTCAATATTTGTATTTGCAAGGGGTAATAAACTTTTAAGTATCATCGTACTCCACACCGCATTTCCGATTCGAAATTCTCTAAGTGCGGGTGCTGTTCCGATGCCTTCCATTGAATCGAGTTTTGTAAAATCTTCGATACAGAGGCCTGATAAAGCGGTATTTCTACTCATATCCCATAAAGAAGAAATGCGCTGATTAGCAAAAAAGTGAATATATTCAAGGTTGGAAAGCGTGCCAAGCAAAGACCAATCTTCAACAAGCTTATTTTTGAAAAAACGAATTGCCTTAAACTGCGTGCCGTATGTTTTGATAAAATATTCAAATGTATCTTGATGCAAACCGGAAATAGTTACAACATCTGTATCAGGGTAATCTTTTAATTTATCAATATCCTCAATCGAAATTGTTCCACCGCCGATGTCCATCTTTTCTTCCCGAAGCCACAAGCAAGAATGAGTCTGTGTTGCTTTATCATAATCGAAACTACCATTAACAAAAGATTCAAAAGAAAAGTTCATTTCTCCACCTCCTATGCTTTAATTATATCAAAATCACAAAGAATCTTCAATATGTTTTAGTCCAAGTCCTCCCCAAAGGCGTTTTTGGGAAATGATATCTTTTGAATTGCACCTTGAAAAATGGCACGAAAAAACCCAAAAACCGTTGTGGTTTCTGGGTTTTCCGAACCGATATCTTTTTCGGTTCGCAATGTTGGCTTAAACGGACAATAGCAACAAAATGAGGGTAATCGTTAAATTTCGCTCATTTGTTGACCCGAATAACCAATGACTGCAACCCCGGAAAATTTATTCTTCAGCGGCAAGGTTTATTACTTTCTTGCCGCTTTTTTCTGCGTACTGCATTGTTTGAAACGCACCACCGGAAGGATGGTCGACATAGCAGACTACCAAATCCGAGCGGTCAACCATGTTCCTGTTACGGATTTGAATGGCTGCCTTTGGATGACTTCGAGAAGATTCATCGCAAACCTCGACCCGATCATAATAGTCATCAAAAGAATCGGCGTTCTTGGAATACTCTGCTTTTAAGTACGGTATCACCCAAATGAGTTCACTATTGTCATCCCGAATGTCTCGCTTAACAAGGCGTACCGATGAGGAGACAATCTGGTCAAACTCGCCGTCGCGACCTATTAGAAGCTCCACATATTCTTTTCCGGCGATGAGCTTCCTAATGATTTCGGTGACCTTTTCTTCAGCGTCAAAGAATCGGTCGATCTGACGATGCCCGAAGAAGGATACGGTGAAGACCTCCAACAAGTTTTATCATCTCTTTTCCTCTTGCCTTTGTAGCCACGCCATTAACAAGTTTACGATGCGCTCCTGCTGATTCTCGGTCAGTTCAACACCAAGCGGAATACGGTACCATTTATTTAGACAACCTCGGCAACAACAAGCACAGCCGTGCATCGCCTTGAAGACAGGATGCCCGTGCATAGGTGTTTGCTTTCCATCGTTTATAGGTTCAGCCGGAGCCAGCTTTTGACGAACAAAATCCATGGCGTGGGTTCGCATTACATCCATACCCTTTTGAGCAAGGTGCTCTTGCTCTTTTTTTGTTAGATGGAAACTGGAGCGAAACTTTGACCGTTCAAGTTTATCTAAAGCCTCATCAATCGTCTGCATTATCGGTGAAACAAATCGGCCATAGTATTGCCTTTGTCATCTTTCCAGGTAATCCAGCCGTCACGATTGCTTCCCATAACAAAAGTCGCAGCTGTAGATAAACTGGAGAACTCCATATCAGTCTGGAGGACGCCATCAATAACAGTGCCCTCACGCTTTTTAAGCATCGATTTGCGACTTCTGAATGTAGGAGCATTGGATAGTTCTTTTGCGATCCGGGAGCCTTTCTTAATAATGACCATTCCGATTTCGCTGTTAAAGTCCGCAATTGCGTCTATTGTTCCTGTCTTATTCTTCAGATAGATATTCATAATACTTCCTCACACCAAACCAAAGAAACGATCAAAGAATGCTTTAATCTTATCTATGATGGTTTGTTTCCTTTCTGAATAATTACCACCGCCGCCGAATTTTCTCATTTTCGGCATGATGCTTACGATGTCGGTCCCGTTTGTTTTGACATATCCATCTGTAAAGCAGTTTGCCAAGAACTTTCGCGTCTCATCTTCTTTAAGGTGTTCTTCTTCAATGAGTGTCCTAATTGCGGCTTCTTTCTGCTCTGCAACATAAGTATGCCAGTCTTCATCAACGTTGGTCTCAGGGGTAATAGAATCAATAAAGCTATCGATGAGTTCCTTCTTTGAACGAAGTTCCAAGCTTGCAGAAATTGCCTTATCGATTGCTGCCCGGATTTCTTTGTTTTCACAATTGGAAGCGTGATACTTTGCCACTAACATTAGGATATAGTCGATGTTAACTTCGACCTGCTTAACCAATTCCATTTCAAAAACGAGATCGTCATTGATGTTTTCTTTTTCGCCATCCGGGCGATATTTATCGCGCATATCAACATAGATACCCGTGTAATCCTGAAAATCAATCGGACTCAGAATCTCGTTTCCGGCGAATTCATCAAAAGCATTCAGAATATTCTTCAATCGGAGAATGCCGCCAAAGCTTACTATAAAATCCTTTTCAGCCTTTTCACCAACGATTTGCTGGCCGAGAGGATACTTCTGGATAAGTTCTGCGATACGCTCCTCATACCCCTTGACCTTTTTCCCATCCTCTTCATATCCGTAGTAATAATCATGATATGTTTTGAGGAGGACTATACCGCTTGCGTCTTTATCTCCGAAAAGAGCGATAGCGTCATTGACTCTCTTCTCTAAATTGCGGAAGCAGACGATGTTGCCGAAAGTCTTAACTGAGTTCAGTATCCTATTTGTTCGTGAAAATGCCTGTATCAACCCATGCTGTTTCAGTTTTTTATCGACCCAAAGGGTGTTCAACGTGGTAGCGTCAAAACCGGTAAGGAACATATTCACGACAATAAGAAGGTCAATCTCCCTTTTTTTGACTTTATCGGAAAGGTCCTTATAGTAGTCTTCAAAGCCCTTGCTACTCGAATCAAAGTTCGTGTGGAATCTTGCGTTATATTCATCAATGACTCTATCAAGAAATTCACGGGAGGTAACATCCAAGCAGCTTACGTCAAAATCCTCATCATCAAGAATTCCACTTTCAGGTTCATCTTCATTTGCCGCAAAGGAGAAAATCGTTGCAATGGAGAGGTCTCTGTGCGTTTCTTCAAGTTGTTTCTTGAACTCAAGATAATACATTTTTGCCATCGGAATGGATGCGGTGGCGAGGATGCTATTAAAACCATTAAGCCGTTGGCCTCTCAATGTGTAAAAACTATTTCGCACAGTTTTTTGATCGAAGTGCTCAAGTATGTATTTGACAACATTGGCTATCCCTTGGATGAGGCCTCGATATGTCTGAAGGCATTCACAATTTGTGTGTTCAGGTTTTCGTTGCTTTCGGAATTATTAACGAGATTTTGGAACAAGTCGGAAGGAAGAATAAAATATCCAATCTCATTAACAATTTCATCGCGTGCTGTATCGGCTTCATCATCGCTTATGGATGCATAATCAAAAGCATTGCTCTCGTCATCGTTTTCGCCGTCGTTAATGTATTTTGTAATCTTTTCGGAAATAAAACGATAGAAAAGGCAGCAAAGAATATACTCCTTAAAGTCCCATGCATCATTTCCACCTTTGAGAGATTCGGAAAGATGCCAAAGACTATCAAACAAATCTTGTTTGGTGACTATTTCAGCGACAGCTTTAACTTTTGCTTTTTTTGCCATTTCAAAGCCTCCTTACAATGATTTGATCAGTTCACGGATTGATACTCGAAGCTGGGCATTTCTTTCTTCAAGAACTTCGAGTTCTGCATTGAGTTTCACGATGTCAATTTTTTCTCGGGTGTCTTCTTGTTCCACATAGGTCGAGACGGAAAGATTGTAGTTGTTCTTTTCACTCGATATTTCCGAGTACGGTACAAGTCGGGAAATGTATGGCTTTTCTATGCGGCCCGAGTAAAGCTGGAAGATGCTTTCAATATTTTCATCGGTCATTTTATTTTTGTTGCCCGATTTTACATATTCCTTTGATGCGTCAATAAACAGAACGGAGGTGTCTGTTTTGTTTTTGCGAAGAATCATAATGCAGGTGGATATGCCCACACCAAAGAACATGTTTGCCGGAAGTTGAATGATGGCATCAACAAAGTTGTTATCAACCAAATACTTGCGAATTTTTTGTTCGGCATAGTCGCGATACATGATTCCAGGAAAACAGACAAAAGCACCGATACCGCTTGCCGAAAGCCAGGAAAGAGAGTGAAGAATGAACGCAAAATCAGAATTATTCTTCGGTGCTAAAACACCGGCAGGTGAAAAACGCGGATCGTTTATCAATGTCGCGTCAGCATCGCCCTTCCACGGAATAGAATATGGAGGGTTGCTAACGATGATATCAAACGGTTCCTCTTCCCAATGCTGCGGAGCAAGAAGAGTATCATCACAAGCAATAGAAAACTTATCGTACCCGACATCGTGCAGGAACATATTGATTCGGCAGAGGTTATAGGTTGTCGGGTTAATTTCCTGACCGAAGAATCCTTGTCGAACTTTATCTGGGCCAATCGTCTTTGCTACCTGAAGTAATAGTGAGCCGGAGCCGCAAGCGGGATCATATGCTTTATTAACTTCGGTTTTGCCGGTTGTTGCAAGTTTTGCGAGAAGCTTGGCTACTTCTTGGGGAGTAAAGTATTCGCCACCGACTTTTCCGGCATTGGATGCATACATACCCATGAGATACTCATAGGCATCTCCGAAGACGTCGATTTTCTTTTCCTTCAGATCTCCGAAATTGATTCCCTCAATACCTATGAGGATAGTTTCAAGCTTTTTTGTTCTTTTTATTGTGGTATCACCCAGATTGTTGCTGTTAACTTCAAAATTTGAAAAGAGTCCTTTGATTGCCGCTTCACTTTCGGTTCCAACTGCCGAAGCTTCAATACTGCGGAAGATCTGCTCGATGTTTACATTCAGGTTTGTGCAGAATTCTTTACAGGCTTTTATTTCAGTCTCGGATGCACCTTCAATGCTTCCGTTGGCTGTTTTAATTTTTCTGCACACATTTGCAAATAACTGACTTGGATATATGAAGAAGCCCTTCTCCTTCACGATATCTGCAACAATTTCCTCGGTAATGTCCGAATCACTCAGCATTGCAAAGTCAAAAGTATCTTCTTCTGTTTCTCTTTCGTTCTCGTTGATATAGCTTGTCAAATTCTCAGATATGAAACGATAGAACATCGTCCCGAGTACATACTGTTTGAAATCCCAACCATCAACGGCACCACGAAGAGTATTGGAAAGATTCCAAAGTTTGGTATGAAGTTCATCTCGTTCTTGCTGCGTAACGATATTTTTTGCCATAAAGAGGCCTCACTTTCTTAAATTACAACAGTCGTTCGGATTCGGATTGAAATGATCCCTGAAGTAGTTGTAATGTTCCGTGCAATCGTCACATACCGTGACTTCTTTGAATCCGGTTATTTTTGAGAGGATTTCCAGCTTATGCTCCAATGACATATGGCTATATGTGGCATCGCTTACCGGAAAATCTTCCATATTAACTTCAAACTGCCTCGCAATTGTAGTATTCACACGTAAAAATTCAACCAGGATCTTGTCGCAATTGACCCGATTGAGTTTATCAAAATCCACCCATCCATCAATATATGGACTGAGTCTGAAGAAAGTATCATACGATGCTCTGTATGACATCAAAACCGTCTCCATGACCATCTTTCAGCCGAGGCGGGAGAACGTCAGTACCTGGACAGTATCGGTCAAGGAACTCAAAGAATGGGCGGAAAACGAGCTCAAGCCGAAAGCACAGATGGCCTACAACGGTGAGGGTGAGTATCTTCCCGGAGAGTGGTGTACCTTCTGTCGTGCCGCTGTCCGCTGCCGTGCAAGAGCCGAAGAAAAGCTGAAGCTGGCGCAGACCGAGTTCAGGAGACCGCCGCTTCTCACCGATGCGGAAATCACCGACATCCTGCTGATTCTCCCGGATCTGACCAAGTGGGCAAATGAGATCTCCGAATATGCGCTCGATGCCGCTCTGAATCACGGTAAGGAATGGGACGGCTTCAAGGTTGTTGAAGGCCGCTCTGTCAGAAAATACCGTGATGAGGAATCTGTCGCGGAAGCCGCTATCAGCGCTGGTTACAGGGATATTTACCGTCAGTCCCTTATCCCTATGACCGAAATGCAGAAACTTATGGGAAAGACGAAATTTGAGGAGATTCTGGGCAGCCTGATTTACAAACCGCCCGGCAAGCCGACTCTCGTCCCGAACTCGGATAAGCGTCCGGCTATGAACGTAACAAACGCCATAAACGAATTTAACGAAATCTAAGGAGGATTTTTATCATGGCTAATACGACTAACAAGACCAAGGTTATTACCGGTGTGAACACCCGACTCTCTTACTTCCACGGCTGGGAACCCGTCTCCATCAACGGCGGCGCAGAGAAGTACTCCGTTTCCGTTCTCATCCCGAAGGATGACAAGGGAACGCTGGATGCCATCAGTGCGGCGATCGATGCCGCTATCGAGGAAGGTATTGCCAAGTTCGGCGGCAAGAAACCGAACAAGGCTGCCATCAAGCTGCCTCTGCGTGACGGTGACGTCGAGCGTGAGGATGAAGCTTACAAGGGGCACTACTTCATCAATGCCAACAGCAACACGGCTCCGCAGATCGTCGACCGTGCAGTGCGTCCTATCCTCGACAGAGGCGAAGTGTACTCCGGCTGCTACGCGAGAGTTTCCCTCAACTTCTATGCCTTCAACTCCAACGGCAATCGCGGTATCGCGTGTGGCCTCGGCAACATTCAGAAGGTCCATGACGGTGAGCCCCTCGGCGGCAAGGCTTCTGCTTCCGATGAGTTTGCTACCCTTGCCGATGAAGACTTCCTGGCGTAAGGAGGAACGAGTATGACTACCTATGAATCCATTATGCTCGCGGTCTGCTTCGGTGCAGTGGTCGGCAGTTTCATCGGAAATCTTATCTGCCTCATCAAGTATTCTATTGAGGAACGCAAGCTGAAGAAGCAGCTGAAAGAACTCGACTCCGATAAGGGTTCAAAGCAGGAAAAAGAGTAATCCAAAGTGCGTGGGCGGTGCGGAAATCTGTGCCGCCCATTGCTTCATTTTACGGAGGTTATAGATGAAAAATCTTGAAATCGATATTGAGACCTTTTCCTCCGCTAATCTTCAGAAATGCGGGGTCTATAAATACAGCGAAAGCCCTGACTTCGATATTCTTCTTTTTGGCTACAGTGTTGACGGCGGTGAGGTTCGGACAATCGACCTTGCTTGCGGCGAAAGAATACCGGGAGAGATCCTTGACGCTCTTTCGGACGAGAATGTGATCAAATGGGCTTTTAACGCACAGTTTGAACGGGTATGCCTTTCCCGCTGGCTCGGTCTCCCGGAGGGACAGTACCTGCCGCCTGAAGAATGGCGGTGTTCGATGGTATGGTCTGCCTATATGGGGCTTCCGCTTTCGCTGGAAGGTGTCGGTGCCGTACTCGGACTTGAGAAGCAAAAACTCACCGAGGGGAAAGACTTGATCAGATACTTCTGCGTTCCTTGCGTACCGACAAAAGCCAACGGCGGCAGGACGAGAAACCTTCCCGAACACGATCCTGAAAAATGGAGACGCTTCAAGTCCTATAACATCCGCGACGTGGAAACCGAGATGCAGATACAGAGCAAGCTGATAAGATACCCGGTGCCAGAGTTCGTGTGGGATGAGTATCATCTTGATCAGGAAATCAATGACCGCGGTATCCGCATTGACCGTCACTTTGTAAATCAGGCAATCCGTCTTGACGGTATCAGCAGTGAGAAGCTTATGTCTTCGATGAAGGATATCACCGATCTCGACAATCCGAACTCCGTGGCGCAGATGAAAGCATGGCTCTCGGAAAACGGTGTTGAGGCAGAAACCCTCGAGAAAAAGGCTGTGGCTGCGCTGATCGGCGAAACAGACGGTGATGTATCCGATGCTCTTTCTCTCCGGCTTCAGCTTGCGAAGTCTTCCGTCAAAAAGTATACGGCAATGCAGAACGCTGCCTGTTCGGATGACCGGTGCAGAGGTATGTTTCAATTCTACGGAGCAAACCGTACCGGACGCTTTGCCGGCAGGTTGGTTCAACTGCAAAATCTTCCGCAGAACCATATGCCCGACCTCGCGGAGGCAAGAGAACTTATCCGCTCTGGGAATTTTGATATGGTGGATATTCTGTATGATGATGTACCCGATACGCTTTCACAGTTGATCCGCACGGCATTCATCCCGGCTGCCGGAAAGAAGTTCTATGTGGCGGACTTTTCAGCTATTGAGGCTCGGGTCATCGCGTGGTATGCCGGAGAGGAATGGCGATCCAAAGTCTTTTCCGAGGGCGGAGATATTTACTGCGCTTCGGCATCGCAGATGTTCAAGGTGCCGGTCGAGAAGCACGGTGTCAACGGTCATCTCCGTCAGAAGGGTAAGATCGCAGAATTGGCACTCGGATACGGCGGCTCCGTCGGTGCGTTGAAAGCTATGGGAGCCATTGAGATGGGTCTGACCGAGGATGAACTTCCCGGACTTGTGTCGGTATGGCGTGAATCAAATCCGCATATCGTCCGCTTCTGGTGGGACGTTGATGCCGCGGTGAAGAGATGCATCAAGGAAAGAAAACCGCAGGAAGTCAAAGGAATCCGCTTCTTCTGGCAGAGTGGTATGCTGTTCATTACGCTGCCGTCGGGAAGAAATCTTTCTTATGTTAAACCCTGTATCGGAGAGAACCGCTTCGGCGGTGAGTCGGTCACTTATGAAGGCGTCGGCGGCACGAAGAAATGGGAGCGTATAGAAAGCTATGGTCCGAAATTCGTGGAGAATATTGTACAGGCAACATCAAGGGATATTCTCGTCAATTCTATGAAGACACTTCGGAGCTGTTCCATCGTTGCCCATGTCCATGACGAGCTTATCATCGAATGCGATCCATCGGTATCTCTTGAATCGGTCTGCGAGCAGATGGGCAGAGTCCCGAAATGGGCAGACGGACTTCTTCTCCGTGCAGATGGCTATGTCTGCGATTTTTATCAGAAAGATTAGCGAAAACGTCAGATTTTACCTCCTGCCGAGGCTACCCGGTAGGAGGTGTTTTTTTATGACGAGAGATGAAAAGATCCGAGTTCAGGAACTTAGGAAAGAAGGTATGTCATTCCAAAAGATTGCTCAGGAAACCGGCATACCTGCTTCTACAATCGCATCATTCTGCAGAAAGAAGAGTAGCATAGCCGATGTTTGTCCTCAATGCGGTGCAACCGTTGAACAGATCCCGCACAGAAAAAAGAAGCGATTTTGCTCTGATAAATGCCGGGTGCTTTGGTGGAACTCCCATTTGGATCAGGTGAACAGGCAGGCGTACTACAAGGCATTTTGTCAATACTGCGGAAAGGAGTTCTACGCTTATGGAAATGATCACAGAAAATTCTGCTCAAGAAAATGCGCAGACCGCAAACGTAACGAAAGCTCTGCAAAGTCCTGAGTTCTCGGACAAAATGGCGATGTATTGCTTGATCATGTCATACCTTGATAGGCTTCTCGACGATGGTGTGCTGACCAAAGAAGAATATGAAAGAGCATCCGTTGATACCGCACAAACGGTTAAGGTTCAAGTCCTCTCAAAACCGTCTATTTCTGCCGCTGACAGGATTTGAAATCCACGACATAATAATGGGTGAAAAAATCTATTTTCAAGGAGGACGAAATGGATAGGCAAATAAAACGGGTTTCATTTGAAACGGTTTCAAAATTCTCCAGAAAACGTGTTGCCGCCTATGCGAGAGTTTCTTCCGGCAAGGATGGGATGCTTCACTCATTGGCTGCACAGGTCAGCTACTTCAGTGCGTTGATCCAAAGCAATGCCGAATGGGAATACTGCAGCGTTTATTCAGATGAAGCCATTACCGGTACGAAGGAAACTCGAGAAGGTTTTCAGAAGTTGCTGACCGATTGCAGAGACGGGAAAATCGATATGGTTATCACCAAATCAATTTCCCGGTTTGCAAGGAATACAGTCACGCTTCTTGAAGTGGTGCGAGAATTACGCGAACTGAATGTGGATGTGTTCTTTGAAGAACAGAATATTCACTCATTAAGTTCTGATGGCGAACTGATGCTGACGCTGCTTGCATCCTTTGCACAAGAAGAGAGTCTTTCCGTCAGCGAGAATATGAAATGGCGTATCAGAAAGAATTTTGAAGAAGGTATGCCGTGGAATGCTACAATGCTCGGCTACCGAATGAAAGACGGGCATCTCTGCATTGTTCCTGACGAGGCAGAACTCGTCAAGCGGATATACACGATGTATCTGAGCGGAAAAGGTACGCTGGCTATCACAAAAGAACTGAATGCGGAGAACTTGACCACAAGGCTCGGGTACAGTTTCCGTCCGGGAGCCATATCAAAGATTCTCAAGAATTATGCTTATACCGGGAACCTGATCCTTCAGCGGACATTTAGGGAAAATCACCTGACAAAGCGAACCCTCATAAACGAAGGACAGCTTCCCAAGTATCATGTCACGGATTCGCATGAGGCCATCGTCGACCTTGACACTTTCAATGCGGTTCAGAAAGAAATGGCGCGCCGAGCGCAGAAATATAACACCGGCGAAAAAGGAAAACCCGAGTACCCCTTCACAGGAATGATCGTCTGCGCCAAATGCGGAAAGCATTATAGAAGGAAGACAACGGCAAGCGGAATCGTCTGGATCTGCGCTACCTACAATGTCTATGGTAAAGAAAAATGCGCATCCAAGCAAATACCCGAGACCAAGCTTGAAGAGATCACCGCCGATGTGGATCTCGGTAGTGTTGAGAAAATAATCGCAGATGACGGAAACCGGCTCCTGATTTGCTTCAAGGATGGAACCGAGGTCGAACGGATATGGAAAGACCGTTCAAGGTCAGAATCCTGGACGGATGAAATGCGGAAAGCCGCCGGAAAGAGAGCCAAAGAAAGGAGCAAACAATAATGCCAAGAGTACAAGTCATACCGGCAAAGCTGGAACTGCACACAGGTCAGCCGCTCAATGCCGTATACAAGAGAAGAGTTGCCGGGTACGCAAGAGTATCCACGGACAGCGAAGAACAGTTCACAAGCTATGAGGCACAAATCGACTATTACACCCAATACATCACGGGGCATAGCGGCTGGCAGTTTGTGAAGGTCTATACTGATGAAGGTATCAGTGGAACCGATACGAAAAAGCGAGAGGGATTCAATCAGATGATTGAGGATGCTCTTGCCGGCAAGATTGACCTCATCGTTACAAAGTCGGTCAGCCGATTTGCGAGAAATACGGTCGACAGCCTTGTTACGGTCAGAAAACTGAAGGAAAAAGGCGTCGAGGTCTATTTTGAAAAGGAAAATATCTATACGCTCGACAGCAAGGGTGAGCTTCTCATCACGATCATGTCCTCGCTGGCACAGGAAGAATCTCGGTCTATATCCGAGAACGTGACTTGGGGACAGAGAAAGCGCTTTTCGGACGGCAAAATCATGTTGGCATATAAGCGTTTTCTCGGTTACAAGAAAGGCGCTGACGGGATTCCTGAAATCGTTGAGGAGGAAGCAAAGACGGTTCGAGAAATATATGACCTGTTTCTTTCCGGCTTAACTCCTGCGGGCATTGCCAAACAGCTTACAGCCAATGATGTTCCAACACCGGGAGGCGGTGAAATGTGGCGTGCATCCACGATTCTGAGTATCCTTCAGAATGAGAAGTACAAGGGTTCCGCATTGCTTCAAAAGAAGTTCACGACAGATTTTCTGACGAAGAAGCAGAAAATAAATGAGGGCGAAGTCCCGCAGTACTACATCGAAAATAGTCACCCCGCAATCATCGACCCACAGATTTGGGAATTGACACAGATTGAAATAGACCGGCGGAGAGCAATCGGGAAAGCTTATTCCGGGAATAGCGTATTTTCTGCAAGGCTTGTCTGTGGTGAATGCGGTAGCCTTTTCACCAAGCGTGCGTGGCAAAACAAAGGAAACGGCACGAAGGTCGTATGGTTCTGTAAGCACAAATATAAAAACGGAAAGTCCTGCGATATGCCCTTGATTTCGGAGGAAACGATTCAGGAGCGATTCGTGGATGCCATAAACGAAATTATCGACGGTCGCGAGGCAGTACTGGAAAGCTGCAGAAAAATATATGATGAGCTTATGGATACCGCGGCATTGGATAAAGAAACCGAAGAGCATCTGAAAGAGTGTGAAATCATTTCCGAACTCATCAAGCGGCTGATCGGTGAAAACGCAGCGGTCCCGATGAATCAAGACGAATATCTGCGCAGTTATTCAGCATATGAGTCAAGGTTTAATGCCGAAACTGCAAAGGTTGAAGAACTGAAAGCAGTGCGCGAATCGAGGCTGAAACGAGCCGAAACACTCAGCGCGTTTATGTTTGAGGTTCATGAGCAGGACAGGCTTGTCGAGATGTTTAACAAGAAATTATGGCTTGCCACAGTGGATACGGTGATAGTCAGCCGTGACGGAAAGCTTACTTTCAAATTCAAGAACGGAAAGGAAATCACGAAATGAGAGTCTGCCCGATTTGCAAGAGAGAGTATGAGGAATACCCGGCATTGTCACGAAGAGATAACCGAACAGAAATTTGTCCCGATTGCGGTATAGCAGAAGCTCTTGAAGCCTTCGGCCTGACAAAGCCGGAAGCAATGGAGAAGGTCATAGAAATCAAGGAAGCAATGAAAAAGAGCAAATAAAAATATCCCGGGTCGAAAAAAACGGCTCGGGATATTTTCTGTGTGATGTAAAAGGAATCGTTAAATTTCGCACGGCAAATCCCGTGGCTGGAGGTTTCTCGGCGTTGTACGGCATCTGGGAGCCGCTTATATGCCTCGCAAATAGAAGAAAAAGCCTAAAACACCGTCCAAAAACGGCTTTTAGGCTCCCAAAACAAAGAAAAAGGACTCCAATATCTTGTTGATATTAGAGTCCTAATATGGTTGCGGGGGTGGGACTTGAACCTCACGACCTCCGGGTTATGAGCCCGAC
>OCIU01001336.1_pt1 | contig 17557 bp, 9 predicted proteins | sample 1538471 | NCBI WGS metagenome assembly OCIU01 (sample SAMN04571693, study PRJEB22368) | human gut metagenome | biome: human gut; material: stool | host: Homo sapiens | place: Luxembourg | collected 2012-06-01 | reverse complement strand
CCCCGCCGCCGTGGAGGCGCGAGAGAAAGCCGTGAAGCTCTTTTCTCTCCGGGTTCCCGACGAGCGGGAGAAAGATTACTGTCGGATTCATCGTGTGTTCCTTTCAGAAACAATTATTTTCATATTGATTTTATCACGTAACTGTGTTAAAATCAATGCGTAATCCAAAGAAGATACTTTGAAAATCAAAGATTAACGGAGAAGCAGAGATGAACATTTTCGTAAGATATGCCGACATTGCCGGCTACCCGCCGATGCAGTACCGGGTCAGGGCATACGACTGCCGCTTTTTCTTTATCCTGTCGGGGAGCGGGAAAATCGAGATCGACGGCACGGAATACCGCTTCGCCCCGGACACCCTCTGTTATTACCCGGCAGGGAGCGCCTACACGATAATTCCGGAGGAACAGCCGCGCTTCGTATCGGTCAATTTCGATTTCACAAGGGAGCATACCGACATCCCCTCCGTCATGCCGCCTGTTCCCGCGGAAAGCTACGAAAGAAAGCGGCGGCTTGACACTCAGAACGGGTGCGGAGAGGACATTTTCATATCCCCGTTCGTTCTTCACGGCGCTTCTTTCCTCCGCGAGGTACTGACAAAAGCCGCAGAAGAGTTTCTCTGCGGCTCGGAGCATTCCGAAAACCGCGCGGCGGCACTTGTACAGTACGCCTGTTATCTTATTCCCGACCGTCATGCGGAGGGCGATGCGGGGCTCTGCGCAAGGATCGCCGACTATATCCGCGCGAATTACTCCGGAAAGCTGACGCTTGCGGGGCTTTCGGAGGTGTTTTCCTATCACCCGAATTACCTTGGCACGGTATTCCGGAACGGAACAGGTGTGACGGTTCACCGTTACATTATGAATATAAGACTGAAAAAGGCGTCGGAGCTGCTTGCCGCAACCCCGCTTCCGGTTGCGGAGATAGCCTCTCTTGTCGGATTCCGCAATGCCGACCATTTTTCCGCCTGCTTTTCGGCAAACTGCGGTATGTCTCCGACCGAATACAGATCCCGCGGTTTTTTGGGCTGAAAGTGCGAAATACATTAATCGCCCAATAAAATATCAGCTAACAGTTCTTGAAAACCGGTAGGAAATGTGTTATAATCTGTTCGACTGCATTAACGATTACTTTATTGTGAGGTCAGAAAATATGTACAACGAAAAACTCTATCATACCGTCCTTGACAAGACGCATCACGCATACAGACATCAATTCGATGTCACCCGTGCGTCGGATTACAGAGATAAAAACATCCCGCCGGTAAAGCGCATGGCAATGCGCCTGCACGACGTGTTCGAGCAGGAGACTCCGGTCATTCTTGAGGAACAGAGAATAGTTTTCATCCGCACCGTGACGGATATTCCGGGAATTTTCACCGACGAAGAGTGGGCGGACGTAAAAGCTCACCACTTCATCCATGAGCTCGGCTACCTGTCGAATATCTGCGCCGATTACCGAAGCGTCATTGCCGACGGACTTGACAGGCGCAGGGAAGAGGCTGTCCTCCGCCTTGCCGACGCGGTAAGGGAGGACGACAACGAGGGTGCTGCGTTCCTCCGTGCGGCGATCTCCCAGATAGACACCGTTTTCGGGCTCTGCGACAGATACCGCGCCGAAGCGGAAAAGCTGGGCAGAGAGGATATCGTATCGGTCTTTGACAGGATCCCGCATAAGGGCGCTTCGACCTTCCGCGAGATGCTTCAGTTCTTCAGAATACTTCACTATACCCTCTGGGCTGAAGGAGAATACCACAACACAATCGGCAGATTCGACCTGTATGCCTATCCCTACCTGAAGCACGACCTTGAAAGCGGCGTCCTCGACGAAAAAGCCGCAGAGTCGCTGCTTGAGGAATTCTTCCTGACCTTCAACCTTGACAACGATATATATACCGGCGTTCAGCTCGGAGACAACGGTCAGTCGATGATGCTCGGCGGCGTTGACAGCGAGGGGAACGATGCATATAACCTCCTTTCCCGGATGTGCCTGCGCACAAGCTGCGAGCTTAAGCTGATCGACCCGAAGATCAACCTCCGCGTCTCGGGAAGCACTCCGTTCGAAAGATACATCGAGGGTACAAGGCTGACAAAGGCGGGACTCGGCTTCCCGCAGTATTCAAATGACGACGTGGTCATTCCGGGGCTTGTAAGACTGGGCTATGACATAAAGGACGCAAGGAACTATTCCGTCGCCGCCTGCTGGGAATTCATAATCGCCGGCTGTGCTATGGATATTCCGAACATCGGCGCGCTCTCATATCCGAAGGTGCTTCAGGACGTCATGTACGAAAGGCTTGAGAGCGCGGCATCGTTCGATGAATTCATGTCGTTCATAAGAGAGGGCATATTCCGCGAGGCTGACAGAATAGTCTCCGGAATACATGACCTGTACATCATCCCCGCACCGTTCTACTCGGTGCTGATGGACGGGTGCATTGAGCGTGCGCGCGACATTACCACCGGCAGCAAATACAACAATTTCGGCATCCACGGCACCGGAATCGCAACCGCCGCGGATTCTCTTGAGGCGATACGCGACCACGTTTTCGATAAAAAGGACATAACCCCCGCCGACATGATAAAAGCCGTGAAGAACGACTTCGCCGGATATGAGGAGCTGCTCCACTCCTGCCGCTATGAGGAGGCAAAGCTCGGCGACGACAACGACTCGGTTGACGGAATTGCCGCAAAGCTCGTCGGCTGGTTTGCCGATTCGCTTGAGGGCAGACACAACGAGCGCGGCGGCATTTTCAGAGCCGGAACCGGCTCGGCAATGTTCTATCTCTGGCACGCAAACGGGATAGACGCCTCCCCGGCAGAAGAAAGGGTGAACCCTTCGGTACAAACTTCTCTCCGAGCCTCTATGTAAGGTCAAAGGGACCGTTCTCCGTCATCAGCTCCTTCACGAAGGAACCGGTCGGACGCGCGATAAACGGCGGACCGCTCACGATGGAGTTCCATTCGTCGGTCTTTGATACCGAGGACGGGATTAAGTCCGTCGCGGCGCTTGTAAAGCAGTATATCGACATGGGCGGGCATCAGCTCCAGCTCAATTCCATAAACCGCGACCGCCTTATCGACGCGCAGAAGCATCCGGAGAACTATAAGAACCTGATAGTCCGCATCTGGGGCTGGAGTGCCTATTTCGTGGAGCTTGACAGGGAATATCAGGACCATCTTATCGCAAGACAGGAATTCCATGAGTGACCTCGTCTTTGACATAAAGGAATTCGGACTGCACGACGGCGCGGGACTGCGAACGACGGTCTTTCTCAAGGGCTGTCCTCTTTCCTGCGAGTGGTGTCACAACCCGGAGGGACAGAGCTTTTCGCGCGAGGTGTCGAAGAATACGGAAAAATGCCGTCACTGCGGCCTATGCGAAAGAAAGTGCAGCCATCCGGAGTGCCGGGGACTCGGAGTGTGCCTTAAGATCTGCCCGAACGACTGCATAAGAGCAGTGGGCGGGGAGATGACCCCGGAAGGCCTTGCCGCACGGATAATGAAGAACCGGCGCTTTCTTAAGTACGGCGGCGTGACCTTCTCCGGCGGAGAGCCTGCCTGCCATCCGGAGTTCATAAAAGAGACGGTAAGCCTCCTTGACGGCATGAACACCGCGATCGAGACCTGCGGATATGCACAGACAGAGACCTTTCTTGACCTGCTTTCGCACATCGACTGCATTTTCATGGACATAAAGCTGATCGACGACGCGGCGCATATAAAGTACACGGGGAAAAGCAACCGCCTGATACTTGAAAACGCACGCGCAATTGCCGGAGCCGGAAGAAACGTCACCTTCCGCGTGCCGCTTGTCCCGACGGTTACCGATACGGAGGAGAATCTTGACGGCATCGCGGAGTTCCTTGCTCCGTACCGGGAGAATATTTCGGTCGAGCTTATCCCGTACAACCGTCTTACCGGTGCGAAATACCGCTCACTCGGCAGGGAATACCGCCCGTCATTCGATGAGAAGCTTCCGGTATCGAAGAACACCGCACTGTTTGAAAAAAGAAAAATAATCTGCAGAGCATTTTAACAATACCGAGGGAAAAATGTACACATTCAGAAACAGGAACGGAGAGGTCAGCCTCTTCTGCGGAGAGCGCGAGATAATTTCGGGCATCACTCCGTGGTTCAACACAAGAAAGAATCCGAGCGACCTTCTCGGGACGGAGGACAGGATATTCCTCACCCTCACGGATTCCGACGGCACCCGCATATCATACCGTGACAAAGAAGGCGCCTGCCGGCTGACGCTGTCGGTGGAGGACGACGGAAAGAGCTTTGCCCTCCGCGCCGACGGAAGGTACGACCCGACCGGAGTCCTCGGCCACGGGACGCATATAAACGATTACGAGGGTCTGGGCTTTGATTTCGACCTGCCGCACAGCGGGAATTACATCGCGTCTTATATCGACTGGGTCTTCTGGCAGAGAACGCTTGTCAGGGAAAAGCTCTCCGACCTCCACACCCGCACACAGGCAATGTTCGTCAGGTACGAGGACGGCAAAAAAGCCTTTTTCATGACGACCTGCGACAAGGAATTCAAGTCGGAGATCTACGCCGCCGGCGAGCGCGGAAGGCTGAAGATACATTCAAACGATGTGAACGACACGGTCATGAACGAGGTCATCCTCATCGGAACCGAGGGCGACGACGAGTATTCGCTCTCCGAAACCACCTCCGCATTCGGGCTTAAGGTCATGAACAAGCCGGGAATGCTGAGAAAGGACAAAAAATATCCGGAGATATTCGAGTATCTCGGCTGGTGCAGCTGGGACGCATTCCACATGGACGTGACGGAGGACGATCTTCTTGCCAAGTGCGAGGAGTTCAGGACCAAGGACATCCCGGTCAGGTGGATGATAATCGACGATATGTGGGGCGACGTCACAAGCATAGACCGCCCGACGATGCACTCCCGTGAGCTCAATGACTGGGAGGCTGACCCGGTCAGATTCCCGCAGGGGCTGAAGCACGCCGTCGGAGAGATAAAGAGCCGTTACGGAGTGAAGGTCGGGATCTGGCACCCGATAACCGGGTATTGGTACGGGGTAAATCCCTGCGGCAAGCTGGCAAAGGAGCATCGCGACCTGCTTGAATACACGATCCCCGGCTTCCTCTCCGAGGGACCGAGGCTCATGCACAGCTTTGATGCAGAAAAAGCCGAAAAGTGGTACGACCTTCAGCACGCATTCTATAAGGACTGCGGAATAGACTTCGCAAAGGTGGACAATCAGGGATCTGCCGAGCGCTTCAGCCATCTTAAAGGTTCTGTCGGTGTCTGCTCGGCAAATATGCACCGCGCCATCGAGAAGGCGACGGAAAAATATTACGGCGGCGCGCTTATAAACTGCATGGGAATGCCGTCGGAGAACTACTGGAACCGTCCGGCAAGCTGCATCTGCCGCTTCAGCGACGATTTCCAGCCGGAAAACCGCAAATGGTTCATCCAGCACCTGCTCCAGTGCAGCTATAACTCCCTGACACAGGGCGCAATATACACCGGCGACTGGGATATGTGGTGGTCGGACGACGCTCAGGCAAAAAAGAACGCAGTCCTCCGCAGCATGAGCGGCGGACCGGTCTATATGTCCGACGAGCTCGGAAGAAGCATAAAGGACGTCATAATGCCGACCGTCTTTTCAGACGGACGGATAGTGCGGCTGAGCTCTCCCGCCGTTCCGGCAAGAAAGTGCCTGTTCGGCGACCATGAGCACAACGGAAGGGTATTCATGGTCTTCAACCGCTCCGGCGAAAACGGAATACTTGCCGCGTTCAACCTTGACGAGGGCGAAAACCGCGTCACCGGAACAGTTTCACCGTCAGATGCGGAGCTTCCCGCAGACGGAAAATACTGCGTGTACGAGTGGTTTACCGGAAATACGGCTGTCCTTGAGGGCACAGCCTCAATGCCGTTTGAGCTTGAGAATTACGACGATTTCAGGCTGTTCATCATCGCACCGGTGAGAAACGGCAGGGCAGTCATCGGTCTTACCGAAAAGTATATGTCCCCCGCCGCAGTGTCGGTCGCCGGAAATACCGTCACCGCACTTGATGACGGCACGCTTGCGGTTTATTCGGAGACACCGATTGCCGGATTTGAGAGCGCGGAAAACGGAATTTACACAAAAACCGTCGGAAAGGGCGAAAGCGTCACGCTTCCGTGAGATGCTGTCATGGCTTACAGTGTTAAAACAGGAAAATTTGACTCCTCCGAGTGGATATGCGGAGAAAACTCATATCTTGAAACTGCGGAGAAGATAAAAAGCATCCCCGGCGCCGAATGGATATGGCCGCAGACATATGCCCGGGTATTTATCCGGAAATACTTCACCGCCGGGAAGAACGAGAAGGTCAGAGCGGAATTCGTCTGCGACAATGAATTTGAGCTGTACATAAACGGCATGAAGGTCTGCGGCGGCGTGACAGGCTTTGAGGGCGATATCACAGAGTACGTCAGGGAGGGCGAAAACCGCCTGAACATCCGCGCGTACCAGACCGCCGATTACAGCTTTTTCACCTCCGCGATATGCGGAGTGATAAAGGTCGGGGAGAAGAGCATCTTCACCGACGGAAGCTGGCAGTCGTACCTTGCCGCATCGTTCTGGGAGAACAGCGAACCCGACTTCTGGCAGGAGCTTGACCCCGGATACAATATGACAAAAGCCTGTCCCATCCACCCGCGCCTCTTCAAGCGGTCGCTGTACATGAGAAAACGGTTCACCGTAAACGGGCAGGTCATAAGAGCGGTGCTTTGTACCACCTCGCGTGGGCTGTCGGAGATGTACCTGAACGGCATGAGGACTGATTCCGAGCTGTTCTCGCAGGGGATATCCGACAAGTACCGCGAATACCACACGGCCGATGTCACGTCAATAATCCGTCAGGGCGACAATATGCTCGGCGCGATCACCGCAAACGGCTGGTACAACAGCGAATCAGGTGTTCATGAATAAGCCCTGCCTGCGCGCAGAGCTTGAGCTTACCTACCGATGCGGCAAGAAGGAACGCACCGAGGTCATCGGCACCGATGGAAGCTGGCTGTGCCGCTTCTCTCCGTATACCGACAACGATATTCAGTTCGGCGAGAGATACGACGCACGTCTTGAGGTCCCCGGCTGGTGTCATCCCGAATCATCCGACACGGACTGGCACAACTGCGTCACGGCTTCTGACAGCGATCCGGAATTCACGCTGAGAAGCTATCCGCCGGTCGTCGTTAAACGCCGTATCCTGCCCCGCAGCGAATCGGAATACCGAGGACAGCCCCTGTTCGATTTCGGCGAAAACTGCGCCGGAAGGTACTGTATCGCTCTCAGAAACACGTATCCCGGTCAGAAAATAAGGATCAGCTTCTGCGAAAGGCTCGACGGGGACGGGAAAATGATCACCGGGGCATACACTCCCGTGTTCTTCAACCGTGACGCGGACGAAAACGGAAGATCTCCCGCGTGCATGAGAAATACCGATGTATATATCTGCCGCGGCGGAAACGAGACGTATGAACCGCGCTTCACCTTCTCCGGCTTCAGATACCTGACCGTCTCGGGGCTTGAATCCCGCAATCAGCTGGTCTATGTTGAAATGACGGTAATGCACAACAACCTCCCCGACACCGGACGGCTCGAAAGCTCATACCCCCTTGTCGGAAAGCTGTTCGACGCGACAAGACGCACATGGCTTGCCAATATCATAAACGGTCCGATGGACTGCCCGACCCGCGAAAAGAATTACTGGACCGGCGATTCCCAGCTGTTCTGCCAGACCGCCTGCTGTCTGTCCGACTGCTCGGATTTTCTTGCCCGCTGGACTGACGGGGGACGCAAGATGTGTCCGAACGTCAGCGGCTGGGGCGACGAGGTGTATATCATTCCCTACACCCTCTACCGCTTCTACGGCGACAGGGAAATTCTGAGGGTGCGTTATCCCGACATCCTGAAATACGCGGAGGAACGTCTCACCGACCTTGAAAACGGGCTTCCGAGGTGGCTGAATTCTCCCTTCAACGACCACCTGTCCCCGTGGCTTGTAAACGTCGGCGGCGAATTCTTCGGCTGTGCGTATTTCTGCTATATGCTGAAAATGACGGCTGAGATCGCCGGGATCCTCGGAGATACCGGAACGGTGAAGCGTTTCACTTCACTCTCCGAAGCCGCCGACCGGGGCTTCAACGAAAAATTCTATCTCCCGGACGAGGAGAAGTACACCCCCGCGGGACAGTCGGGCTATGTTCTGCCGCTTGCCTTCGGAATTGTCCCGCAGGAGCGCCGCGCGCTTATGGCTGAAAAGCTGAACCGCGCAGTGCTTGAAAAGGGAAGCCTTGACACCGGATATGCCGGAACGCGTTATATCATGAACGTACTCTGCGATTACGGCTATGAAAAAACCGCGTTCATGCTCCTTGACAGAAAGGAATTCCCATCGTGGAGCTATATGCTGTCGCAGGGCGGCAACACCATAACCGAGACATGGCGCGGCATCGGGGATATGTCGGAGGAAAAGAGCCTGAGCATGAATCACTTCACCCTCGGCTCCGTCACCGGCTGGATGTTCAGCGACCTCTGCGGAATAAGATGGAACGAGTCGGCGCCCGGCTTCTCCGAGATCGTCCTCCGTCCGGTATTCATCCCGGAAATGGGTGACATAAGCGCGGAGCTTGACACCGATTACGGAAAGATAAAAGCCGGCTGGCGTGTATCGGACGGAACAGCGTACTATTCGTTTGACGTGCCGCGAAGCACAACGCTCATCCTTCCCGACGGAAAAAAAGAAAAATATCCCGCCGGAAATCACACCGCGGAATATAAGCTGAATAACATATAAAAGATATTCCCTCCGACCGTTTTTTTTGCGGTGCGGAGGGAATTTTTTCACTTTTTTCTGAATGTCGTGCTTTCGTGCCGCATTTCCTCAAGCGAGAATCCGCCGACCGTCGGATTGTCGGAGATGAGCGCATTGCGGCAGTATTTCAATGTGAACAGGCTTTTTCCGAAATATTTTGTAGGCACACGGTCTGTGCGGAATATCCGGTTGTGACGGAATACCAGCCCCTCTGTCGCGAATGCGTAAAGAATCGGCGTGTCGGAGGACATAAAGAGGTTGTTCTCTATCACGATCCCACGGTTGAACGGAATATCGGCAGAGGGACGCAGAATGTCCGGACGCACCGTTATGACCGCATAGCTGAACTGGAAGGTGGAGAGGAAGCAGGCATCGGAAAAAACATTGTTCCGTACCGTCACATCGGTGCAGCAGCCGGAATTGTACCAGAAGCTTGTATCGTTAGACAGCATTATCGCCGCGCCGCCGGATTCGAAGATATTGTCCTCGATAACCACCGGCTTAGGGGTGACAAGCAGCAGACCTCTCGCACGGCAGGCACCGAAGTGGTTGTTTCTTACCGTGACCGACGGCGAATTGTCGTAGTTATCGGCAAGGATCGCCTCGTTCTTTATATTGATATCGGGCAGCGGTGCCTCAAGCACCAGCTCGAAAAGCGAATCCGCAACAAGCCGGTAGGATTTCACCGCAGCCTCAGCCGCCGTCTTCATGTTCTTGCGCGTCATGAAGGTGACGGTCTGCCCCGGCTTTGCCCAGTATTTATAATTTGTCGAGTTCGGGTGAAGGAATTCGCATAAAAGCGTGTCCGGTGCGGTCTGCTTCTTTACCGAGGCATATATTCCGTGTATCTCGACCGGGTCGTTCTGAAGCCCGTGGAACCGGCAGTCCTCGATAAGTACATCCCCGGAACAGCAGGCTATGTGAAATCCGCCGTCGCAGGCGCAGATGACCCGCCTTCCGGCAGCGATGTTCGGAACAAAATCAATCCGTTTCGCGCTGATGCCGCGGCAGAACTGGAACAGCATTCCTATACCGTCTGCCGAGTGCATTGTGATGTCCTCGCATACCGTGTTTTCGCAGTTTTCGGCAAAGATACCAGCCTCGGAGCATTTGCTGTGGTTGAGAACGATGGTATTGCCGACATACGGGGGAATGTCGTCCCTCATGACCTCCGCGACATAGAGCCTGAAAACATCCTCCGATACCTGCTCCGCACCGCGGAACCTGATCCTGTCGGCGCAGTTCTGAGTCACGGTGTTAGTCTGGGAATCATATGCAACGTGTCTGCCGTAGGTTATCTCGGACTCCTGCCCGTCTCCGATGTCGAAAAACAGGCTGAAGTTCTGAACCTTACAGGGGAACAGGTGACGTTCGATCTTCACATCGATATAATCGGTGCTTTTTGCGGTGACGACACCCTCGGCTCCGGTCGGCTTCTCCCAGTCAACGGTGAAGTTCTTAAGCGTGATGCCGCAGCAGTCCTCTATCGCAAGCGGCATGACGTATCCGTAAAACAGGAATTTCGCGCCGCCACCGTCGATAACAACGTTCTTCATGCCGGAGAGCATGAGAAGAGGGCTGCGGATGCCCGGTACGCAGGAGGTCATTGCATACTGACGCCGTGCGGCGGAACCGTGATGAAAACGGTAAATGCCCTTTTCAAAGCGGAATACGGTATTTTCCGGATTTTCGCGGAAAAGTTTATTCAGTTTTTCGGTGTAGTCATCCTCCGTATCGGGGAGAATGCCAAAGCTCTGCAGCTCTATGACTTTTGTATTGTCCATTTTACTCTCTTGTTTATATCATGAAAAGGGCACAAAACCCCTTTATAATTATTATAGCATATCGTATACCGGATTTCAAGGGTATGGGCAAAAAATATTCCGGCTGCCTGAAATATGAGGGCAAATTGTCTGCCGATCAAAGGTAAAGCACGGCAATATCGGTCTGCCTCTTGACAAGACGGCCGAGGTGTGGTATCATATTTCTGACATACGGCAGATAGTTTATTTGTCTTATCTGCCGTATAACGAAGCAAAGGAACGGTTGGATATGCAGGATTTCAGCTTCAATTATTCAGGACTTGACGAAACACCGGTCAGTCAGCTTTCCTCCCCTCAGGGCGGACTTAATCTTCAGGCTCAGCCCGTCAACGCTCAGAAGATGGTTTATATCAACGATTACTCCGGTTCTCCGGACAAAAAGTATATCCGTGTGCTTTTCATTTCGTCCGGAAGCGGAAAGATGGTGATCGACGGAACCGAACGCCAGATAAAGCAGGGAATGATCTCGATCCTCGACGGCGACACCGCATACAAGGTGCTTCCGCACTCGCCGGTGATAATCTATTCCTGCTCATTCATGCCGGAGCTTTTCGGCTTCAGGAACAACTCCTCGGCATCCATCGGAGATATCTCGGCCGACCGCTCGCTTTCCTACTTTTTCGACAATACCGAGTTTGACCGGACGTGGTCGCGCGTGCCGAAAATCAACCTTGACGCCGTCCAGCGGATTTTCAATGACATGGTGTCGGAGACAGAGGCTCAGTCGCCGGCTTACCGGCAGATAATGCGCCTGAAAATATCAGAGCTTCTTATCCGCCTGTCCGAGGTCACATCCTCTGAAAGCGACAACCCCGAAATGCGCGATGTCCAGCTTGTCAATCAGATAATCGCATATATCAAGAACAATTATCAGAAAAAGCTGACCTACGACGACCTTGCAAAAATGATCTGCGTCAGCCGCTCAAAGCTGTTCGCGGTCTTCAAGCAGGTCACGGGGAAAACGATAGGCAAATATATCGAAATGGTCAGGATCGACCGCGCCTGCATAATGCTTGCAACGACGAACGACACGGTTTTCAAGATAATGCTCGACGTCGGCTACAAGGATATGAAAATGTTCTGCAGGCGCTTCAAGGAATTCACCCAGTCAACCCCGACCGATTACAGAAAACAGCACAATTCTCCGCTTTAAGCAATAAAAAATCACTTCCGCGGACGGGAGTGATTTTTTATGTTTAAGTAACGTCAGCTGTTTGCGCCGGTGTTCTTGATGTAGGTGTCAATGATCTCTTTCAGCGAAGCGTTGAGAGCATCCTTGTTCCCGTCCCAGCTGCTCTGGAAGCCGTTCTGCTTTGTGCGGACGGTGTCTCTGAACAACATGGCGATTCTGCCGAGGCTCTCCTGGAACAGCGTGCCCATGTCGGCTTTTCTTCCGGCGATAAGGAGGTCAAGATACTTGACGGTGTACTCATCGCGCTGGAACTTGGTCGAAAGGGACTCGTCGTACCACACGGGGTACATGATCCTTTCAGCCTCGATGTTGAGAGCCTCCGCAACTGCGGAAGACATGTCGGGGTTTGCGGCGTCTGTCGGGATGCCCATGATGGAGTAGTTATCCATCATGCCGGTGAAGTATTCCTTCTGGTCGGCATCGTACTTCGGGAAGGGAAGAACCGCATAGTGATCGTTCATATCGCGGAGCCCCGTGAAACAGGTATCAAGGGTCATGATAGCGAATATCGAACGTCCCTCAACGAAGTTTCTGCCCTCGGTTCCGACAACAGTGTCGTCGCAGATGAAGGTGCCGGGATTGTTCCAGTAGAGTCTTATGACCTTGTCGATTGCATCGACTGTCTTTTCCGTTCCGAAGGCAAGCGAGAGAATTTCATCCTTGTCCTTGACGATCATCGGAATGTCGAATGCGAACTGGAAGGTGTCAAGGTTGGTAAGAGCCTCTGCATTGAAGCCGTAGAAGTCATATTCGCTTCTGCCGTTGACATCGTCGATATCCTCGTAGATGCCGGCGACAAGTGAGTTGAAATAGTCGATCGTCCAGTCGCCGGAGTCGATCGCGTTGAACACATTCTCGGTTATCTGACGGTTGTCAGCCTGTGTGCGGTTGAACATGATCGCATAAGTCCAGCGGAGAGCCGAAATGCAGGTCTGACCGACTGCTGTGAAGATATGATCCTGGATCTGAAGCTCATCGTTGATGGAATCGATCCAGGCAGAGCCTCTGAGTTCGTCATTGTACTTCATTTCAGTCCAGTCATACAGGCAGTTGTTGAGGACAAGACCGCCGGATGCCACGACCTTCGCGGAGATGAGGTCATACGCCTTCTCACCGCTCATGATGTTTCTGATAAGCTCGTTCGTGTGGGTGTAAAGGTCGGTACCCTCTGCCGAGTACTGCGGCTTGATGGTGATGCCGAAGCGGTTCTCGACAGTCTGGTTTCTCTTGTAGAGCGCGGAGCTGATGGCATCCTCGGAGTCCTCTTCGATGTAGAACTCGTACTGGGTGCCAGACTGCATACCGACAACAAAGTCTTCGCCGTCGAATCTGAGATCGACGGGAATGTTTTTATAAGGATCGTCCTCAGAGGTACCGCCGCCCGATGTTACGGCACCGGAGGACTGAGCCGGTTTTTTACCGGGATCACCCGCGCAGGCAGCCGCACTTACTGCAAATGTCAGCGCGAGAAATATAAGGAGTAGCTTTTTCATAAGGTTATTTGCCTTGAATTATATGGATTTCTTTTTCTTTGCCGCGACGGTGCAGACAACTGCAGCGGCTGCGCAGGCAAAGACGGAAGCAGCGATGTATGTGCCGGTTCCGGGGTTTACAGGCTGTTTCTCAACGTATCTGACGGTCGAGACACTGAAGCTCTCAAGAACGAAGTAGTCGTGCTGTCCCGCCTGATCAGCACCTGCGGTGAGACGGGGAACAAAGAATATCTTCTCGCCCTTTTTGAGATTTACGGTGTCTGATGCCTTGCCGGTCGAGCCGAAAGCGCCGTTTACGCTCTTGCCCCATGTGGAGGAATTTCCGTTGATGTTGACGGCAAGCTCAATATCGTTGCCCCATGCGTTGTGACCGGAGAACTCATATGAATATGTTCCGTCCTCGGGAGCGGTGAAGACGATGACGTTGAAGCCGCCGTTTTCGGCATAGATTCTCATCTCGCCGTCAACAAGCTCTGCGTGCTTGAATTTGTCGTTGCCGCCGAGCGTATAACGCTTGCCGCCGCCGACATCGGTCAGCTTATTGAGCGGCTTGAGAGTGTCTGCAAACTTTCCGACAGCACTGCCGATATCGGTTCCGTTGCCGGCAGTTGTGAACATGAGGGAGAGATTGTTGGAGGAGAAGCTTGTGGTCTTTCCGAAGTTCTTAAGAGTGTAATTGACCTTCTTGAGGTAGACCTTGACGGTCTTTCTTGAAATTTCAGCCCTGCACTCGGGAACGGAGCAGTAAACGACCTCGTCGTAGGAGCCTGCCTTGCCGACAACGGTCGGAAGATTTTCGTTCTCTCTGACAGCTGCGCCGGGAGTGTGGGCGGTCTTTTCGGTGGTCTTGTGCTCGGTTGCCATTACGCCGCCGCAGGTCTTGCACCTTGTGACAAGGTCATAGGAGCCTTCGGAGTGGCAGGTAGCCGCGACCTCGTTTTCCTTCACCGGATCGCCGGCTTCGGGAGTGTGGTCGGTGAGCTTGGGATCGGTGACTGGTTCGGTCTTAATAACAGTGTTGCAGTATTCGCAGTAGGTCTCAACGTCATGAGAGCCCTCGGTCTGGCAGGTAGCCGGAACAACGTTCACGTTTCTTGTGAGCTCCGGACCCTTGTGCTTGTCTGCAACCTTGGGGAGAATATCTGTGGTCTTGGAGAGAAGGACATTGCACTTTGTGCAGCGGGTGACCTTGTCAACAGAACCGTCGGCGCAGGTCGGCTCGACTCTGTTTTCTTCAAGGACTTCACTTGCGGTGTGGGTCACTTCGTTAAGGGTGATCTGGAATTTGTCGATTCGCATCGGATCAGAACCATTGCCCATCGTGAGCAATCCGATGAAATATGCTTTGTCCCCGGTTTTCATATCAAGCACGTCGGTTGCGGAAGCAGGTGTCTGAGCGGCTCTGCACACTGCATCTTTTTTGAATTCACCGTTGCAGAGGACAGCGAGCTTTGTATCTCCGCTCCAGTCCGCACGAACAGTGAAATCATATGTGTAGCGACCGCAGGTAGGCGCGGTGAATACAATAACCTGAAGCTGATTGGCTTTGACCATCATACTCTTGTCGGTGCCTTCAAGCCAGAGATGAGTGGGCTTTGTCTCTGCTGCGGCTTCTTCAGCAGTAAGATATCTCTTTCCTGCCGGCCAATCGGAAACATCCTGTATTGTGGTAAGTTCAATCAGGGTAGTAGGCACTTTGTTAGGGTCGGTATCATTTGTGAACCCAAACGAGAACTGACCGAACTTAGCTTCTGTGCCAAACTTGTCAAGCGTGTAAACAGTTCCCGCGGCGGGATCCGTAACAACTTCTTCCGCTCCGACCGCAAGCTGCATCGGGATCATCATGATGACTGCTGCGACGGCACAAAGCAGTGACAGGAGCTTTGTTGTCTTTTTCATTTTTATACCTCTTGAGATTTTATTTACACGGAAACATAAATCGGAAAACGAGCCCTCCGTGCATACTCCGATTGTAGCATAATCGCTTTCCCATGTCAATTACCGTTCTCCGCGTTTGACAACTTTGCCTATGTCAAAAAAATAAATGCCTATAATTATGGGCTTTTCGGCTGTAAACCGTGACACTGTGTGCAGAAACTTTGCCCTCTGCGTGTGTAATTTATTAATATTTAATGAAGTCAAACCGGGTAAACCGCAAATTCAGACCGCAGGTGTACCGATTTCGTAGGCAATTCGTTTTAAATGACGGGAAAACGGTTGACATTTCATTCTGATTCTTTATAATCATATGTGTAGCAGGCCGCAAAGCGGCGGTCTGACGCGATTTTCGGTTTCTCAAGGAGGAAAAAGAATGAAAAAACCGGTGATCATACTTGCGGCACTTTGTCTTGTCGTGGGTCTGACGGTCGGGCTTTGTGCCGCGCTCGGCGTGTTCGGGGGCAGCTCCGAAAAGCCGCCGGCAGGAAGCGACAGCAAAAATGACAATCCGGGAAGCGGTTCGGGAACAAATTCTCCCGACACCGATCCGTCAAGCGGAGGAGAGAATATGGACTATCAGAAGAAAAATTACGCCGACGAATTCAATAATCCGTCGGCAAAATACCGCTGGCACAACATAGGTCACGGCTTTGCTGCAGATTACGGCAAGGAGACGTCAAAGTTCCTTGCGGGAATCAAGGAAATGAAGAACCTCGGCGTCGGCGGAATCGTTACAAACGTCCCGTGGACAGACGAATATGTCACCGACCCGGTGGGTTTTGAGTGGCTCTCCAAGGGCGCAAAGGCGCTTTTCAACAACGGGCTGAATATGTGGCTCTATGACGAAAAGGGGTACCCCTCCGGTCAGGCGGGCGGGTATACGACAAAGGATCATCCGGAATACCTTGCAAGAGGCATCGTCTTTGAGGCAAAGGAGGGAAGCGGAAGCAATTCCGTCACCGTAAACTGCCCCGACGACGTTCTGAAGATCCATTCCGCATATGCGGTAAATGCCGCCGGAGAGGTCGTGAAGGCTGAATATTCCGACAAAAAGGCGACCTTTGCCGGAACCGACGGAAAGTGGACGTTTTACGTCTTTTACGAAAAGGTCCTCTTTGAAGGAACCCATGCCGCAAACAACGGAAGCGGACAGGCATACTACCCCAACCTTATGGACAAGAACGCCGTCAGTGCCTTCATTGACAACACCTATAAGCAGTATGCCGAGAAGTTCGAATACTTCAATCAGATAGTCGGCGTGTTCACCGACGAGCCGAGCCTTATGGAGGTATATCAGAATACCCCCGACACCTTCAAATACTCTCAGCTTGCAACCGTTGACGGCTTTGAGGATAAGTTCGAGCAGATGCACGGCTACTCCGTCGCCGATAAGTACCACCTCATCTTCACCGGCGACAGCGACGAGGCAAAGATCGTAAGGGTCAACTACCGCGAGACGGTCGCAGAGATCCTCTCCAAGACCTATTTCGGCGCCCTCCGCGAATTCTGCGAGGCAAACGGAAGCAAATCCTCCGGTCACTGCCTGCTTGAGGAGAGCATGAACTATCACGCTCATTACTACGGCAACCTCATGCAGTGCCTCCGCGAGATGTCCATCCCCGGCGTTGACGGACTTGCAATGAAGACCGAAAATTACCTGAGCGAGGGCTGGCCGATCTTCATGGCGGTCAAGTATGCGTCAAGCGTTGCCACCCTCACCGATAAGGACAGACTTGTCATGATGGAGACCTGCGCGACCGACCTGCCCTCCGCTATGGCTTACAACGATGAGCAGTACAAGCAGTTCAGGACGACCCTCAACAACATCTTCTTTGACGGTGCCACACATATCAATTCCTATGTTGCCACAAATCTGTTTGCCGATCATGCAAAAGAGCTTCTGACCTACCTCGGAAGGCTTTCGTATATGTCCCGCAGTGCAGTCTGGGACGGACAGGTCGGAGTTTACTACCCGATAGCTTCGGTTCAGGCGTATACCATGCCGAGCTACAGCGCCGCGCTCAACGGCAATGCAAACGGACCGCAGATGGGCAAGATCGGAATGGCACTCTATAAGAGCCAGCAGGACTTCACCGTCGTTGACGATATCTTCATCCGTGAGGCAAAGGCGGAGAACGGAAAGCTCTACACCGACAACGTCTCCTTCAGCGTCATGATCATGCCGACGGTTGAGATAATCCCGCTTGACGTCATGCAGAAGCTCGATTCCTTCGAGAAGAGCGGCGGAACGGTCATCTGGATCGA
>OCIU01001327.1_pt1 | contig 17680 bp, 9 predicted proteins | sample 1538471 | NCBI WGS metagenome assembly OCIU01 (sample SAMN04571693, study PRJEB22368) | human gut metagenome | biome: human gut; material: stool | host: Homo sapiens | place: Luxembourg | collected 2012-06-01 | reverse complement strand
CCTGCCGCAAAACCTCCTCCGCGGGGACGGGGTTCTTGCAAAGCTGGCCTGCGATCTGCACATTTTCCAGCGCCGTCATGTTGGGAAGCAGATTGTAAAACTGGAACACAAAGCCGACCGCATGGCGGCGATAGGTCGTCAGGAGCTTTCGGTTGTAGCCCGCAACGTCCTCACCCGCCAGCAGCACATGGCCGCTCGTCAGCCGGTCCATGCCGCCGAGGATGTTCAAAAGCGTCGTCTTACCCGCGCCGGACTGCCCGACGATCACGCAGATCTCGCCCTCTGCGATCGTAAAAGAGGCGTCCTTCAGCGCGTCGATGCGCACATCGCCCATCTGATAGGTCTTACAGACATGGTCAAACACCACAAAATCCTGCATGCAAAAGCCTCCTGCGTTTCTTATGCTTCATATTATCGCATGTTTTTTTGCGATTTGCTTGAATAATTCGTGAACGCAGGCAAAATTTTGGCGCGCTGTCCGCGCCGCATCCGGCGCGGCGCGGCGGCTTACAGCACGAACCGGAACGGGCGGATGAGGATGCGTATGACGGACTGCAAGGCGGCCTTGAGCGGCGAGCGTTCCGGCGCGATGTACGCCGCGCCCGCTGTTTCCGTGCCGTCCGGCGAGACGAGCCTGCTCTGGCGCATCATTTCCTCCGTCTGCTCCCGCAGCGCGGCGTTCAGCGCAGGGCAGTCCACCAGCAGCATCAGCTCCGTATCCAGATACGCGCTGCGCATATCCCAGTTGAACGAGCCGATGAGGCTGAGCCGGTCATCGATCAGGATGGACTTTGTGTGCATGGAGTCTTCTCCGCCCCATTCGCAGACCCATACGCCGGTTTCCAGAATGGTCTTTTTCTGATTGAGATAGTCGGCGCAGCCCCACGGATTTGCGCCGCTCTGCGGCGCGTTGGTGAGGATGCGCACCTGCGCCGTGCCGCCTGCAGCCGCGTCCAGCGCGTCATACATGGCGCGGTTGCAGATGATGTAGGGCGTTTGCAGCACAACGCTTTCCCGGCCGCTCTGCATCAGCGCGGTCAGCGTGTTCAGAAGCACCGGCTCCTTGTTCCGCGCCCTGCAATCGCCGTGCAGAACGCGCACACCGGCGGCGGGGATGGTCTCCGCCGCCCAGTCGATGGGGCTCAGGCTCTGCGTGTCCTCGAGCGCCGCCCAGCGCGCAGCCAGCGCGGAAGCGGCGCTTTGAACGCGCCTCTTTTTGCCGTTTGCGCGAAATTCCCGATTGGTGTCCAGCTGCCAGATGCCCTCAAAATAGCCCAGCAGCGTCGCGGCGGAGCCATCCTCGGAGCCGTCTGCGTACACGACCACATCGCGGTCTCTGTTTTGCCGCGATGTGCCGCCGCTTCCGAGAAAGAGGTCGCTGGTGTTGCGCCCGCCCATGAGATAGGTGCTGCGGTCAACGATCAGATATTTGTCGTGACAGCGGTAGTTTGCCGTCCAGAGCCGCGTCAGGCGGAGGGGATTGTAGAGCTTGACTGCGGCATTTTCATGCGCGGCCAGCGCCTGAAACGACGCATTCCCGCACAGATGGAGCTGCGCGTTGATGCCGTCCACGATCAGCCGCACCTGAACGCCGCGCTCGGCGGCATCCCAAAGCGCCGCGATCACGTCGGTGCCGCTGTTGTCGGCGCGGAGATCGAAGGTCGAAAGGATGATTTCCGACTGTGCCGAGCGAATGAGGCGCAGCCGCCAGCGGAGCGCATCGTCGTTGCTGTCCACGAGGCAGACCCGCTCCGCTGCCGGCCGGGGCAGCTTCGTCCGCGCGGCGCTTTTTCTCTGTGTTCCGGCCAGCGGCGGCACGATCAGGCTGACGAGGACGTACAGCGCAAGGCCGGTCAGCAGCCCTGCCCACAGCAGGCGGCGATGTTTTTTCTGAAAGAGTTTTTTCATGTCGAATCCTTACTTCCGTTTCATGCGCGCTCAGCACAGCGGCGCAAAAATGCGCAGGATCCCGTCCACGACCCAGCGGCGCGAGTACTGCTTCCGGTCATAGGGTCTTCTCTCGCTGCATTTTGCCTGCGTGGCAAGGAAATCCTCCTTGACCCTCGCGACGATGCCGGAGCGGTAGAACAGAGAGTTGTTTTCAAAATGCAGAAACAGGCTGCGGTAGTCCAGATTGACCGTCCCGATGGTCGCGACCTTGTCGTCGGAGACGAAGCTCTTTGCATGGACAAAGCCGGGCGTGTACTCGTAGATCTTGACGCCGCCGGTCAGCAGCACCTGATAAAAGCTGCGGGACATCCGGAAGATCAGCTTTTTGTCGGGAATGCCAGGCATGATGATCCGCACATCGACGCCGCGATGCGCCGCCGCGAGCACTGCGTCCATCAGATCGTCGCCCAGCATGAGGTAGGGCGTAAAGAACCACGCATAGTCCGTACTCTGCGAGAGCAGGTCGATGAGCAGCTGGTTGCTGGTCGCCTCGCGGTTCAGGGGCGAATCGTAGTAGCTGAGCACATAGCCGTCCGTTTCCTGCTCGTGCCGGTTTTCCTGCGGCGCGGGCATCGGCGTCGCTTCCGCGTCCTTCTGGAGGGCAAATGCGTTCCAGAACGTCAGGAACATGTGGGTAAAATTTCCGACGGCCTCGCCGGTCAGACGGAAGCCGGTGTCCTTCCAGTGCCCGTAGGGATGCTCCAGATTGATGTAGCGGTCCGAGAGGTTGATGCCGCCGCTGTAGGCGACTTCGTTGTCCACGATCAGCATTTTGCGGTGGTCACGATAGTTGGCGGTGCCTCGCAGCGCAAGCACCGGGTTAAACGGCACGCACGGGATGCCCTTTTTGCTCAGCTCGCGGGCGTTGGAGAAGCTGAAGGAGGAAATGCTGCCCAGATCGTCGTACATGACGCGCACGTCCACGCCCTCCCGGAGCTTGCGCTCCAGCACCTCCACCATGGAGTCCCACAGCCGCCCCGGCTCGATGATGAAATACTCGATGTAGATCGAGCGCTTCGCGCGTTCAAGATCGGCCAGCATGTCGGGGTACATGTCGTCGCCCAGTGGATAATAGCGGACCGGCTCGGCGCAGCAAAGCGGATAGCCCGTCTTGTTTTCCAGCCAGCGGAGGGTCTTCTCCATGCGCTTTTCGCCCTCAAAGGGCGTCTGGCCGACGGCAAGCGGCAGCGGCTCGCCGCAGCCGCTTTTTGAGCGGTCTTGCCGTCTGCTTGTTCCCGAAAAACAGGTACAGCACCGTGCCGGCCAGCGGCATCGTCAGGATGACGAGCAGCCAGAGCAGCTTGTAGGCGCTCTCGTCGCGCTTGATGACGATGAAAAGCACCAGAAAAAATGCCGCCGCAGACAGAAGCGACGCGATGACCGGCGCATAGGGTGCCAGCCACTTCATCAGCAGCAGATACCAGAGCACCTGCAAGGCTGCGACAGGGATGATGGTGAGCACGCGGCGTATGATCTTGCCCATTGCGGATCTCCTTTCCCGTTATGCCTCATCCGAGGCGGCTTTCCATGCGCAGACGATCTGCGCCATTTCCTCGGGCGTCTGTTTGTACCCGCCGAGCACCCATGCGTTCATCAGCCCGAACAGCCCGAAGGTGATGAACTGGATGAAATAATACGTCTTGGCGTCGGCCTGCGCGATGACGGGGGCGGCGCCCTGCAAATAAAAGCGCAGGATGACGTCCTGATGACCGCTTGCGTAGAGCAGGTCAAAGACCGGGCGGATGGACAGGCAGAATTCAAACAGCGCCTGAATATCCTCGGGGCGGACACGCGCAATGCCGTCTCCGCCGCGCTGCGCAGAAAAGCGCCTCCAGAGGCAGAAGAGCTTGAAGGAAAGCACCTCGTCCTTGCTCTTAAAATAGCGGAAATATGTGGATCTTCCGACGTCCGCCTTGGCGGTCATCTCCTCGATGCTGATCTTTTCAATCGGCTTTTCCTGCATCAGCTCCAGCAGCGCCGTGCCCATGCTCTCTTTCAGATAGTCCGTTGTTGCGGTTGTTCTGCGCATCCAAATCGCCTCCTTGGGTCGTGTCTCCGCGCGATATACGCGTTTGTTTGGTATCATCGTTTTATTGATACTATCGTTTCTTTTATATTATCATTCCATGTCGCAGCTGTCAAGCGTGATCTTTGCCGGACGCCCCGCATTTCAAAAAACAAGCGGCAAAGCAGAAAAAGTCCCTCCGTATGCCCGCGGCATACGGAGGGACAGAGCTTATCAAAACATCTCACAGCATTTTTCGTTTGCGAGCTTGTCAAAGGCAGCTTTGACAGGCTCAGTGCATGCGGTAGAGGCTGCTCTCACCGCGCGCGATGCGCGCCGCGTCCACCAGCGCATACAGGCACTGCTCCGTTGCCATCAGGTTGCTCTCGCCGTCCGGCGTGTGGCGGAAGCTCCCGTCCTCCAGCGCATAGCGCGCCAGAACGTCCGGAAGCGCGGCGCCGTTTTTCACGAAGCGCTCGTCCGTGAGCGGAATCCCCAGCTCACACAGCGCCACAAGCACCTGCGCCGCACTTTCGCTGCTTTCGCTGCCATAGGCGAAGAAGCCGCCGTTCGGTCGCTGCTGCGCGCTCAGCCAGTCCAGCGCCCGCTCCACGGCCGCGTTCACGGCATCGTCGTCGGTATACTTCGCAAGCGCCTGCAGCGCCATCGCCGTCATGTCCACGTCCTCGCTGCCTGCGGCAAGCCCCCACGCGCCGTTTTCCGTCTGCGCGTCCAGAATCGTCTGCACGTAGCGCGCTCTGCTGGCCTGTGTGCCGGAAACCGTCTGTGGAATCGCATACGCGCCCGCATCCAGCGCGATCAGCGCCCAGATGGGGCCGTTGAGCCCTTGCCAGAGCGTCTGCTCATGGTCAGCAAGCGGCAGCAGCAGATCGTAGCCCGCCACATCGGATGGATCTTTTCCGATCGCCGTCAGCGCGAGGATGACGCGGCTGTACTCGGTGTTTTTCCGCGCATCCAGCACGCCGCCGCATGCGCGGAGCGTTTCGCAGAGCCGGTCGTAGTATCCCTCAAAATACCCGTCCTTCACCGCGCAGCCCGCGCGTGCCAGTCCGATGACCGCCCACTCGCCGCCGACGCTGCCGCACGAGGGCTCCGTGACCGTGTCCATCAGATACGCGGCGGTCTTTTCGGCCTGCGTTTTTTCTGCGGGCGCGGCGCAGCCGCTGAACGCCAGTGCGAGCAGAAGCAGCAGCGCGGACGCTCTGCGCAGCCAGCCTGATTTTCCCGTTCTTTTCATATCAGTTTCCCTTTTCTGCCGGGAACTTCTCCAGCCTTCCGCTGTAATAGGCGTAGATCATGGATGCATCCAGATTGTCGATCACGCCGTCGCCGTTCACATCCGCGCAGGCAGCCTGCTCGTCCGAGAGCGTCCCCTTTCCGTTATACGCGGCATAGACCATCGCCGCGTCCAGATTGTCGATCACGCCGTCGCCGTTCACATCGCCGAGGCGGCGTCCGGCGCCGCCGGTGACGGTGAGCGTGATCGTCGTCTGCGGCGTCTCAACGGGCTGGCCCGCCTCCGAGGTTCCGTCGGCGTTGTCCGCATTGCGGTATTTTGCATACGGGAACAGGATCGTAAACTCTGTGTCCTCCTGTGTCAGCGGCTCGGTCGAGAAGCGGACATAGCGCGTCACATCGCGCACCTTGCCGTTTGCATACGTCACAGTCACCTTCATGCCGGTCGGGTCGAACGGCTCGCCCTCGGCGTAGTTGAGCTTGTCCGGCATTTTCTCAACGTTGACGCTTCGGATGCTTGCACCAAACGCCATCAGCCGCGCGGAATCGTTCTTAAAATAGATCGTGCCGTACTCGTCCGCGATGGGGCTGCAGATCGCATACTGCGCCTCATCGCCGGCCGGCGTGAACAGCGCATAGGGCGTGTCATATGTCTCGGTCTTTCCGCCCACCACAAAGCTTTCCTTCGTCACGAATTCCGCGCTCGTCTGACCGGGACGGTCGCGCAGGACGCGGAGCTTGCCGGGCGTGAAATTGTCGAAGAAATACACATAGACATAGCCTGTGTCCGCGTAAGCCGTGGTGAGCAGGCCGCTCGTCTGCGGATAGCCCTGCGTTCTGACCTTGTAGGCGATCTTCCACTTGTCCAGATCGATGACCGTCAGATTGTGGCCGGAATAGGCCTTGAACTGGCCGGTGCCGGAGATGCCGATATACGCCCGGTGGTTATACACGACCGGCGTGCAGGTGCTCATGGCGGGGTTGGTAAGCTGGTCGGCGTAGTTGTCCAGCTTGAGCTCGCGCAGCTCGCTGATGCGCCACGCGCCGTTTTCCTGTGCCGCGCGGGCGCGGTAGAAGTAGCCGCCCTTCGTTGTGAAGTAATATGCGTCCGTTTCCGCATCATAGCAGATGCTGCTGCGCTGGTCGGCGCAGATGCCCTCGCGGCGGTCCATGACACGGCCCGTTCTGCGGTCGAGCATCAGAAGCTCCGCTGTCTTATGAACGCCGCTCTCACTCGCGTAGCCGCTCTGCCCGTCGTCCGTGCCGATCAGCAGGAAATCGTCGCACACATACGCGCCTGCCCAGTAAAAGCCGCCGGTCTGCGTATGCGTCCAGGTCGGGATCTTCTGCTCGAGTCTGTTCGACGGGTCCTCATCCGTCACGGACAGGCAGACAAAGTTTGCATCGAGCGTCTCACCCTGCCAGAAGCCCGTGTAGAGATATCCGTCATACACGACGATCGGGCAGTTCGGCTGGCCGCCGATGGCGTCCGTATAGAGCCAGAGGGATTCGAGCGTCTTTGCATCAAAGGCCTGAATGCGGCCGTTTGACAGGCCGACAAAGATCATGCCCTCATAATAGGTCGGCGGATTGATGGCAAAGCTGGAGCCGCCCGCCATCGTTCCCTGCGCCAGCACCTCGCCGGAGACCGCATCCACGCGGTAGAGCGTCGAGGCAGCATAGGTGATGAGGCTTCCGTCCACAAGGATCGGGCAGCCGACGGCATTTCCGGAGTAGCCCTCGCCGAGCTGTGTTGCCCAGCTGAGCATCGAGTCCGCCGCGCTGATCGGCATCGGGCTTGCGACAACGCCGTTGTTCGTATAGTTCGTGCCGCCCGCGACAAGCTTCCCCTGCGTGCTGTCATACGTGTAGGAGGTGCCGCGGAAATCCGCCCATTCCGCCTCGAGCGTGCGGTCAAGCGTTGTATTTTCTGCCGCCTTTGAAAGCTGCATCGATGCTGCGGCGCGGAGCGCGCCGTCCGCGCCGGTCACGACTGCGGCAGAAGTCCCGTCGGAGAACGTCAGCACTGTCTCGCCGTTTTCGTTGTCTGCGGCGCGGAGCCAGCCTGTTTTGCCCGCGCAGCCGCGCGCCGTCAGATCGTAGTCATACGTAAAGTCCTTGGAAATGCTCCATGTACCGTTCGCATCCGGCCAGATGCGCGTGCCGGTCCCGCGGTCAACGAGCACCAGCAGCGCATCCGACGGCGTAAGCTCCGGCGTGAACGCGACCGGCGGCACCTTTTCCACGTTCAGAAGAATCTCTGTGACCGCATCCGGGCTGTTCGTGTTTTTCACGCGGATCGTCACCGTTTCCGCCTCGTTCGTGCCATTCAGCGCAGCAAGATAGCCGCCGTTTCCGTCCGGCTCCGCGCCGGCGACCTCGACCGCATATCCGTTTTCACCCGCGCCGTAGGGCATAACGACCGTTTTTCTCAGCACGGGCTGCACTGTGAGCGCACGCGCGCCCATCGGCGCGGTGACGGCATACTGCGTCACGGACGCGGCATAGTCCGGCGTCATTTTCATTGCGGCGCCCGCGTAGGAGACCCGCAGCGCGTCAAGCGACAGCGTGCGGCGGATCGTGACCGTGTAGTCCTGATAATACGTCACGCCACCCTGCGTTCTCGAGGCGCGGAACGTCAGGGTGTTGCCAAGTGCGTTGGACATCAGAAGGCTTTGCAGGATCGACGCATTCGAGACAGGCACCGTGTTCTTTTTTCCGTTCTGGCTCGGGCTTTGCGAGATGCGGCGATAGACCGCCGTGAGCGTGATGTCCGCCGCCGTGAGGCCGAGCGCCTCCAGCGCAGCCTCGTCGATCAGCGACGCCTGCGCATACATGGACGAACTTCTGTCCGAAACCAGAAGCGTATAGCTGTGCCGGTCAGAGGAGAACGCGCCCTCCTCAAAGGTGTAGAGCGTGCTCATGCCGCGCTTTTCGGACAGCTTCACCCCGCCGATCCAGTCCGCCGTATCGACGCGGACGGCAATGCGCTGCACGGCGGCGGTCTTCTGGAAGCTGCCGCTCGTGTGATAGTCTCCGATCGAGGCGATGTATGTGTACGTTTCACCGGGGATCAGCTTGTAGGTATAGGGATTCTCAGCGCTGAGCGGCGAGATCTCCTCGCCGTTCAGATTGTAGACCGCCAGCGTCACATTTTCCTGCGAAATGCCGAAGATCGCGTTTTTTCCGTCCGCCTTGGAAAAGCGGAGCGTATACGCGCTCTCCCGTGCGCCCGCGCAGGAAAGCGTGAGCTGCACGAGCGTTTCATCCTCCGAAAGCGCGACCACAGCCGAGCTTCCCGTCATCGGCTCGCCGTTCACGCGCACCGTATAATCGCCGAAGGTCACCGGCGTGATCTCGACCGAGGACACGCCCGACAGGACCTGATAGTTGTATTCTCTGCTATCCGGCGAAAACAGCTCCGCCGCGCCCTGCACGCGCCCGTTTTCGTCACAGACGCGCAGGGCGGAGAGCGAAAGGCTCCGCTCAAGGACGAGCGTATATTCCTGCGAGCGCATATAGCCGTTTGCATCCTGCGCGCCGACGCGGTAGGCGACACATGCGCCGCCCGCACCGGCCGCCAGCACGCCGGTCACCGGCGAGACAAACGAGTTCCACGCTCTCGTCGAGAGGGCGGGTGCGTTCTGCGGGTCGATGACCGTTCCGTCTGTTCTGGTGTAATAGGCGTTCAGCTTCGGCGTGTCGGAAAACACGCTGTGGTCATAGTCTGCATAGAGATACACGCTGCCTGCCGCATACGTATCGGGCACGCACGCGCGGAGTGTATGATCTGCCGCCGTGACGGCAAGCTCTGCCTGCGCGAACGCCTCCTTGCCGGAGGCAAGAGAGACGCGCGCGCCCGCCGCCATCCACTCGCCGGAGGGCAGCTCCGCAGAGACGGTCTGCTCGCCGGAGACGGAGATGGTGCCGTCGATGCGGTTGTGCGCCTGCACAACATGGAACGCATACTCGCCTGCGACAAGCGTGAGCACGCCGTCGCCGTCCTCGTCCGTGAAGGTCTTTCCGTAGGCATTTTCCGCCGTGATGGCGATGCCGGGATGGTTGGCGGCGGAGTAGCGCTCCGCGCCGTCCGTGAAGGTGATGCGGAAGCCCTCGCCGCCCTGTGCCTGCTCATACGCCGCGATCGCGCCCGTGAGCGCGTCCGCAAGCGCCTGAAGCTGCGTCTCGTCCGTGGCTGCAAAGTCTGCGCACGCCGCATCATAGGCGCTCTTTGCCGCCTTTTGGACATCCTGCGGCTTTTCCAGATAGTCCGCCATGACGCCGATCAGCGAAAGCCGTGCCGGCGTCATAAACTGCTCGCCTTCATAGAAGCAGAAATACCGCACAGAGGACGCACGCGCGTCCAGATCATAGCCGCCGTTTTCGTCACTGCGGTTAAAATTTCCGTCCACGCCGTCGATCTGTTCGACCCAGCCCTGCTCCAGACCCTTGAAGATATGTCCGCTTGCCAGCAGCACCTGCCGGACGGTCGCCTCCGGGTCTGTATAGTACAGCTTCTCCGGCGGCACGATGACGCCGCTTTCCTTTGACGCGGAAAAATAGAAAAACTGCGTCTGTGTGTTCTCTGCCGCAAACGCTGCGCCAAAAAGCGACATCAGAAGCGCCGCGCACAGAAATAGAAGCAGGGTACGGCGAAAAATGCTCTGTTTCATATTCTTTCATCCTTTCTTTCGGAAGCTCTGATGGAATCGTCAGCAGCTCAATACAGACATTGCAGCCACCGCTGACGCAGCCGCGCCGGAAGTTTTGAGCGCGCCTTCAAAAGCGCCGCCGTCTGCGTGCAGAATGCTGCCAGCTCCGCGCACTGTGTATCCGTGACGGTGTGGGCGCTGAACAGCGCCTCCTGATTGACGCGTGCCGCGCGGCGGAGCTGCTCGCCATAGTCCGCGCCGAGCGCCGCTCCGGCGGCGTCCGCCAGCAGCAGCGTGCTGCCGCCGTTTCGGGAAAGTCCGAGCTGTTCGAGAAGCCGCACGCCGTAGGCAAACCGCCACGCCGCCGCATCGTTCGGGTTTTCGTCATCAAACTGCGCCTGCCGCTTTTTGAGAATGCTCCTGCGGCGAAGCGCAAGGGCGGCGCAGGCCGCCGCAAGCAGCAAAATGGGAAGCAGCCCCCAGAGCAGCAGCCGCGCAAAGCGCGTGCGTTCGGTGTGCGACCGGTCGGGCGCATCGCCGTTTTCCTCTGACGTACCGGCGTCCTGCTCCGGCTCCGGCTCGTAGGCCGTGCCCTCGCTGATATAGGCGCCGCTTCCGTCTCCGGCGGTCGTGCCGACGGTGCTTTCGCTGTCCGTCTGCTCGGAAAGTCCCGCCGCAAGCGCGCCCGCCTGCGGCGCGCTGCCCATCGCATCGGCGTAGCCGGGCGTCATCTCCAGCGGCAGCCAGCCGACGCCCTCCTGATAGACCTCCGCCCATGCATGTGCGTCCGAATCCCGCAGCTCCGCAGGGCCGGTCTCGGCCTTTGCCGCGCGCTCCTGTGTCAGAATATAGCCCTCTGCATAGCGGGCAGGCACGCCGTAATACCGCAGCGCCAGCACCGCCAGCGTCGCGTACTGAAAATCACGCCCGGTTCCGGTTTTGAGCGTATACGTCACAAAATCCGCGCCCGCCGGAAGCGCAGGTGTGTCCTCGGCGTAGCTGAGCGCCCCGGAGAGAAATTCCTGCGTGCAGCGCACCGCGGCCAGCGCCGTCATCTCGCCGTCCGGATAACCGGAGGCGATCGGGTCGAGGTACGGCGAAAGCGTGCGGCGCATTTCGTCCGAAAGTGCGAGGCCGTATGCCTCCACAAACTGTCTGTAGCCGGATTCCAGCGTCAGATACGCTTCCTCCTCCGGCGTCTGCGGCGCTTGCAGGCGCTCGACCCACTGCACCGTCTTTTCCGGCGCGCCGCACAGGATGCGGAAGCTCGCCGCAGACGCATTTTTCGGCAGCACCATCGCCTCCTCCAGCCGTTCTGCCGTCAGCGTTCCGGAAAAGCTGCCCTCGACCGCCATATACGGCACATAGAGATAGCGCGTGCACGCCGCCGTGTTGCAGACCGTGACAAGCGCCGTCTCCTGCTCCGCATCCGCCAGCGCGGTCGCCGCCGTGCCGGTCTGCGTCTGCGGATAAAAGCCGTTTGTGTGCAGCCAGTAGAGCAGGCTGCTCTGCCCGGCAAGCGTCCGGGGCGAAAGTGCCTCCCAGCCGCCTGCGGTATATTCCTGTCCGACGAAGCCGCGCAGATACAGCGGCTCCGCGCGCTCCATCTGAACAGTCAGCCGCACCGTCTCTCCGTCCGTCCGTGCGCCAAGCGCCGTAAAATCCCCTTCGGGGAGAGGCTGCGCCTGCGGCTCATAGCGCCGGACATGCATCCGGTGCTGTGTACCGGCGCGCAGTTCTTCAAAGAGGCGTCCCGACCGCACCGCGGGAATTTGCATCAAAACCGCAGACGCCAGCCCCACAGCCAGAATCGCCGCAGCCGCAGCCGGTGCGCTGGCCAGCGTCCGGACGCGGCCCGCCGCCAGAAGCAGCATGCTCATGCCGAGCAGCAGAAAAACAGCCGTCACGCCGTATTGCGCATCGAGCAGCCGCGCAAGCGCCGCCGCAAACGCCAGACAAAGTCCTGCGCACAGCGCGGGCGCTTTTTGGAGTCCTGCTGCGCAGAGCCCGCCAAGCGCCATGCCCAGAAGCGCAAGCGTCAGCTGCACGCACCCGTTCTGCGCCTCCTGCGCAGACAGCACACGCAGCCCGAGGTGCAACTCCCCTGTCACCGCGGTGCGCCGTGCGCACCAGGCATTCCAGCAAAGGCAGAGTCCGTCCGTCACGCGGCGCGAGAACACTGCGGCAGCCAGCAGCAAAAGTGCCGGAAGCAGCAGTCCCGCCAGCTTTTGCATGCGCCCGTTCTCCAAAAGCGACATCGCCGCGCAGACCGCCGCGCCAAGCGCTGCCCCCCACAGCGGAATTGGCGTCTGCTCCGGCAAAAACGCCGCGCAAAATGCCGCACCCATCGCAAAAAACAGCCCGAGCGCCAGAAGCGCCCTGTATGACCGCACCTGCCAGCGTTCGCCTCCGGCGGGCGGTGTTTTCCCGATCCGCAGACCGGAATCGGATCTCGATTTCATTTTCAAGGCACAAACTCCTATATTTCCAGCTCTGCAAGCGTTTCTGCGCAGTTTTCCGGCAAAAAGCGCCTGTACACGGCGTACTCCGCCGCCGCGCCGCCATCGCCGCAGATAAGCGCCGTGACCGCGCCGTCTGTCATCTGTTCGAGCGCGGCAGGAGCCGCCTCCGCGATGTACACGACATGGGCAAACGCGCTCCCCGTCTCCGTCCGGCAGTATAGCTCCGCGCCGTCCGGGCCGTCTGTCCGCGCGGTCGCGGAGAGCAGGCGCGGCAGCAGCGCGATCAGATCGTCCAGCTCCGCCGCCCGCTGCAAAATGCAGCGTCCGCCCTCGTTCCACGCAAGTGTGAACTGCACGTCGGCTGCCAGAAGTGCGCGGCAAAGTGACACCAGCACCTCCGCCTGTGCGTCCTGCCGCGTGCGGGAGACCTGCGCGGCATGTCTGTCCCAGAAAACCATCACCGACCGCGTGACCGGCAGCGACGGGTCGCGCGAGATCAGGCGGTCATATTTCGTGCTGAGCTTCCAGTGAATCTGACGGATGCTGTCGCCCTCGCGGTAGTCGCGGATCTGAAACGTCTCCGTCAGGTCGTTTCCCGGCTTTTCCTGCGAGTAGACCTCGCTTTCCTCGGGGCTGTTCACATTGGCGAGCACCCGCACCTCCATCGGGAAGGTGTCCGGCTGCACGGTCACGGAGGCGTGCGCCCCGGCGCCGCAGCGGACAGGGATCAGCCAGAAGCAGTCATAGAGGCGAAGGCTTTTCAGCTCCGTTCGGATCCTGCCGCAGCAGTCCGACGACAGCTCCAGCGCGACCTCGCTGCGTCCGCGCGGCAAGATCGCCGTGCGGCGCACAACGCGCTCGGACGCACCGGTCAGAAGATTTTTGACCTCAAGCCCGCAGCCCGCCGCCAGAATGGGCAGGCGCGAGGGATTTTCGATTTGAAGCACGACGCGAAACGGCTCGTTTTTCCGGGCATTTGCGGGCGCGCGCAGCACGGCGCGCACCGTTTTTCGGCAGTGCAGATTCACAGCAAGCTGCAAAAACGGCAGCATCACCAGCGCACACAAAAGCGCAAGGCACCCGCTGCTTCCGCCGCAAAGCAGCAGCGCAAGCAGCACCGCGCACAGCGCGGCGTAAAGGATCCTGACGGTTACGACCATGCCCGTCTCACTTTCCGCCGCTCCGCACAGTGGGCATCGGTACATTTTTCAGGATCTCACCGGCAAGCTGCTGCGCGTCCAGCTCCATCATGCGCGCCTTGGCGTTCAGCATCAGGCGGTGCGCCGCAACATCGGAGAAGATCGCCGCGACATCCTCCGGCACGACATAATCGCGCCCGCTCAAAAACGCGCACGCCTTTGCCATGCGGCACACGGCCAGCGCGCCGCGCGGGCTGAGCCCGAGCTGGACGGCGGGATGCGCTCTTGTCGCCTGCGCCAGCTGCGCGACATATTCATAGACCGGCTGCGCCACGTGCACAGCCGTCGTCTCGTCGATCAGTGCCTGAAGCCCTGCCTTGTCGAGTACGGGCTGCACCTTATCCAGCGGATTTTCGGAGTGCCGCTCCTGCAAAATGCTGATCTGGCTCTCAAGATCCGGGTAGCCCATGCTGATCTTGATCAAAAAACGGTCGAGCTGCGAGTTCGGCAGCATCGTCGTTCCGGCAGAGCCGGTCGGGTTCTGCGTGGCGATCACCATAAACGGCGACGGCAGCGCATAGGTGCTTCCGTCCACGGAGACGTGGCGCTCCTCCATCGCCTCGAGCAGTGCCGACTGCGTTTTGCTGGAGGTGCGGTTGATCTCATCGGCAAGGAGCAGATTCGTCATGATTGGGCCCGGCTTGTAGACAAAGCGTTCGCTTTTCTTATCGTAGACGGAAAAGCCGAGGATGTCCGACGGCACGGTGTCCGACGTAAACTGGATACGCCGTGTTTCCAGCCCCAGCACACGGGCAAACGCCATGGCGGTCGTTGTTTTTCCGACGCCCGGCACGTCCTCCATCAGGACGTGCCCCGCGGCGAGCACCGCCATCAGGATCTTTTCGATCACCTCGTTTTTGCCGATCACGACCTTTTCGATCTCTTGCAGCACCTGCTGTGTTTTCTGATTTTCTGAATTCATGTTCTTCCTCCGACATGTTGTTTCACGGCTCCGGGTCCGGTACCTCGGGGTCCGGCTCCGGATTCTCCGGATCGGGCTTCTCCGGCGGCGGCGCGGCAGGATTCGGGTCCGGCGCACCGCAGATCGTGCAGAAGCCGTCTTTATAGACGTGATCGTCAAACTCGCCTTCTTCACAGAAGCGCAGGCCGCAATGGCTGCACACATATGCCCTGTGGCGGCAGTCATGCTCCGTCAGGATCAGCTCACCCGGACAGTCCACGCCGTTTTCGCCGTGCTCCAGCCCGCAGCCGGTGCAGACCCATCTTCCGCTCTGGAGCGCATAGGCATGTGCCGCGCGCGAGCCCGGCTCCTCCTGCCCGCAGACGGCACAGACCGTCCAGTGCGCATATTCATCCGCACCGAAGTCGCTGTAATTGTGACCGGGCGGCGGCGTTAGCTCGTCCTTCTCCATTCCGCACAGCGTACACACGCTGTGGATGCTTCCCGGCTCCTCACAGCCCTCGCCCTCGGTCTTGGTCGTATCCCAGACGTGGGGCTCCGTCTCTGTGCGGCCGCAGCTCGTGCAGGTCTTTGTGTGCTCGGCGCTGTCCGGCTCGAAGCTGTACTCCCACATGTGCGGATGCGTTTCGTAGGGGAAGGTCTGGCAGTCGAGACAGAACTCGCCGCAGGTGCCGTCCTCTTTGTCGCGCGGCTCCGTGTGCGCATGCGGGCAGCCCTCCTCCAGTCCGCAGCAGCGGCAGACGTATTTCGTCACGCCGTTTTCATCCGTCTGCGGCTGGAACTGGTGGCTGACGGCAAAGCCGCCGTTTCCTGCCTGAATGCAGTAGCCCACGGCATCGCCGTAGCCGCTCGCGCCGCTGCCGACGTCCCAGCCGTAGGCCAGCGTATAGCGGAGCGTCAGCGTGTGGCTGTCGCCGGTGAGATCGCTCAGATAATGCTCGCTCATGCCGTGGTTCGGATATTCGCCGCCGTCGATGAGATAGAGCCAGCCCGAGCCCTGCGAGAAGTCAAATTCTCCGAAGCTCGTTGTTCCGGGCGGCTTGATGGGGATGTTGTTGCGGACGATGCAGCGCCAGAGCGTTGCAAGGTCGCTGCCGGCGCCGAAATAGCTGTCGATCGCCGCAAGGATCTCCTCCTGCGAGGCCGCGTTTGACGGCTGTGGGAAATACTGCGGCGCGCCGAGCAGGCTTCCGCCGAGCGATTTGAGATAGAAACCGCTCCTGAGCGTCCCGCTGTAGCTGCAATACGCGCGGTCAAAGCCGAGCGTCTGCTCCGCCGCGTCTCCGAAGGTATCGTCCGTGTCGTCACCCCAGACCGTTTTTGCCACAACGTAGGACACCGGCTCTCCGACACGCACAGGATAGCTGACCGGGCCGTATACGCCGAGACCCAGCACCGTCAGATCGACGCTGACCTGCACGGTCGCGCCGGTCTCTTTGCCCTCCTCGCTGCGGATGCCCTTGAACGTCAGCTCGAGCGTGCCCTCGTTTCCGTATTCGTCTCTGGCGTAGATGCAGAGCGTGTGGGTGTTTTCATCGCCCTCCACGGGGTTTTTGGCATTGAGGACGTATTCCTGTGTATAGCCGCTCGCGCCGGTATACGCCAGGCGCTCGCCGTCAAGCTCCACGCGCAGCTCCGTCTCCGAGCCGGTCGCGAGGATGTGGCTGATGACCGTGCCGTCCTCCTCACAGCTCCACGCCTGCACGCGGAGCGGAATGTCTGTTTCGTTCGGGATCTCCTGCCCCTCGGTGAGATTTACCTGAATTCTGACCTCCTTATCCCCGCGCTTTTGATAGCGGACGAGGAACGTGAAGACATACTCTCCCCCGTCGGCATCGGAGGCCGTGAGCTTAAACTGGTTTTCACCGGCGCGGCCGCCGTTGTCGAGCAGCTGCACCGTGCCGGAATACTCCGGCGCGCCGATCTCGCCGGCAAGCGTCCTGGTCTTGCCGCTGCCGCTTTGAAACAGCGTCAGCTTCCGAAGCGTGACCGCGGACGCATCCTCGCCCGCAAGGGAAACGGTAAACGGGAGCATGCCGTCCTCGAGCTGGTCGGAGAAAACGATCTCAGGCGTTGCCGTGCGGCCGTTTTCACAGCGGGCAGTCTGCTCCGTGCGTCTGCCGTCCACCGTCAGGGCATAGCGCAGCTCCACGCTGACATCGCTCGTATAGGTGATCGTGATCGTGAATGCGGCGCGTTTTCCCGATTCCAGTTCCGCTGTTGCTTCAACAGTATAGACGGATGCGCTCTGCCCCGCCGGAATGGAAAAGACCGCGCTGCCGCTTTCCTGCATCGTCTGGTCAAGACCCGGGCCGGTCAGCCGCGCAGAGAGCAGCTTCGCTTTTTCCGCGTTCGCGCCGGTCAGCGCAAGATGATAGGAAAACGAACCGTTTATGAGCTGATTCTGCTTGATCTTGGCTGCGGCGCCCGCGTCCTTTGCGCAGGTGACCCTCTCTGCGGTGACACCGCCTCGGTACCATGTCAGCTCCAGCGACAGATCGTCATTGTTTTTGTAATCAAGATAGATTGTGAAAAGCACCATCCGCGTTTCTCCGCCCTCTGTGACCTCGGCGGTCAGCGTGACGGTGTAGCGCTGGGAATCGCGGTCCTGCGGCGTCTCAAGTGCGAGCGTGCCGCCCGCCTTGTCGAGCGCACCGCTGCCGCTGTAAGGCGTGGTGTAGGACGCCGAGACAATGCGCGCATCCTTCGCGCTCTGCCCCAGCAGGGTGAAGCTGTAGTGGAGCGTTCCGTCCGTCAGATCGCTGCTGCGGACGTCCTTTTGGGCCGAGCCGTCCGCTCTGACCGCCACAGAGGTCTCGCCGCGTGTCTGCGGCCAGCGCATCTCCACGCTCAGATCCAGCCCGTCCTCATAGCTCACAACGAAGACGAAGCTCGTCTCCAGCAGCTTCTCTCCGTCCTGCGTGTCGCGCCGCACCGTGGCGTCCACGAAGAACACATAGCGCTGCGCGCCGTCCCCGGCGGTCTGCATCGTAAGGCTTCCGCTGTCGGAGACGGACTGCTCGCGCCCGTCTGCCACCAGCGTGACCGCATCGATCACGGCGCTGCGGCGCTCCGGCCCTTCCAGCGCGATCTCATAGTCAAAACGACCCTCCCGAAGCTGGGAGACGAGGACGCGCTTTCCCACGCTCGCATCCGGCGCGCACACGACCGTGCTCGCCTGATTGCCGTATTTGTACCACGTCAGGACGGCGGAAAGCGCAAGCTGCGAATCC
>OCIU01001320.1_pt1 | contig 17729 bp, 13 predicted proteins | sample 1538471 | NCBI WGS metagenome assembly OCIU01 (sample SAMN04571693, study PRJEB22368) | human gut metagenome | biome: human gut; material: stool | host: Homo sapiens | place: Luxembourg | collected 2012-06-01 | reverse complement strand
CCTCGCGCCAAAGGCGCGTCAAACTTAAGCCCCTTAAGAACCTTCGGCCCAGCGGGCCGTCAACCCTCAAGCCCGTCAGGGCTTGTCCATAAGGCGTGTCAACCTTCGGGAATACAGTCCCCGCCGCCATCGGAGAGCCGACAGCCGACAGCCGATAGCCGAAAGCCGAAAGCAGCCTCACTATCCCGCCAGTTCACCAGCGCACTGTCTAAAACACCAGGTACACCACATAGCTTGCAAGGGAGATGAAAAGGTTGGCCAGGGGATTGATGATGCGGTTGATGAGGCCGCTGAAAACCACCACCATCAGGAGGACGAAGCCGTACTGGGCGTTGAAATTTTCGTATTTGAAGGACAGCTCTCCCGGCAGGAACATGGAGAGGATTTTGGAGCCGTCCAGCGGCGGCACGGGAATGAGATTGAAAAAGGCAAACCACACATTGTACATCATAATCCAGTTCAGAAAGAGGGCGCTTTCCCGGCTGAGCATGCCCAGCTTGAGCAGAATGGCGGAAAGCAGGATGGAAAGAAAGCCCAGAAAGAGATTCATGCCGGGACCGGCAAAAGACACTTTCAACAGGCCGCTCCGGTAATCCTTGTAATACCTTGGATTAATCATCACCGGTTTGGCCCAGCCGAAGCCACAGAGCACCAGAAGGATGGTGCCCAGCACATCCAGATGGGCCAGGGGGTTGATGGTGAGCCGTCCGTCCAGGGAAGGTGTGGGATCTCCCAGGGCGTCAGAAACAGCGGCATGGGCATACTCGTGGAAGGACAGGGCAATGAGAAGGGCCGGCACTCGGTAAATCAGGGTACCTATATCAAGAAAATCAAACATGGCAGACTCCTTTCCTGTTCATGATTTGATTCTATTATACATGGTTTGCCCGGGCCGTCATAGCCTGTGAAATTTCTTCATGCCCCATGGACATGGCAGCTGGAAACGGGACTCCGGAGCTGGAATCCATGAGGCCCTCTGTTTGAAATCGAAAAGCACCTATGAAAGGGCCTGCCATTTCCATTCATAACAAAAACTGTCTCTTCCATACAGATTCCCCATATTTCTTGACCCCGGGGCTCCATTCCTTTATACTTTAATCTGTAATTAAAAAATGGGAGATTGACTATGGAAATCAATTTAAACATGTACCAGACCCTGGCAGCTGCGGTGGCTGTCTTTTTTCTGGGCGGCTTTCTGAAGACGAAAATCAAGCTGCTTCGGAAATACTGCATTCCGGCGCCGGTCATCGGCGGCACCATCTTTTCTATTCTGAACTGTATTTTATACACCAGAGGCATCTGGACCTATACCCAGGACACGGTGATGCAGAACTGGTGTATGATGCTTTTCTTCACCAGTATCGGCTACATGGCCAGCGTGCACCTTATCCGCAAAGGGGGGCTTCTGGTCATCAAAATGGCCCTGCTGGTAGGCATCCTCATTGTCATGCAGAACCTTATCGGCATTTCCCTTTCCCGCTTTTTCGGAGAAAATCCCCTCATGGGGCTGGCCGACGGTTCCATCCCCCTGGTCGGCGGCCACGGTACCTCCGGTTCCTTCGGTCCTGTACTGGAAAGCATGGGACTTTCCGATGCCACCACCATTGCCTTTGCTGCCGCCACCTTCGGCCTGGTGGCCGGCTCCTTTATCGGCGGCCCGATCGGTGAACTCCTGATCCGCCGTTTCCATCTCACCTCTTCAGAAGGAAAGGTCGTCGATGCTTCCCTGCCCAGCGGCAAAATGGGTCCCCATCCGGAAACAGAGGATGATGAAGACGCCGCTGCCAATTACCTCAACATGGACAATTTCATGTACGCCTTCGGCCAGCTCCTTCTGGCCATGGGCATCGGCACCTATGTGAGCCAGTTTTTTATCAATATCGGCCTGGTGTTCCCTGGCTACATCGGCGCCATGATTGTGGCAGCGGTCATCCGGAACATAGCAGAAGGCACCGGTCTCTACGGCATTTACCAGAAGGAAAGCGAAGTTCTTGGCGGCATGTGCCTCAATATTTTTATTTCCTGCGCCCTCATGAGCTTGAAGCTCTGGCAGCTGGCGGACCTGGCAGTGCCGCTCATCATCACCCTCCTCATCCAGACAGTGGTGATGGCCCTCTTCGCTTACTTCGTCATTTTCCGGGTTATGGGCGGAAATTATGAAGCCGCCGTCATGGCTTCCGGTACCTGCGGCTTCGGCATGGGCGCCACCCCAAATGCCATCGCCAACATGAACGCCATGTGCGAACGGTTCGGTCCTGCCCACACCGCGTACTTCGTTATTCCCTTAATTGGCGCTTTCGTCGTAGATTTCCTGAACGCTTCCATTCTCATGATTTTCATGAATCTTCTGAAATAGGGATTTCCCTGAAGAATCATAAAAAAACGACTGCCTCCGGGCTTATCCCGGGCAGTCGTTTTTCTATGGTTTTATTTTTTCTGGTCTTCCGCTTCGGTGGATTTCTTCACCCAGGCAATGAAATTGTCAATGCTGGAGCCTGTGCGTTCCGCCAGGGTATGTTTCTTGTTCCATACGGTGGCAAAGTCCACATCATCCACATCGCTGCGCCCTTTCAGCGCCAGGGCCAGATTCATTTCCGTATTGAGGGATGTATCTCCCTGGGAAATGCCGGTATGGATACGCCAGTGCCGGGCCAGGGTAGACGGTTTTTTCTCCCCTTCCGGCACCATCACGAAGGTCATGGGATCATACATGAGCTGCCGCGCCAGGGACGGGGTGTGGAGGGCATCTTCATTATTCATGTCTCCTTCATAGGCTCTGCGGATACTGTCATCGTAATCACTGTAGTTTTTGTAGGTATCCTTTCTCTTTTCCATGAGGAAGGTCATCTGCCCGTCAAAATGGAGGGCATTGTCCTTTCCGTTGCCGAAGAGCCGGTTTTCCGCCTGGGCTTTCTGCAGGTCATCGAAGGCTCCCACCGCTTTGGAAGCCTGTTTCATATGGACCACAAAGGCTTCGATGGAGGAAATGGAGGCGGTATTTGTTTTTTCATCATAGGAAATCCAGGGGTCCTCTCCATTCAGGGCATCAATGTACTCTTTGGCGCTGTTATAGGTATGGAGTTCCTCTTTCGGCATTTGCAGAGGGAGCCCGTTCGGACTCATGGGCAGCGGTGTCACATCCTGGCTGCTCTGTCCCGGGAAGGCGCCGTCCACCATGAAATCATTCTGTCCGGTGGTCAGGGGGAAGGTGGTATCTGCCAGGAAATGGTTCAGCGATGTTTCGATGGTTTTCTTCATGTAATCATAATAGGAGCCGGCCATATAAATCCCCTTTGACGAAGGGGAAAGGATGAGCTTTCGTCCCTTTTCATCGGTGAGGCCCATGGCATTCAGGGAATCCGCATAGGCCCGGGCCATATCGCGGGACAGAGCCCGGGTCCAGGTACCGCAAGCCCGGGTGCCTTCCGTGCTGAACTGGCCCATCATCCACTCATAGGAAAGGTCTGCCTAGGTCAGGTTGGTAATGGGGCACCAGGCCATGGCACCGTCAATGGCATCGCTTAACTCCCTTCCCTGATCATCTTTCATCAGGGCGCCGATAGAATCCAGATAGGGCCGGTAGAGCTCGCTATCACCGGTGGCCCCCATGAGGGCGCTCTGGGCGCCGCCGCCGCTGTGGCCGAAGGTAAAGATGCGATCCTTATTGCCGGGCAGGAAGGAATCATTGTAGCGCAGGTACCTCACCGCTGCCTTCAGGTCTGTCACGCCCCAGGGAGCGCCGCCGTCAAAGGCAGTGCCGTCGGGATTGGTGCCGTTATCCCTGCCCCGGCAGCCGGCAAATACATACACAAATCCCTGGGACAGGTACGTATTGAGCCCCTTCGGCGCATAGGAAGACGGCGCCTTCTGGGCGGCATATCCGCCGGTATTCACCGGCATGATTACCGGCGCCGTGCGGGCCGTATACTCTCCCACCATTCCCTTGTCGCTGATCTGGCAGGTATAGGTGCCATCGGCGTTCGGCGTGCCTTTCATATAGGCTCCCGGCACATAGACCGACAGGGATTCATACTCCGAAGCCGCCGGATTTTTACAGTACACCAGACCGATCTGGTAGTAAATATCATTGTCCTTATCATAGTTCCACCGGCTGCTGTCCACATGAAAGGCGCTTTCTGCAGAAACAGCCGCCTTTTCCGTCCCCTGCAGCGGTGCGGCAAAAGCAGTACCGCAGAAAGCAGATGACACAGTCAGCAGAATGGCGCACACCGCCGCCTGTTTTCGAATCATAACTCCTCCTTCTCCCGAGCCTTCCCTTTTCACGGGAATTCTTCCCCGGGTAAAAAAGAAACCACAGACCCCTTTTCAGTCTGCGGCATTCAATTATCAAATATATACCTTACATAAGTTTTATAGTCTCATTGTAGAGGATTGACCCGAAAAATGCAAGGGCTTCTCTGCTTCTGCCTCCATTCTCAAAGGAGGAAATCTTTAAATTCCATACGATCAGCGACACAGATATCCCCTCCCCCGTCATTTCGACGAAAGCGGAGCGGAGCAGTGAAATCTCGCTCCCCCATAGTGCAGAGAGCCTTGGCGGCAGGAAATCTCTCGGCTCCGCGTTTCATGGGTGCCCCAAGTCCTGACCATCCATACCGGCGCGTCCCTCCGCTCGAGATGACACAGGGCTAAAGCCTGCTGTCATTTCCCCCGAATAAAGGCACAAAAAAGAAGCTGTGAAGAAATGATTGATATTTTTTCACAGCTTCTTATCTGTCACCGGTTAAAGGGTTCTTCCCAAATCCAGCGCCATCTGCTTATCCTTTTCCGGCGGTCTGCCGGCAATGGTGAGGTAGCCGCCGATCATGGCGCCGTTAAGGCCTGCTGCCAGGGCAAAGGCCTGCAGGTCCCGGAGGGCCGTTTCCCTTCCGGCGCACACCCGCATGATTACATGGGGCAGAATGAACCGGTACAGGGCAAATATACGGAGTACATCCACCGGCTTGGGCGGTTTATTTTTGCCGAAAGGCGTACCGGGAATGGGGCTGAAGATGTTGAGAGGCACGCTGGTGACATGGTGGCTTCGCAGGGCAAAGGCCATGTCCAGGCGGTCATCTTCTGTTTCCCCCAGGCCCATAATGCCGCCGGAGCAGACTTCCAGTCCTGCCTTCTGGATGCGGCGGATATGGTCTTCCTTTTCCTCATAGGTATGGGTGGTGCAGATATTGGGGAAATACCGCTTCGCCGTTTCCAGGTTGCAGTGAATCCGCTGGCATCCGGCTTCCTTCAGCTGCCGGAGCTGGTCATCGGTCAAAAGGCCCAGAGAGCAGCACACGGACAGTTTCGTCTGCTGGGAAATGAGCTTGACTGCCTTCACAATGGAAGCAAACTGCACAGGGTCGCTCTGGCCCCGTCCGCTGGTGACGATGCCGAACCGTTCCGCGCCGTAGGCTTCTGCCTGCTTTGCTTCATGAAGCAGGTCTTCCGGGCTCCGTAAAGGATATTCCTTCACGCCGGTGTGGTACCAGCCGGACTGGGCGCAGAATCTGCAGTTTTCCGTGCATCGGCCGCTTCTGGCATTCACGTCGCTGCAGAAACGCATCTTGTCTCCGCAGAAGGTTTTTCGAATCTTGTCGGCTGCCGCCATCAGGAAGAGGGGCTCCTTCTTTCCCGCTTCATTGAGCTTTCCTGCTTCCTCCCTGGTAATATCGGTGCCTCCAAGGATTTTGTTCATACAGTCTTCAATAAATTTTACGTTTTCATCCATATAGCTATGTTTCACTTCTTTCAGGTTATCGGGAGGCTGCCCAGCAGCCCGGGTTCAGAGGGAAAGATTAACGGCCCTCCGGGCAGAAGGGGCGCCGCTGACGCGGCGGGTTGTATAGAAGGGTTGTGGAAAAGGTTCTTAAGATGGACCGGCCTTGGGGCCGGAGGGTTCTTAAGTTTGACAGCCCTTGCAGGGCTGAGGGTTGTGGTGGCGCCCTTCGGGCAGACATCCCATGTGATGTCTGCCATCTGATTATCTGATGTCTTCCCGCCGACTGGTATTTACCGATTCCCCCTCACTTACTATTCTTACCGAGATTCTTCGCTGCGCTCAGAATGACCGGTGGGAGGCGGGAAGGGGGGCAGCGGACAGCCGTTCCACCAGCCCACTAGTACACCAGCTCACCAGCCCACTAGTACACTAGTACACTAATTAATTCAGATTCGGAGCGGTCTGGGTGCGGCCCAGGTCATGGAGCATAGCGATATCGTCCTGAGGATCGGATCCTTTACTGGTAAGGTAATTGCCGATCATGACACCGTTCATGCCGCCGGCCAGAGCCATGGACTGCAGGCTCCGGAGGTTGATCTGCCGTCCGCCGGCAGTACGGATCTGGGCCTTGGGGAGAACAAAGCGGAACATAGCAAAAGAGCGGAGGATTTCAAGGGGAGAAAGGCGCTTGTTGTGCTCAAAGGGAGTCCCGGGGATAGGATTCAGTACGTTCAGCGGCACGGCGTCAATGTGCATTTCCTTCAGATGGAAGGCCATTTCCACCCGCTGGTCCAAAGATTCGCCAAGACCGATAATGCCGCCGCAGCAGACACGGATGCCTGCCTTCTGGGCACGGGCTACGTTCTCCGCCTTTTCCTCCGCTGTATGGGTGGTGCACACTTCCTTGAAGAAGGAAGGAGCTGACTCGATATTGCAGTGCAGGCGGCTGATACCGGCTTCTTTCAGCTGGTAAGCCTGTTCCTGGGTGAGGAATCCGAGGGAGCAGCATACTTCGATGCCTACTTCCTTGCGGATACGACGGATTAAGTCGAGAATTTCCGCAAAGTCCTTCGGATTTCTCTGGTTACGGCCTGCAGTAACAATATCGAAACGGGCAGCTCCGGCTTTTTTCGCTCTTTTAGCCGCTTCAATGACCTCATCTTCCGGAAGGAATTTATAGGTTTTTACACCTGTATTGTAACGAGCAGACTGGGCACAGAATTTGCAGTCTTCCTGGCAGGAACCGCTCCTGGCGTTGATAATGGCGCAGAGGTCTACGCTCCGGCCGGAAAATTTCTGACGGATCTTATCAGCGCAGGCCAGAAGAAGCATGGTGTCTTCGTCCCTGGTGCGGATGAGGGCTCTGGCCTCTTCTTCGGTCAGTTCTCCGCCATTCAAAACTTTTTCAGTCCACTTCAAAATCTGTTCACAGCTGCTTTCCATTGCAAACCACTCCTTTTATAAAATCACCTGCCGTCAAGGGACAGGGTATTGCCTTGATGAAACCTTACGTGTATGTGCGTAATAGAAATATTCGTGTTTCACAATGGTGCGGAATATTTCTATCTGTATGAAATTGTATATGAAATCAAAGCTGAGGCTGGGTCATGGAGCGTCCCAGGTCTTCGGTCATCCGGATATCCTCCTTCGGATCTCTTCCGCCGGTGGTGAGGTAGCCTCCCACCATAATGCCGTTCAGGCCGCCGGTCAAAGCATAGGCCTGCAGGCTCCGGAGGTTCACTTCCCGGCCGCCAGCGGTGCGGATGAGCGCCTTCGGCAGGACGAAACGGAACATGGCGAAGGTGCGGAGCACTTCCAGCGGCGGCAGGCGGCGGTTCGTATAGAAAGGCGTGCCTTTCACCGGATTCAGAATGTTCATGGGGATGGAATCGATGTGCATGGATTTCAGTTTGAAGGCCATTTCCACCCGCTGGTCCAGGGATTCGCCCAGGCCGATGATGCCGCCGGAGCATACCCGGATGCCCGCCTCCTGGGCGGTGCGGATGATGACTTCCTTATCTTCCATGCTGTGGGTGGAGCACACTTCCGGGAAATAGGAAGGTGCCGTTTCGATGTTGCAGTGGATTCTCGTGATGCCTGCTTCCTTCAGGCGGATAGCCTGCTCTTTGGTAATGAGCCCCAGGGAGCAGCACACTTCGATGCCCACCTGCTCACGAATTTTCTTCACAATATCGATGATTTCCTCAAACTCATTGGGATTGTCCTGGTTTCGTCCGCTGGTGACCAGGGAGAAACGGACAGCACCGGCTGCCTTGGCTTTCTTCGCTGCTTCCAGAATTTCATCTTCCGGAAGGAGCCGGTATACTTTGGCACCGGTATGGTACCAGCCCGACTGGGCGCAGAACTTGCAGTTCTCCTGACAGTGGCCGCTTCTGGCATTGATAATGGCACAGAAATCCACTGCATTGCCATTGAATTTCTGGCGGATTTTATCCGCCATGGCCAGGAGCAGCATGGTATCCTCATCTTTGGTACGGATTAATTTCTTTGCTTCTTCTTCTGTAATCTCACCGCCATCCATGACTTTTTCAGCCAATTTGATAATTTCTGCACAAGCACTGTCCATAATGAAAACTTCCTTTCACAATCGGAGCACCTGCGTTTCAAATTGTTACCTTGTGATTAAGTATAAAATAAACAATCAAATCTGTCAATCCTGTTATTTGGAGTAGTTGACAATATATTGACATAATTGTGCTGGTGCCGCTTTTTAATATTTCTTTATCTTCCTGCCGGCCGCCTTATTCTATAATAAATAAAAGACAGGGAAAGGAGGTATGGACCATGGCAGGAAAAAGAGAAACCAACAGGGTGTCCTACTATTTTCTCAGGGAGAAAAAAATCCTGGCCATTACGACGCTAAGCGGCATCCTCTACAATCTGGGCCTCGTCGCAGTCCCCTGGTTTGAAGGGCACATATCCCAGTACCTGGCAGACATTCTGGAAGGGACCCGCCAGCCCTCCTCCCTGGTATTCCTTGCTCTTTCCTACTTTTTCACCGTTCTTTTCGTACAGGCCATGCGGTATGTGAAGCGCCTCTATGTGCGCCGTTTTGCCAATAACACCATACTGTCCATGAAGGAAACTATCTATACCAGGCTTCTTCAGGAAAATCGGCAGGACCTTGAAGGCCAGGGCGCCCGCTGGATGACCCGGGTCATTTCGGACGTGGAAGCCTGCGCCGAAGGCATGCGGAAATTTACGACGGAACTCTTTGATACCGGCGTAGCCCTTCTGGCTTACAGTGCCTTTCTCTTCTACTACGACTGGCGCCTCACCTTTCTGGTGCTCCTTTTCCCTCCGGCCGCCTACCTTCTGGCAGACAGGCTGAAGAAACCGGTCACCAGCGCCAGCCGGCAGGCTAAGGAATCAGCGGAGCGCCTGGCCCAAGGCACCATGGACCGGCTGCGCCATGCCCTGACCTACCGTCTCTATGGAGAAGAAGAAACAGCCGATGAGCGCTACCGCCGCCGGCTCACCGATTATGAAAAGCGGCGGATCCGCCAGGGGCTTTGGGAAAACAGCATGGAACCGCTATACCGGGTCATTGCCATGACCGGTTCCCTCCTCATTCTCTGGCTGGGCGGGAAAAATGTGATGGGCCAGGGCTGGGAAAACTGGAACATTGCCGCCTTTGCCGCATACCTTGCCTGCTTTACAAGGCTGGCGGTGAAATCCTCCCATGCGGCCCACCTATTCAATGCCCTGCAGAAAGCGGACGTTTCCTGGCACCGCATCCGTGATTTCCTGACGCCTCTTTCGGAGACGGCCCTGCCGCCGGCAAAGCCGGACCGCCTTACTGTGAGCCATGTATCCTTTACCTATCCCGGCGCCAGCCATGCTGTCATTCAGGACTGCACCTTTTCCGCCGCCCCCTCGGACATCATAGGCATTACCGGAGGCACCGCCTCCGGCAAGTCCACCCTGGGCCGCCTTTTCCTCATGGAATCTCCCCATGAAGGGTCGATTACCTGGGGCAAAAAGGAGCTGGGCCGGGACATATCCCCCCTGTCTCTCATAGGCTATATGGGCCATTCCATGGAGCTCTTCAACGCTTCTTTGGAAGATAATATAGGGCTTGGAAAAAAAGGAAATCTGGACGAAGCGCTGTGGGGTGCCTGCCTTTCCGAAGAGGCCGCCGCCTTTCCCCAGGGTGTAAAAACAGTAATCGGCGAAGGAGGCATCCGCCTTTCCGGCGGCCAGCAGGCCCGCGTCATGATTGCCCGCCTTCTCTACCACCGCCGCCCCCTCATCATTCTGGATGACCCCTTCGCGTCGGTAGACAGGGAAACGGAAGACCAGCTCTTTGACCGCATCCATGCCCTGTGCAGGGATTCCATCATCCTCCTCATTTCCCACCGTCTCCGTACCTTCCCAAAGACCAGCCAAGTCCTGTGGATAGGAAAGGATGGAAAAGTCACCACATCTACCCATGAAAAACTGCTGGCAGAAAATGAAGACTACCGCCGGCTCTGGGCTCTCCAAAACCCAGAGATGCATGAAAGTCATTGCGAGGAAAGGAGGTAACCCCATGGACCATCCCACTTCGGGCCTGAAAGAAATCATTGCTTCCTCTTTCACCGCCCGCCCGGCGCTGACCGCAGCCCTTTCAGGAACCATTGTCCTCTCCCTCTTTCTCAGCATCCTTCCGCCGCTGGTACTGCAGAGAGCCATTGATGCCCTGACCGATGGAAAAGCGGAGAGCTCCCTTCTTCTCTTCTGGGGCCTGCTGTACTTTATTCTCACCGCCCTTAGCGGCCTGTCAGAGGGAATAAGGGAAACACTGATTACCATGTTCGGCCAGGCCGTCACCAAAAGGATACGGCAGGCCATGGCAGCCAAGCTGAGCCGCCTTCCTGCCGCCTTTTTTACCGACCGCGGCGAAGGCAGCACCGCCTCCCTTTTCGTCAATGATGTGGACACCCTGGAAGACCTCTTCGACTCCGGCATTATCAGCATGGCCGTAGACAGCTGCCGCCTCTTTTCCATACTGGCTGCCGTATACTGGCTGAGCTTCGGCCTATTCCTGCTGCTCCTGGCAGCCCTTCCCTTCCTCTTCCTTCTGACCAGGACCTTCCAGCATCACATGCTGGCTGCCCAGATAGAAAACAGGAAGGCCATTGCCGCCACCAATGAGCTGATCCCCGAAACCTGCCGCAATATCCGCACCATCCGTCTTCTTTCCTGTGAATATTTCATGAATAAAAGATACGCCGCTGCCATCAAGAAAAGCTTTCAGTCCATGGAAAAAACAAACTTCTACGATTCCATTTACTCTCCCATCATCCTCACCACCAGCGCCCTTCTCATATCCCTCATGGCCATTCTCTCCGTGAGCCCGGAGGGAGCCTCCCTTTTCGGCATGACCGCCGGCACCGCCGCTGCCCTCATCGCCTATGTGGGAAAAATCTTCTCCCCTCTGGAAAGCCTGGGCATGGAAATAGAAAATATCCAGTCCGCCATGGCCGGCGTCCATCGGATCCGGGCGTTTATGGAAGAGGAGGAAATGACTCTGCCTGCCGGGAACGGAAAGAAAAGTGACCTGCCCCTCTGTATCAGCCATCTCTCCTTTGCCTATGAAAAAGGCCATCCCCTTTTCAAAGATTTCAGCCTCACCCTGGAAGCCGGCTGCCATCTGACTCTCACCGGCCGCACCGGCAGCGGGAAAAGCACCCTCTTCAAACTCATTACCGGCCTCTATCTGCCCGACAGCGGTACCATTGCCCTCTTCGGCATGAACCCCGCCGCCATTCCCCCCAAAGAAAGAAGAAAAATCTTCGGCATCGTAAGCCAGTCCTTCCCCATGATTGATGGCACCGTGAGAGACCAGATCACCCTGGGCGATATGCGCATCACTGACACCATGACCGCATCAGCCCTCAGGATTTCCGGGCTGTACGAAACAGTGATGGTCCTTCCCCAAAAACTGGACACCCCTTTTCAGGACAGCCTTTTTTCTGAAGGAGAAAAACAGCTCCTTTCCATTGCCCGGGCCCTGGTATTCCAGCCGCCCCTCCTCCTTCTGGATGAAATGAATGCCCATCTGGATTCGCTGACAGAGCAGAAAGTGCTCCGCGCCCTGTCCCGGGCCTCCAGCCACCGCACGGTACTCTCCATTTCCCATCGTCTGGGAAAGGCCTGCCAGGGGCCGGTACTCCGTATAGGAGAAGGAAGAGGAGAAGGGAGGCCATAATTGAACTGTGTCTTTGGGACACGCCATGGGACACACCTTCGGTGTGAGGGTTGACGGGACTTCGTCCCCCTGTGATTGTCCCACCGCCTGCGGGGGAAGGTGGTACGCAGTACCAAAAGGGGAAAGGGTTCTTAAGGTTCTTAAGTTTGACGCGCCTTCGGCGCGAGGGGTGGTGGCGGCTTCGCCGCAGATTTTAAAGAATGCGTTTTTCTCCTCCCTGTTACTTGCCCACCCCCATTCAGGGGGTGGGTGGCGAGCGCAGCGAGCCAATCAGCAGAATGCGTATCATGCCATATGACCTATAAAGCCAATCCCGTAACGCTGACTTCATGCTCATCGCCCGTAAGGGCGATACCACAACCCTCGGCCTGAAAGGCCGTCAAACTTAAGAACCCTCCGGCCGTCAGGCCGGTCAATCCTAAGAACCTTTTCCTTCACAACCCTTCTACACAACCCGCGGCGCCAGCCGCGCCCCCTCTTTTCCCCACGAAAAAAGGCTGTGAAGAAAGGATTACCCTTTCTTCACAGTCTTTTTTTATTCGCTAAGGGAGGTGAGGTAATTTTCCAGTTCTTCCGCCAGACGGTGGTTGCCGGTGAGGCCCGGCGCCAGGGGGATGAAGCGGAGGCTGTAGTCTTCGTCGCTTTTCCCCGGGATTTCTCTAGGGAAGACGGCCCACACTTCTTTCACCGGACGGCTGTCCCGAAGGGAAGCGGTTTCATCCAGATCCCGGTAGAAGCGGGTGTTCATGTCGCGGTAGGCGTTGAACTGGCGGCGCAGGCTGGCGCTTCTCGTTTCGTCCTGCCAGAGGAAGAGAAGGTCCCGGTACTTGAAATCGGCCACCAGGGAGCCGTAGTAAAGGCCGCCTTTGTAGTAATCCAGCCGCAGGTCCGGCTGGCGGTGGGAGTTATTGGTGTACAGGGGATGGTTTTCCCTGTCCGTGTCTGCCGAGGAGGCAGGAAGGATGCCGTCGTAGGTGAGGTGTACTTCTTCCCCTTCCCGCCGGAGCTTGATTTCTGTGCCCGATTCCAGAGAGGAAAGACGGTAGCGCCCTTCTTCCCGGATGACGGAGATCCCTTCTTCCAGTTCCCAGCCCTTGGCGGTGAGGGCTTTGATGAACTGGAGGAAGCTCCACATTTCATAAAGTTTGTCCGTCCGTTTCCACTGGAACTGGTAGAAGCTGGAGACATCCAGGCTCTGGGCCGGGTCGGACAGGTTCTTGTACAGGCGGTACAGCACGCTGTACCTGGGGTCCATGAAGACGGTCATGGGCACTTCGCCTTCCACCGCCGTCCCGGCTTCTTCAAACCAGGGCGCTCTGGATACGCGGCCTATGCTGTCTTTGATGCGGCGGGCCCGCCGGCGGTAGAGGGAAAGCCGGGAAAGGGCCTTTTCCCCCGTTTTATATTCCAGGCCCCAGGTGTATTTCCGAAGCTCTTCCTGTTTTTTCTCCAGCCGGCGGATGGGACCGTCGATTTCTTCCAGAAACTGCTGCAGAATATGGTCCAGGGCCAGAAGGATGGACTTGGCGAAACGGTTTTCTTCCACATCCCTGGTGATTTCCGTGCGAAGGGCCGGCATGCGCTCTGCCCCGGGCCGCTCTTTCACATGCTGCGGCCGGATGTGGGGGTCCGGGCGCCGTCCTTCTTCCTGCCGTATCTGCTTGAGCCGCAGGACCATGCGGGAATTGGCAGTATGGGACAGTTCGTCCAGCACGCTCAGCACCACCGACGATTCACTGCTGATAGTATAGAAACGGAGAAGCATAGAGGCGTTTAATCCCAGGGCTCCTTCCAGGGCTTTGGAAATATGGATATTCTTTTTCATGAAATCGAAGGACAGCGTCCTGATTTCATCGGTCAGTTCGTCCCGCATATCCTGCCAGCTCTGCTTGCCCATGTACTTGGGCGTGATTTCCATAAGGCCGTACCAGCTTTTGCCGCCGCCTTCCACTGTCAGTACATAGTACCCCGGCACCAGGGGAAAGTCCTGTCCCTCGAAGAGAAGGAGGGGCTGGTCCTGCCGCCGGAAAGGGGCAATGTAGGTCTGTCCGTTTTCTCTTTCCTCGCCGGGAATGGTGACCACGTCCAGGCCGTCCATAGTGAAACGGAAGCCCCGGGGCGCGTCGAAGCGGATGTAAATGTCCTGGTTCTCCGTGAAGGTAAGGCCCGGCGCCCGGTCTTCGGCCAGCTCTTCCGGATGGTCCGTGAAGCGGTTGAAATAGCGCACTCCCTTGTCCCAGCCGCCGGAAAAGGTGAGGGTGAAGGGAAGTTTAGATGGTGTAATCATAGAGTTTCAGCTCCCTGGCTTTTTCCTCCAGTACCTTCCGGGCACCAGTGAAGGAGGACAGGCGGCTGAACCGTTCCAGCACCTCCGGGAGGGAGCCCGTCAGTTCCCCTTTGTCGCTGGTGGATACCAGGGCCGCCAGCTGCTGGGCGGAGCCCCGCAGTTTGGTGAGGATGCGCTGCACCACCTGGGCGTCCAGTCCTTCTTCCCTGGTGAAGGAAAGACCCTGGGGAATATTTTCCAGATACCGTCCCATCTGGCAGGCAATGCGGAAGCCGATGCCGCACTGGATGCCGCTCTTGTGGAAAGCATCGTTCAGGGCGTCCAGAAGATCCAGCTCTTCTTCCTTAAGGCCCAGGCCCTCATGGACACAGAAGCTCTCGAACAGGGAGGCCGGCATTTCGGGCCACTCTGTTTTTTCTTTCTTTCCCAGAGACAAAAGGTCATGGAACCGTCCCTGATGGAGGGTAATCACATTGGCCCGGTCCAGGATTTTATCGGAGAAGTGGTAGGTGGATTCGTCCACGTTCACCGTGCCGGTGAAAAGGACGTTCCTGCCGATGGGGATTTCTGCCGGATAGGCGTCGCCGTTGTAGAGTTTCGCCCGAAGGCTGGGATTGTAGAGGCGGATTACCGGATTTTCTTCCTTTTCCAGCACCGAGATGAACTGGGCAAAGTAGTGCTCTGCCCGGGCCAGGTTCATTTCATCAAAGCAGATGAGGAACATTTCATCGGGATGGGCGGCAGCATCGATGAGGAGCTCCGCCAGTCCCGTATCGGCACTGCGGTACACCATGTTCTTCATGTCCACATAGCCCAGAATGTCGCCATCGTCCATCCAGGAAGGGCGCACCGCCAGGAAACGGACCCGGCTTTCCGGCAGTCCCAGGGCCCGGCCGTAGAGGCGCACCAGTCCCGATTTCCCGGTGCCGCTCATGCCGGCCAGAATGGTGAGGCGGGAGGATTTCAAGGAAATATGGAAATTGATGAGGTCATCCTTATCATAGAGAAAGCCTGACCGGTCGGCCGTTTCAGACAGCCTTTCCAGAAAATCCGCTTCCTTCAGGGTATCCTGCTCCTCCGAGGTGATTTCCTCTTCCCCGCTGCTCACAGGCTCCCTGTCTTCCCGGGATATGAAGCTCTGAATGATCTTATCTACATCTTCCGGGCTGAACCTTTTTTCTCCATTCTCTTCACTGCCAAGGGTGATGGGTTCGCCGTCGGCAAAGGGGTTCACCAGCACGCCGCTGTCTGCCAGAAGGTCGCCGTCAGAAGGCACGGGCTTCAGCTTCAGCCGGAGATCCGGAATGAATTCCTCCGGCACATACCAGAGGGGCGAATGGGTGCAGCGGAGGATATGGGAGAAAAGCTCCGAATTTTTGAAATCCACCACGCCGTAGCCCAGGGAACCATTATTTTTCACATGGAAATAAGCGCCCCCTTCGCCAATGACGGTGGAGTCAAAGGCATCATCATAGAGCGGTGCAAACACCACCCAGGGCCCCAGTTTCCCCTCAAAATTCTTCGTAGCTGCCACAATGACCCGGGGCTGCACATCATTGTTCCAGTATTTCTTGGACAGTCCCGGCAGCGGCTTTCCGGTGAGGATATGGCTGCAGAACTTATTGATATCTCCGGAAAAAGGCGGCTGGTCCACAGTGCCGAAGGCAGGGATGGGATAAAAATGGCTGTCCACATCCATGAAGGACGTGGTGCCTTCCAGCTGCATATCATCGAGCACAAAGAATTTATTATTTCTGATGGCCGGCGTAAAGGTAACGAAGGCATCGCCAAAAACGGTCTTCAGGTAATGCAGGGCATCGGCCTCATTGGCAAAGGCATTGTATCCGCAGCCGATGCGGCTCATGAAACCGGTAAACCCGTGCTTTTCCGAATCCTCAAATCCCCGGGGCAGCGGAGAGAGAGGATCCACAAAAAAACGATAATCCTTCATCCCCGGCTGGGGTGTGGACAGCTTCACGCCGGGACGCACCCGTCCCAGCACCTTGCCGTCAGCCTGCCGAAGAGCAAAAAAAGAACTATCGCCATTTCCATAATTTGAGTTATAACTCCCCATATTCAATTTCCTTCTTTCCCGGGCAGCCCCTTTCCCAGGCATGGTTCTTTATGACACCATAAAGTTTGATTTCCCGGAAAGACTGCCTTCTTAAAATTCTGTACGAAAAATCTTTCGTATCAACCCATGGAGGAAACCTCCGGCGAAATGAGAAAATCCCGTCATTTCGCGCCTTTGCGGCTTACACTTCTTTGACCCCTAAAACTCTTAGGGATTCTTTATATTTTAACATATAAGAAAGAGGGAGAAAAGAAAATAAAGCAGGGATGAAACCCTGTGTTACAGGCAAAGAAAAAAACGAAGGAAGATCCCCTCTCTTCCTCCGTTCTCCTACTTCCATTCATCCCATTGATTCGGGAAAATCAGGGCCAGCACCGTTCCCATGACCAGGATGGCGTACTTGATGCCCGAGGGCATGAAAAGGTCTGCAATGATGTACATGAGAATCACCACCGCCGAAAGCTCCCGGCCCCGGGGATAGACCCGGTACCGCTGTATCCAGGAAGCTCCCAGAATCACATTGGCCACAAGGGTCATGCAAAGCTGGATGGCCCCGATGAGGATGAGATTTTTGGCAAAATCCAGCCGCAGGAGATAGACCCCTGTCATGAGGAGAATGGAAAGCGCCACCGCTCCCGCCGCCAGGGGCAGCCGCTTCAGGAAGGCCTTCCGGGAAATGGGACGCCGCACATCAAGGGCCGTCCTCTTATAGGTCAGAAAAGCGATAATCAGGGCGGACAGCACATACTCCGCCGTAAAGAACAGATTGGAATCGTAAGGTGTCAATGGTTTATCCTTTCAAGAAATTCATTCATCCGCCAGGGCTTCATCATTGTCCGGAGGAAGCTCTGTTTGTCTCTCCTGCCGGATATACCGGGCGATTTCGATGAGATTGCCGTCGGGATCCCGAAGATAAATGCTCTTCATAGGCCCTCTGGCGCCATGACGGTCCACCACATCCGTAATCACCGGCGCCCCCTTCGCCAGAAGCTCGGCCCGCACCTTCTCCATAGGCGTCTCCGTAATGATGCAGAGATCGATGCTGCCGGACACGGGATAAGCCGCCGCCGGCTGGAACTCTCCGGGCCGCTGGTGGATATTGATTTTGCAGTTTCCAAACAGAAGGGCATATCGTCCCTTGTCAAAAACCACGGTCATGTCCAGGAAATCCCGATAAAAATGAAGGCACTCCTCCAGGTGGCCGGTGGTGAGAACAATATGATCAAAATTTTTCAGTTTCATAGCGCAGAAACGCTCCTTGCTCCGTAAATTTTATAAATATACTATATTCTATCTGTTTAGGAAGGATTAGTCAAAAGGCGCCGCCGGAATCATAAGCGCCGTCATGACTGGACACACCTGCGGTGTGAAGGTTCAGAAGGTTCAAAAGGTTCAGAGGGTTCAGAGGGTGGTGGATAGCCGCTTCGCGGCAATG
>OCIU01001301.1_pt1 | contig 17890 bp, 16 predicted proteins | sample 1538471 | NCBI WGS metagenome assembly OCIU01 (sample SAMN04571693, study PRJEB22368) | human gut metagenome | biome: human gut; material: stool | host: Homo sapiens | place: Luxembourg | collected 2012-06-01 | reverse complement strand
ACTTGTAATGGGTTACCATGACAAGCGTCTTGTTCTCGCGTTCGCAGAAAGCGTTTATGACATCTTTCACCAGTCGGCGGTTGCGGTCGTCGAGCCCGTGGAGCGGCTCATCGAGGATAAGCAGCTCGGGGTCTTTCACAAAAGCGCGTGCCAGGAGCACCAGGCGCTGCTCGCCGTCCGACATCTTCAGGAAGCTGGTCTCGGCCTTGTCGCCCACGCCGAAAACATTCATCCAGAAGAGGCAACGCGCGGTCTGCTCCTCGTCGGGCTTCATGTAGAGGCCCACCGTGTCGCTCAGTCCGCTTGCCACAATCTTCAGGGCTTTTATGTCGCGGTGATAAGCTCTGTGCATCTCGGGCGACACATAGCCTATGTGTTTCTTTATGTCCCAGATGCTCTCTCCACTTCCGCGCTTGTAGCCAAAGAGGGAGATGTCGCACGCATAGCTCTGTGGGTTGTCGGCGCAGACGAGGCTCAGGAGCGTCGACTTGCCCGCTCCGTTCTGTCCGCTCAGCGCCCATCGCTCGCCGTTCATCACCTGCCATGACAGCTCCTTGAGGATGGCGCTCGCCGTAACGAATGCTCACGGCGTTCATGTTGACCACCTCGTCAGAGCGGTAGTCGCGTGTGGTGTGTGGGAGGCTTATTATGGCCTGTCGCTTGTCGTCGGTGAGCACATGAGGGGGCACGGCCTCGAGGCTGCCGCGATACTGGCTGAGGGAGGTCTTGGGGCCTACGACCATGTCCTTGACCTCGACCACATGACTAATAAACTCTGGTATGTCGTCGTTCTTGCTCAGCACGATGACGATCTGCATGGTGCCGTCGTCGATCATGGTCTTCAGCAGGTCGTTGAGCTGGGAGCGTGTCTCGGCATCAAGACCAATGAAGGGGTTGTCGATGATGAGCACCTTGGGGGCGGCAAAGATGGAAGAGGCGAGCATGAGCTTGCGCAACTCGCCGCTGGAGAGCATTATGACATATTTGTCGAGCACGGTCTCGAGGTGGAACAGCTCGTAGATGTGTTTCTTGAGGAGCTGGCGCTCGGGCGTGTCGTCGCCGGCGAGCCTGTAGGCCTCGTCGAGCTTCTGGCGTGCGGTCACGGTAGCCTCGTCAATCTCGGTCTGGTTCCAGCGTTGCTGAAGGAAGTAGGTGCGGTCGTTGTCGCCTCCATAGGTGTCGCGGAACGCGATATATTTGATGTTGTCAGATACGAGCTCCTTGTCTGTGGGCGAGAAGTCATACTTGGGGTTGTCGCCCAGCAACGGATGGCGGCCGATAAGTATGTCGACAAACATCGACTTGCCTCCTCCGTTAGGGCCCACGATGGCCAGGTTCTCGCCCTTGAGCAGCTCAAAATTGACGGGCTGTCTCATTCTCCATGCCGGCATGCGTGTCACGCCGTCCTTAATGTCAATCACTTTTTGCATAGTCTATCCTGATTCTTCGTAACAAAATCTTTCCAACTGCCATAGTGGGTGTCGTTCTGCGGCCGTCCCATCTGCATGAAATGGCAGTAGGCGGCGGCAAGGGCGTCGGTGGCATCCATAAACTGTGGCATCTCGTCGGCGGCAATGTTGAGCAAGCGCTGAAGCATGCCAGCCACCTGTTCCTTTGAGGCCTGTCCCTGCCCCGTGAGGGACATCTTTATCTTCATGGGTGCATACTCGTGTATGAGCATGCCTTTGTGCACGGCGGCGGCAATGGCCACGCCCTGCGACCGTCCGAGCTTGAGCATCGACTGCACGTTCTTTCCGAAGAAGGGTGCCTCGATGGCCATCTCGTCGGGATGGAAGGCGTCGATGATGCCCGTGACCCGTTCAAAGATGTGGCCCAGCCGTTGGTAGGGGTCGCTTTGTTTGCGCATGTCGATCACGCCCATGGCCACCATCATGGCCTTGTTGCCGCGCACGCGCAGCAGTCCGTAGCCCATGACGTTTGTTCCGGGGTCAATGCCCAAAACGATCTTTTCTGCCTTTCCTTCGTTTGTCATCTGATCTTTATGCCTTCTTTCTCTTTTTTTGTTTCGCGCTTGCGCTTCTCTCCCTTGACGTTCTTGCGCTTCTGACGGGCGCGAGAAGCGTGGTGCAAAAAAATCTTCTTTTGTGAAAGTTCGGTTCTTTATCTGTCCATGTAAGGATTATGTGCCAGCTCAAAGCCCAAGGTGGTCTTCTCTCCATGTCCTGAGAGCACCACGATGTTGTCGGGCATCTGAGCGATCATGCGCAGGCTCTGAATGATCTGCAACATGCTGCCCCCTTCAAAGTCGGTTCTGCCGATGGAGCCTTTGAAGAGCGTGTCGCCTGTAAACATGACGTGCTCCTGTTCACAATAGAAGCACACGGAGCCGCGCGTGTGGCCCGGGGTGGGTATGACGGTCAGCTTGTGAGAGCCGAAGGTTATCTGCTCGCCGTCTTCAAAATAGCGCCCCACGGGCGGCAGGGCTTCGTTGAGCGTCACGTTGAAGGTCTGGGCCTGTTCCTCCATGTGCTCCATGAGCCGTTGGTCGGCATGTGAGACCTCGGGCTTGAGCCCATACTCTTTCTCTACGAAAGCGTTGCCGAAGTTGTGGTCCAGATGTCCGTGGGTCACAAGCAGGTGCACGGGTTTGAGCCCGTTGTCGCTGACATAACGGGCAATGGCCTTGCGCTCCTCTTCATAGTAGGCGCCACAGTCGATGATGACACATTGTTTTGTCTCATCGCTCACGATATAACAGTTTTCCTGCAACATGTTACAGGCGAAGCGTTCTATATTTATCATTTTGAAAAAAAGTGTTTGCGCATGTATCGAGACATGCCGTTTCTAAAAAAAGAATGGGGTTGTCAAACTGGGGTTGACAAACAGGAGCTTGTAAACAGGGTTTGCCAAGCAGGGTTTGTCAAGCAGGGTTTGTCAAACAGGGACGTAAACGAGATATTTCTCCTTGAACCATTCGTCGTCAAACCATTGGCTGATCTCGGCTGTCTGCATGACGTTGCGGAAGGCTTTGCCCTCTTCGTTCACGTTGCCTCCCTTGAGACAGATCACGCCGTTGGGCAGGGCGTTTTGCTGCTCCTTCGACACGTTCTTGCGCACGATCTTCATGAGGTCGGGCAGCTGCATGACGGCGCGGCTCACGACAAAATGGAACTTGGCGTGTTCCTCCTCGCCTCTGAGCTGCACGGCCTCCACGTTCTTCAGGCCAATGGCTGTTGCCACCTCGTTGACCACACGAATTTTCTTTGCCGTGCCGTCGATCATCTTAAAATGGCAGTCGGGGAACATGATGGCCAGGGGAATGCCCGGGAAGCCGCCGCCCGTGCCGAAATCGAGTATGCGCGTGCCGGGTTTCCATTTCACGAAGCGTGCTATGGAGAGCGAGTGGAGCACATGGTGCGAATAGAGGTTGTCGATATCTTTTCTTGATATGACGTTTATCTTGCTGTTCCAGGAGGTGTAGAGGTCTGCCAGCGCCTCAAACTGTCGGCGTTGCTCCTCTGTGATGTCGGGGAAATATTTTAATATTGTATTCATCTTTAATCTTTACTTGTTTTTTTGCATCTGTTGAGATCGCCGCCCGTTGCCCGGGTTTGCCTGCCCGTTGCCCGGTTTGCCTGGCTTTGGCCGTCTACATGAGCAAGCCTCTGCCGCGGGTCTTACAGCACGGGGGTGAGCAGATGAGCAAACCATCCGACAAACTTCTGCCAAGGCGTGCGAAACTTGTTCCATGACGAGGGGGTGAGCAAGAACGAGTCGGCCTTGTCGCGCTCAAACATGTCGTTGAGCTCGCGCGTGGTGTGGGGGTCAAGGATCACGGCGTTCTCCTCATAGTCGAACCTCAGGCTGCGCGAGTTGAGGTTGGCGCTTCCCACGGTGCAGAAACGCCCGTCGACCATTATTATTTTTGTGTGGTGGAAGCCCGGCTCATACATCCACACCTTTGCTCCATGCTTCATGAGCTTGTGTACGTTGTAGAACACGCAGTCGGGGGTGAGCGGAATGTCGCTGTGTGTGGAGACCATGACCTCCACCTTCACGCCGCGCTTTATGGCGTTCTTGAGCGCTTTCTTCAGAGGGTGCGACAGGGTGAGGTAGGGGTTTACGAGCTTTATGCTGTCTTGGGCGTCGTTGATGGCTTGCAGATAAAACTGCCTGATGATCTTGTTCGACGTTCGCGGCTCGCGGTTTATTATGCCCACCGTCTTCCGTCCGGCCGTTGCCGTGGTGTCGGGCTTGAGACCTTCAAGATAGGGCGGCGTGTAATAGCCCCTGTAATATTTTGCCCCTTGCAGCTCCTCGCCCGTGACCTTTTTCCATATTCGCATGAAGATGCGTTGCAGGGTGTTGACCTCAGAGCCTTCTATGCGGCAATGCATGTCGCGCCATGAGCCCACCACCTTGGTGCCCTTGATGTAATAGTCGGCCACGTTCATGCCGCCCGTGTAGGCAATCTTGCCGTCGATGACCACGATCTTGCGGTGGTCGCGGTGGAACACATGGTTGACCCATGGAAAGGTGAGGGGGTCAAACTCGTAGATCTCTATGCCCTTCTCCCTGAGCGCCGTGAGGTGGCGTTTGCGCAGCGGACGGTTGTTGCTGCTGTTGCCGAAGGCATCGAACAGCGCCCTTACCTCAACACCCTCCTTGGCTTTCTCGGCCAAGAGGTCGAAGAGGAGAGAGGCTATGGAGTCGTTGCGGAAATTGAAATATTCAAGGTGCACGCTGCTGCGTGCCTTCTTGATGGCCTTGAACATGTCGTCAAACTTCTCCTGTCCGCTCATGAGAAGCGTCACGCTGTTGTCGTGAGAGAACGTCACGCCCTCCTGTCTCAGCTGCAGGGCAATCAGCGAGTCGCTGGTCACGGCCTCACGGCCTTCTGTAGCGTTTTGCGCTTGTGTGGCGACAACGGCTGTAAGACACAGCAGCATTGTCAGGACCGCTGCCCTAAAAAATAAATAATGTTTCATCAAATGTTTTTACATCTCCTATACCATGCACCTGTAATGGTCTACGATGCCGAGCAGATGACGGTCGTTGTCGGCCACCAGTACAGAGTGGATTTTATATTTGTTCATGATGTGCTGTATCTCGCTGATCTTGGTCTGCGTCGACACGATCTTGGGGGAGCGCGTCATGATGTCGCTGACGGTCTTGTCGAAGAATTGGGCTTGCCATTTCTCCATGGCGCGTCTTATGTCGCCGTCGGTTATGAGTCCGGCAATGCTTCCGTCCTCATGCAGAGCCACGCCCATGCCGAGCTTGCCTTTGCTCACATGAATGATGGCCTCGCCGAGGTGCATTTCTTGCGGAATGATCGGCATGTCTTCTGTGTGCATGACGTCGGCAGCCGTGGTGAGCAGGCGCTTGCCAAGCTCGCCGCCGGGGTGGAACTGGGCAAAGTCTTTGGGCTTGAAGTTGCGGACCACCATGAGGGCCACAGCCAGGGCGTCGCCCATAGAGAGCACGGCCGTGGTGCTGCTTGTGGGAGCGAGGTTCAGGGGACAGGCCTCGCGCTCAACGGCCACGTTGATGTGGACGTTCGAATATTTTGCCAGCAACGACTTGGGGTTGCCGCTCATGCCTATGATGGGGATGCCCATGTGTATGAGCATCGGCACGAAGCGCAGCAGCTCGTCGGTCTGTCCCGAGTTGCTGATGGCCACCACGATGTCTTGGGAGGTCACCACGCCGAGGTCGCCATGATAGGCGTCGAGGGGGTTGAGGAAGAACGATGGGGTGCCTGTGCTTGAGAGCGTTGCCGCAATCTTGGCACCTATGTGTCCGCTCTTGCCGACACCTGTTACGATCACTTTTCCTTGGCAGCTGTAAATCATCTCCACCGCCTTGTCAAAGTTGTCGTCAAGTAAAGGTATGAGACCCATGATGGCTTGTGCCTCTTCCTTAAGGCAGTTGGCCGCATAGGTTCTCACGTTTTTCATCCGTTCTGTTACTGTAGGGTTCATCTCATATTTTGGTTTTCGGATAACGTCGTTTCTTGTTAACTTGTTGCTCGTCAACTTGCCGCTCGTCGCTCGTCGCTTGTCAACTCGTCAACTCGTCAGCTAATTCACTTTAAAATCTCTTTTATAAGCTCTTCCAGCTTGTCGCTCTGCAACATGTTGGGGCCGTCGCTAAGGGCGTGGTCGGGATCGGGATGGACCTCGAAGAAAAAGCCGTTGGCGCCGAAGACCTTTGCTGCCAAAGCCATGGAGGGAATGAAGCGGCGGTCGCCGCCCGTGGTGCCGTTGCCAGAGCCCGGGCGTTGCACGCTGTGGGTGCAGTCCATGACAACACGAGGGGTTATTTCGAGCATGTCGCTAATGTTGCGGAAGTCGACAACCAGGTTGTTGTAGCCATACATGTTGCCGCGCTCCGTGAGCCACACGTCCTTGGCACCTGCCTCGCGGGCTTTCTCAACGGGGTAGACCATGTCCTTGCCGCTCAAAAACTGCGCCTTCTTGATGTTTACCGTGCAGCCTGTCTTGGCGGCAGACACGAGCAGGTCGGTCTGGCGGCAGAGGAAGGCAGGAATCTGGATGACGTCAACAACCTGTCCCACGGCTTCGGCCTGACAGCTCTCGTGGATGTCGGTAAGAATTTTCAGACCAAACTGCTGCTTAATGTCGGCAAGCATCTGAAGACCCTTCTCCAGCCCGGGGCCGCGGAACGAGTGGATGGATGTGCGGTTGGCCTTGTCAAACGAGGCTTTAAATATAATGTCGGTACCCAGCCGTTTGTTTATATCGCTTATGGTTGTTGCCACGTTGGCAAGCAGCTCGGCGCTCTCTATAACACAAGGGCCAGCAATGAATAATGGTTGCATAACTGATGTTTTTGTTTTTTTGTTTTTGCAAAATTACCTAAAAACTGTTGCATAGCCAAACGTTTTTCAATTTATTTAGCGTCAGCACAACCAACATTTGTGTCTTGTTTCCTTCTATCGCCCATGCCAAACGTTTGCCTTTTGCGTTAGCAAGATGTTTCGTCGGCACAAAAAGTTTTAAGGGATGCTTAACATTTTTGCTTGTTTCTGGCAGGAAATAAATATTTTTTCACTACTTTTGCAATGTTATTTAATTTTCTAAATCTACAGAATTTCAACAAGTGTATATAGGAATAGCAGGAAATATTGGTTGTGGCAAGACCACGCTCACGGAGATGCTTGCCGAGCATTACCAATGGGAACCGCGTTACGAGACGGTGGTGGACAATCCTTATATGGACGACTACTACAAGGACTTGCAGAGGTGGTCGTTTGCCATGGAGGTGTTCTTCTTGAAGGAACGTTTCAAGGATGTGCTCGACTTCTCACATTCGGAGAACACGGTCATCCAGGACCGCACGCTCCATGAAGGGGTCTTTGTGTTTACAGCCAACAACTACTCGCAGGGCAACATGAGTGACCGCGATTTTGAGACCTACATGGAGCTCTATGAGATTATGGTCGAGAAGGTTAAGCTGCCCGACCTCATGATCTATCTCAGAGCGTCGGTACCGCATCTGGTGGAGAACATACAAAAGAGGGGAAGGGCGTGTGAGCAGAAAATACCTATCGAGTATCTGCAAGGACTGAACGAAAGGTATGACGATTTTATCCGTAACAAATATAAGGGTAAGGTGCTCGTCATAGATGTTGACAAGCTCGACTATAAAACGCGTCCTGAAGACTTCAAGTTTATAACAGACAAGATCGACGCCATCTTGCCATCTACAATCTAACTCATCAAATCTAAAAAAGAGACACAACAATGCACATAGCAATAGCCGGTAACATTGGCAGCGGCAAGACCACCCTGACCAAGATGTTGGCAAAGAGATACAACTGGTCACCACGTTTTGAACCTGTGGAGCACAACCCCTATCTTGACGACTTCTATAAGGACATGTCAAGATGGTCGTTCAACCTGCAGATCTATTTCCTTAACAAGCGCTTTAAGGAGGTGGTGGAGATAAGCCAGAGCGACAAGGACATCATACAGGACCGCACGATCTTTGAGGATGCCTGCATCTTTGCGCCCAACCTTCACGGACAGGGCTACATGTCGGACCGCGACTTCAACAACTATTCGGACCTCTTCCAAACCATGATGACGCTTGTGAAGCTGCCCGACCTCATGATCTACATACGCTCGTCGGTGCCAAACCTCATCAACCAGATCGGAAAGCGCGGACGCGAGTGTGAGCAGACCATACGCATCGACTATCTTACGGGGCTGAACGACCGTTACGAGGCGTGGATAAAAGACTATAAGGGCAAGCTGATCATCGTGGACGGCGACACTCAAAAGTTTGAGTCGGACACAGAGGCCTTCAGACGCATTACTGACAAAATTGACGCAACCCTCTTCGGATTGTTCAAATAAAAAAAACTGGTAGCCCAAGGGAAGGGCTAAAAAGGAAATATTAGATTCATATATGCGATTAATTATGAACACCTACTTATATAATTGAGATGTTATAAAAGAAAATCATTCTTCAATCTTTGCCAGGCTGTTCGACAGGTTCTTCAAGAAATTGCTTGAAGCCTCCACGGGAGCGAAACTCATGTAGCGCACAGCAGCCCAGATCTTGCGGCGCAACACGGTTGTGTCGCCAGCCACAAAGCCGGTCTTTGCCTCCCAGAAGCGCATGTCCTCAGCATCGCTGGCGGCACGTTTGCTCAGGGCACGAGCCACCACCTTGGCAGCATCGGGACTTTCTCTCCGCATGAACGGCAGCTCCTCCTTGTCGAAACCAAAGAACATGGTGAGCACGCTTCCTTCAAGCTGAGCCATGCGTGCCATGTGTAAGGACGCGAGCCAACTGTCGAGCTTCACAAAGTCGACCTTGTCGCCAAAGGTGCGCATATATTTGCCCAGGCAGAGAATGGCGTTAAGCGACAAGCCGCTGTTGAGCAAGAGATAAACGTTATAAAGGATGATGTTTAGCGCGTTAAGCGTCTCGACAGATGTGTCGATAGCGTGGAGCTCCTTTTCCCTGATGTTGTTAAGACGGCGGTTGAGCATAAAATTGCTCATCTGGGCCTCGGGAAGCGACACAACCGACTGTCCGGACTGTGCTCCAGACATTTTTGAGAAGAGGTTTACCGCCTGCTTGGTCATTGCCTCCGGCTGTTGTTGGGCATAGCTGTTCACGGCAGCAGCCGCCACAGCCTCTGTGTTCTTATAGATCATAAGGCGAAACAGCTTCTCCCATTTGAAGAGCGACATGGGTTCAAGAGGCTCCATGTCGTTCAAGGCTCCACAACGAAGCAGCCGAAAGAAATTGCGTTTAATGATGTCCATCTTTAACATATCTATCGATGAAAAAAACTTTTAAACAACATCTTGCAAAACAACGTCCCCAGACCTGTTCCTTTCTTATCGCGTGAATTTTTTTATCGCGTGAATCTCGTCTTATCGCGTGAATTTTTTCTTATCGCGTGAATTTTTTCTTATCGCGTGAATTTTTTCTTATCGCGAGAATCGCTTCTTATCGCGTGTATCTCTTCGGAAATCGCAGCACGATGCTTGCCATGGTCACAGCTGCCAAAGCATAAGGATAATAGAGATAAGGCAAGATCTCAACGGGTGAGAGTTTTGCCAATCCCGAGGCCATAAGCATTTGGGCACCATAGGGAATGATGCCTTGCGCTATGCATGAGAACGTGTCGAGAAGCGAAGCTGTGCGGCGGGGGTCTATGCCGAACTTCTCGCTCAGCTGTTTTGCTATTCCGCTAACCGTTATGATGGCTACCGTGTTGTTGGCTGTACACACGTCTACCATGGCCACGAGAGAGCCCATAACTGTCTCTGCGCCACGCTTTCCGTGTATGTGGGTTGTAGTTTTGCTTATAATGTAGCTCACGCCTCCTGCTACCCTGACCATCTCAAACAGTCCGCCTGCAAGCATGGTGATAATGATGAGTTCGCCCATGCCCATAATGCCGTTGCCCATAGACCCCATCCAGCCATAGAGGTCCGTGCTGTCTGTTGCCACTCCTATGACGCCTGTGAGCACTATGCCCAACGTGAGCACGCTCATGACGTTTAAGCCTGCCAAGGCAGCCACAAGAACAGCCAGATAAGGAATGATCTTTATCGTGTCGACGGTTGGTGGAGTGGGAGGGGTGTTCATGTCTTGCCCCATGAAGGCATAGGTTGCGAGCACCACGATGGCAGCAGGAAAAGCAAGCCAGACATTTGCCCTGAACTTGTCTGCCATTCGGCAGTTTTGAGATGTTGTGGCGGCAATGGTCGTGTCTGATATGAACGAGAGATTGTCGCCAAAGAAAGCGCCGCCAACAACCACGCCCACAAAGAGCGGCAAGGAGCTGCCTGTGGCTGTGGCAAGGCCGGCAGCAATGGGAACAAGAGCCACGATGCAGCCAACGCTCGTGCCGATGGCCATGCTCACGAAACAGGTCGTAAGAAAGATGCCTGGCAGGATAAACCGCTCAGGCACAATGCGAAGCATGAGCGCAACGGTTGAATCGATGCAGCCTATGTCCTTGGCGCTGGCAGCAAAAGCGCCGGCCAACACAAACACCCAGAGCATGAGCATGATGCCGGGCTTGCCTGCTCCCTTGCTGAACGTCTCAACACGTTGTTGCATGGGACCGCGGCTTATGGCTATGGCGTAGATGGAAGCGAGCATGAACGCCACGCTTATGGGCACCTTGTAGAAATCGCCCGCAACGATGGAGCTGATGAGATAAATGGCTACAAAAATGAGAAGCGGACTTAAAGCAAACAAACCTTTCATCCTCTTACAGCTGTGTGCGTCGGTAGAAATCGACATTCTCTTTTGTCAACAGCTCGATGGGCATATAGTTGATCGGGCGCACTTTCTTTCTCAACACAACGGCCTTGAACAACGTGTCTACACAGCAGAAGCCTTGCTGATAGCCGTGCTGGGCAATGATGAACGAGATGCTTCCTTGGCGCAGACACTCGGCGTTCTTGGCAACCATGTCGTAGCCCATAATCTGTATGTCGCGGCGGTTGTTGCGCAACAGCCAGTCGCCGACGATGTGGGCTCTTGAGTTGAGCGAGATGCCGTTGTGAATCTGGGGATGCTCTTCAAAGAACGCTTTCAGCGCAGCATCATACTCGGCCCGTGTGCCGTTGAACGGCAATTGCAGTTCAACAATCTCCGTTGACGGGAAATGGTCGTGCATGTAGTGGCGGAATCCAACCTCACGGTTTGCCTGCTGCTTGCTCGTAACGCGACCGTCCTTCATCTGCTTCATGAGCATTATCTGCTTGTCGTCATTAGCTATGAGCATAAGCATGCGGGCTGCAAAGAATCCGCTACAGAACGAGTCTTGTCCGAAGAAAGAGAGGGGGCGAAGGTCGGGCATGTAGGAGTCGAGCAAAACGAACGGGATGCTACGCTCATGGAGCTTGTTCGTAAACTGTCGCGTCGTTTCAAGATCTACAGGCACAATAATGACGCCGTCAATCTGGCCGTCAAGACATTTGGTGTATTCTTCTTCAAACGACTGGTTGCTGAAACGCTGGTAAAAAAACATCTCAACGCCTATGTGGAAGTCGCGACGCGCCTCGATGGCTTTCTTCACGCCTTGCTCCACCTCTTCCCAATAGGCTTCGCTCTCATGCTTGGGAAGGAGCAAGGCAAACTTGTATGTGCGGTTGTAGGCAAGCGCACTGGCGTAAACGTTTGGCTGATAATTCATCTCTTTGAGCGCACGCTCAACCTTCTCGCGTGCCGGCTTCGACACGTTAGGACGGTCGTGTAGCACACGGTCTACTGTTCCTACCGACACACCTGCTCTCTCGGCAATGTCTTTTATTCTTATTTTCTCGTTCATACGCTCTTATATAAAAATGTAACTTTTTGTTTCGACTTTATAATTATGCAAATTTACGAATAAAAGTTGAATTGTGTGAACACACAGCCACAAAAATATATCTTATTGCCGTTTTTTTTACAGCAAGCATCTATTTGTGTCATATTTTTTTCATCATTCAAATTGTTTTGGCTAATTTTGCTCCACTTATCCTCTTTATCAGAACGAAGACGGAACGAAGACGGAACGAAGACGGAAAACGAAAACGGAGCGAACAACGGTCGCGAAACGTGGAGCAAGGCAATAAAACGAAAAAGAAATGAAACATCAACATGTGCTCATATTCATCCTTATGTTTGTCGGGGCAACGCTCTTGGGAGCATGTTCCGACAGCAAGCGTGTGGCACAAGTGGACATGCTGAACGAGCACTCATATGACGCTCATTATAGAAGTCTGGCTCAAACACGAGCTTACGCCCTTCAGGCCTTGAAGTTGAGCAAGGGCTACGATGCTGGCGTGGCAGAAAGCTACAACAACCTCGCCTTTGTGTGCTTGGCAAAGATGAACTATGGACGGGCCGAAGAGTTCCTGCGTTATGCTGCCGGCGTGAGCGACAACCTCGTGGAACAGCTCGTGGCCTATGTTCAGTTTATGCGTCTCTGCCAACGCAAGAGCAAGAACAAAGATTTCTACACATACATGCAGCTCGCAAGCCAACTGATGTCGCGCATTAAGACCGATGAGCAGACGCTCAACACTCATCAGCATGAGCGTTTTGTCTATGCCTGCAGCGAGTTTAACATCGTTGCTTCCACCTATTTCTATTATGTGGGACTTGACAAAAAGGGAGCTGACCAACTCTTGCTCATCGACCCGAACGGCGAGGTGGTAAAGGACACAGCGCAGCTGCTCAACTATTATTACAACATTGGCTCAGGAGGAATCTTAAGAGACGGCACAGCCGAAACAATATGCCAGGAAGAGTTCAACTATCTCATGCGTTGTTATCTCCTCTCGCGACAGTATAACTATCCTTATTGGGAAGCAAACTCTCTGCAAGGCATAAGTGAACATCTTCAGAACGACAAGATGCGGGCCATGCTTCTGCGCAACAACGTGCAGGAGATGGAGTTTGTGAACGTAGACAAGATGGCAGACACGCTCGTTGCCGGCAACCTTGCCCTGCGTGCTCTCGACCTCTTCAGCAGCTATGGCGACGTCTATCAGAAGGCAGGCGCTTACAGAACGCTCGCACAATGTTATTTCGACATACACGACTATTCTTCTGCTCTCATCTGTCTTAACAATGCTCTCGCAACAAACAGGCGCGTGGATCGTGCACCAGATCTTGTGGCCTCCATTCGAGAGAAGCTCTCCATGGTCTATTCGGCACTCGACAACAAGGCCATGAGCGACCTGAACCGCAACTTGTATCTTGACCTTCAGGAGGTAACACGTCAGGACCGACAGCTCGAGGCGCGTGCCGACCAGCTTGACCAGACGGCAGCACAACTGAACCTCATGATCGGAGCCGTGGGGGTGGTGGTGCTTGTGCTCATCTCTCTGCTTGTCTGGCTTAACCACATGCGTCGAAAGGAAGGCACACGAAGCTTGCCCGACGATGTTGTTGAACCGCTGGTGCTGTGGAAGAAAGCGCGGGAAGACGAGCAGCAAGCCTGTAACGAACGGCTTGAAGAGATTGAGGAAGAAACGGCGGTGGCGCGTGTGCAGCTCGACGACAACAACCGTCTGAACATTGAGCAGAGAGCCAAAATTTCGCTCGTGGGCAACATCATGCCCCTCATCGACCGTATTGCCGGAGAGGTGGATAAGCTGGCGCAGACTGAAAAGGAGCCTTCAGCCAACCCTTTGATAGAAAGCCGTTACGCTTATGTCATGGAGCTGGCCGGAAAGATTAACGAATATAACAACGCCCTGACACAATGGATAAAGCTGCGTCGTGGCGACCTAACGGCGCGAGTAGAGAGTTTCCGCTTGCAGCAGCTCTTTGACATCATCGACAAGAGCCGCATGGAGTTTAACTTAAAGAACATCTCCTTTGAGGTAGTGCCGACACAGGCTGTGGTAAAAGCCGACCGCACGCTAACGCTCTTCATGCTCAACACGCTTACCGAGAACGCACGCCATTTTACACCTTCCGGGGGCCATGTGCGTGTTGAAGCAAGGATCACAGAAGAGGCGGTAGAGATTAGCGTCTCTGACAGCGGCTGCGGCATGACACAAGAACAGATTGACAGCCTGTTCAACACTAAGGTCGTAGTGGACGAGCAGTTGGGCACCACAACAACGCAAAGCTCTGCGGCGGTTGGCGTAAAGAAAAAGTCGCATGGCTTCGGACTGATCAACTGTAAAGGCATTATAGAGAAATACAAGAAGCTCAGCTCCATCTTCAGCGTCTGCCACATAGGCGTAGAGAGCAAAGTAGGGCAGGGCAGCCGATTCTTCTTCCGTCTGCCTAAGGGAGGCGTGCGCAAGCTCTACATGATAGGGCTTCTCCTCATCCTAAGCACATTTGGTGGAAGCATGGAAGGTTTTGCCAAAACATCACAGCAGCAGCTGCAAACAGCCCTTTGCTTGCAGAAAGCAAGTTCCTACGCCGACAGCGCCTATTACAGCAACATAGCATCACGATATACGCAAACCATGATTTACGCCGACAGTTGCCGCATGTGGCTAAACCGCTATTATCTGACGCTACGCCCGCGAGGCCGACAGCTCATCACAACCACAGGCGACGCTAAAGAGGCTGCAGAGATTAAATGGTTCTACTCGGGTCTACCCTGCAACTATAGCATTATTCTCGACATGCGTAACGAGTCGGCCGTAGCTGCCCTTGCCTTACATCAATGGGACACATACGCTTATAATAATAAGGTCTACACTCAACTGTTTCGCGACACCAGCGCCGACAACTCGCTTGCACAATATGTGAAGCTCATGCAGAAGAGCGAGACCAACAAGAACGTGGCCATCATCATTCTGTCACTCCTCTTGGTGAGCATCTTTCCGCTCTATTATCTCTTCTATTATCGTTACCGTCTGCGTTACCGTAGTGCCGTAGAACGCATAGAAGAGATTGGCAAGGTGCTCCTTGACAACAGCAAGACGGCACAACAGAAAGCCGATGCCATAAAGGGGCTGTGGAAAGACCTTCGCAACACGGCTGCTGACGATTCGCAGATAGAGCAGCTTACCGAAATAGTGGACCAGATAGAGACCACCCTGCAAGCCGACAAGTCGAGCGGGGAAGACATGCAGCAGAAGCTCTCCCTGGCTGAGGACGAGCTGCAAAGGCTGCAATATGAGCGCGACAGACTGCATGTGAGCAACAGCGTGCTCGACAACTGTCTCTCAACGCTGAAGCACGAGACCATGTATTACCCTTGCCGCATAATGCAGATGGTCGATTCGCCATCGCGCGACATCAGCGTCATACGCGAGCTGGTCTACTATTATAGAGAGCTCTTCAGCATTCTTAGCGAGCAAGCGCAACGGCAGACAGCACCTCAGGTGCGCTTCTCTTACGCCACGGCTGGCTACGCCATCTCTCTGTTGCGAAAGATCGTGCCACAGGAGCAGCTCTCCTTTGATCATCAAGACATTGACAGGCTCTATGTGAGGATCACAACGACCCTCCACACCCTCAAGCTCTCTGCTCAGCAGATACAGGAACTGTTCACGCCATCAACAGCCGATTTTCGCTTGCTCATCTGCCGGCAGATCATACGCGAGTTGGGAGAGACAACCAATGCCCGCGGTTGTGGCATCCAGGCTTTTGCAGCTCCTGATGGGGGAACAACAATAGAAATAACAATAACACAGAAAATATGGAAAAATTTAAAGTTATCATAGTAGAAGATGTGCCTCTCGAACTGAAAGGTACAGAAGGCATCCTGCATAACGACATTCCTGAAGCAGAGATCATCGGTACGGCTGCAAACGAACCCGACTTCTGGCGCTTGCTTAAGCAGCAGATCCCCGACCTCATTTTGCTTGACCTCGGACTTGGCGGCTCCACAACCGTTGGCGTTGAGATCTGCCGTCATGTAAAGGAAATGCATCCCGACATCAAGGTGCTCATCTTCACAGGCGAAATACTTAACGAGAAGTTGTGGGTCGATGTGCTCGATGCTGGTTGCGACGGCATAATATTGAAGACGGGCGAGATGCTCACCCGTAGCGACGTGGCGAGCGTGATGTATGGAAAGCGGATGGTCTTTAACCAACCCATTCTCAACAAGATCGTTGAGCGTTTCAAGAACAGCATTGGATCGGAGATTGCTCACCAAGAGGCAATTATAGATTATGAACTCGACGAGTATGACGAGCGCTTCCTGCGCCATCTTGCATTAGGCTACACCAAAGAGCAGATCTCAAACCTCAAGGGAATGCCTTTTGGCGTGAAGAGCTTGGAGAAGCGGCAGAACGAACTGGTACAGAAGCTCTTTCCAAACGGCAATGGCGGACTGGGCATAAACGCCACGCGCCTTGTTGTCAAAGCTCTTGAGCTTCGCATACTTGACATCGACAACCTTGTGCCTGACGAGGAATAGAAGATAGCCTGATAGCCAATCCTCAACTTGTTTACTTGTCAACTCATCCACTCGTCAAATTGTCCACTCGTTAACTTATAATACAAAATGAACAACATCATTACAACAAGCAAGAAAAGAGAGCGAAACCGCCGACACATAGAGCGACGTTTTCGCAGGTTCTGTGCCTTGCTCATAGTTATCGTGGCTGCCGTAGAGGTGTTGGTGGTCTTAGGCTCATGGATCATCACAGCCGTGAGGCCCGACATAGCCATGCGGTCCCTGTTTTCTGCCGACGGGCTACGATGGCTCTTCGGACAGAGCACAAAGGCGTTGGCAACCGATGTCCTCGTGTGGCTCATCATGATGTGTGTGGCATCGGGTGCTGTCGTCTACAGCAGGCTGTATTCTGTTTTCTTAAAGCACCCATTGTCTTACCGACAATGGGTGGCCCTGCGCTTTGTCTTTGTCGAGGTGCTTGCTTACGTTGTCATGATAAGTCTTCTTACGCTTGTGCCTCATGCAGCTCTGCTGAGCGTAACAGGCCACTTGTTTCCGAGCAGTTTCTCCACAAGCGTCGTGCCACAGCTCGCCATCCTTGCTACCATCTGCTCATTGACCTACGGGTGGGTCTGCGGAACCGTGCGAGGTCTTGACGGCATGCTCACCATGCTTTCAAAGGGCATAGAGCATCTCGCTCCTCTCTTTGTTCTCTACATCCTTGTGGCAGAGCTCTATTTCACCCTCCTCTTTATACGGTTCTAAAGACAAAGAAAGTCTATCGTCTTTCCGTAAAAGTCTATCGTCTTTCCGTAAAAGTCTATCGTCTTTCCGTAAAAGTCTATCGTCTTTCTGTAAAAGTCTAATGTCTTTCCGTAAAAGTCTATTGTCTTTCCGTAAAAAGAGAAACGTCATTTCTGCTCAAGCTCTTGTAAGCTCTCCATCTTCTTTGTTTCCAAGAACTCATAAACGCCACAGAGATGCTCGCGAACGCAACCATGGCCAAACTCGTAAACCTTGCTCACAAGGCCGTCCTTTGAATTTACTATTTATCATAATAGGCCTTATGAAATAATTCATACCTGTTAATCTTTTTCGCCATCCTTACAATCTTTTTCACAAAAAATATCTACCTTTGTCCCGATTATTTAAACTAAGAAACGTGCATTAATTATGTTAGGACATATAGCGAATTTTACAGCATGGCCCATACTAACAGGCATACTTATAGGCTATGTTGCAAACCGAATAATGAGCGGCCAAGGCAAAGGTTGCTGCATGAATCTTTTCATAGGCATTGTTGGCAGCTACGCTGGCGCCTTGATAAGTGGCCTACTTGACATACAGCTCTTTGGTCGTGGCTATCTTTTCAATTTCATTTTTTGTGTTATAGGATCTGTAAGCGTGTTATGGATATGGAACAAGCTTTTCCATTAATCCTTATTGTTAATTTACATTAAAATGACAAAAGCAAGACAAGACCCAAAATAAACCAGTAACACTATAAATAACTGAACTTTCGCAAAGTTTATTATTTACATCGCGCTTCGCGCTCGTGTTGTT
>OCIU01001299.1_pt1 | contig 17902 bp, 19 predicted proteins | sample 1538471 | NCBI WGS metagenome assembly OCIU01 (sample SAMN04571693, study PRJEB22368) | human gut metagenome | biome: human gut; material: stool | host: Homo sapiens | place: Luxembourg | collected 2012-06-01 | reverse complement strand
TCAATTTCTCTTAATTCCGCTTATTTCTAAATAGCGAATTTTGACTCGAAATCAGTTTGCGGGTTAAACCGCACAAGGGTTCGAATCCCTTCCTCTCCGCCAATTTTAACAAAAAACACGTTTGAAACGATAGGTTTTGAGCGTGTTTTTTGTTGCATTTGCACAAGCGGGCCGAGATTTTTTCGAGATTTTCCGAGGCTTTTCAGCATCCCTCCAAAATCCCGGAAACGCTTGCTGCATAAGGCTTTTTGGGCATCGAAAAATTCTTGTAAGAGGCATTTTTCGGTGCTTTTTTGCCCTGTTTTCGTGTTTTTTGAGTGTTTTTTGCGAGTTTTTAACTTGTTTTCGGCATTTTTACGCTGTCCCACGCACTTTTTGTGCCGTCAAATTCGGGCAGCTTCACGGCTTTTTCCATCGCTTCCAGCGTCTCGGTTTTGTCATCCCAACTGAGGTGCGTGTAAATGTTGCTTGTTGTTTGGATGTCCGAGTGACCTAAATACACTTGCACTTGCTTGAGCGGAACCTTTTGCTGGTTCATCAGCGTGGCGCAAGTGTGGCGAAGATCATGGAAGCGACGATGCTCAAGACCGCACTTTTTCAAAATCCTCGGAAATACCGATTCGATATAGCTCGGTCTTATGATGTCCCCTACCTCGTTGACAAAGACATAGTCGAGCCAATCCTTGTTGTAGGCGTTCCCGCAGAGCTTGCGGTTTTCCTCCTGCTGTGCCTTGAGTGCCAGCAGTCTGACTTTCACACTCTCCGATAAAGGAAGTGTGCGGCGGCTTGACTTGTTCTTTGTGCTGTCGGCGGCATGAAGCTCGGTGTTGCCTTTGACGTTCACTTCGGTCAGCGTGTGGTTGATGGTCAGCAGATTGTTTTGAAAATCAATCGCTCGCCATCGCAGTCCCAAGACCTCGCTTCTTCGCAGACCGTACATCGCCGTGACGAGAATGACAAGTCCCATGCGGTCGTCCTTTGTCGCGTCAAGGAGCTTTTGCAGCTCATCGGCGGTAAAAGGCTTGCCCTCAAAAGGCATGATCTTCGGCGGATCGACCTTCTCCACGGGATTGTTCACGACCAGATCCATTCGGTAAGCGTACTTGAACATTTTGTGCAGAAGCACATATTCGTGCTTGACCGAGTTTGCACCGATGCTTTTCAACTCATGGATGCAAAAGTTTTGGATGTGGCTCGCCTTGACCTCGTTCAGCTTCAGCTTTTTGACTTCAAAATACGGCAGAATCTTCTTCATCGCCATATTCCAGTAGGAGCTGTAGGTCGTGGGTTTTACCGTCTTTTCGATAGCCGACAGCCACAGAGGAATGAAGTCTGATAACAACATATCCTCCCTGAACTCGTTCTCGCCTCTTTCGGGCTTGGGGGGCACAAAGGTGCGTCGAAGCTCACTTAACATTTCCTCAGCTCGCTTCTTGTTTCCTTTTGCCACAAGTCCCGTCGAAATCGACTTGGTCTTGCGTTTTCCGTTGTAGTCATTGTAACTGATGATGCATTGATAAATGCCATTTTGGATTCTTAGGTGTCCTGATACCATTGAAAATCTCCTTTCCTGCGGCAACAGCACCCGAACCCATCGGTGAGCTTATTATAACACACGACGGGTTCGAATGCAATTGATAGATTGTAAATTATCGCTCCCAGTCGTCGCGTTTTCGCTTAGGCTTTGCCGGCGGCGTATAACGAGGATAATACTCCCGTTCCTCTGACCGCTCGTCCCGTGGCTTTTCGACAACCGGCACAACCTTTTTGTACTCTCGTTCCCGCTTTTCCCGGCGCATCTGCATCTCGTTGTCAATCATTTCTTTCATGATATCGCAACGCTCAAGAAGGTTGTAGACGCACTTTTTCTCATAGCGATAGGTTTTTAGCTGTTGATTGATAAGGTCGATTTGCGCAAGATAATGCAGCTTGTCCTCGCCGTTTTCCTGCTTGCCTGCCTGATAGTACAGCTTCTTTCGCTCCTTGACAAGCTCATGGATTTTGATGTCAATCTTCTCAAGATAGTTCAAAGCATCTTCGCCCGTCTCCAGCTTTTCACGACCGATGATAACAGCCGTTTTGGAGTACATCTCCGCCTTTTTTCTCTCGTCCCGCATCTCTGCTTTCATTTCGGGAGAAAGCGGTGTATAGGGCGTTTTCGCGCCTATCAGGATAACGTTCGGTGTTTTCCATCCCATCAAGAACATAAACACCTCAAGCACTTTTGCCAGCGTGTTCAGCTGACCGGGATATGGGTCGAGTGGGCCGTGCTCCGTCCAATCGCGGGAATGATAAACTCCGTTCTTCTCCTGACGACGTTTCATCTCCCACACATAAGATCGCTCACATCCAAGCCTGCCTTCCTCATAATCTATCTCGTTCTTCTCATAGAAAAATTCGAAGTCAGACGGCATATAGTCCTCTCCGAAGGTATCGGAAAGGGTTTTGAGGCTCACCCACTTTTTTGTAAATCGGCTCTTCATTCTCGCTTTTTTGATGTCAAGCTCGTATCCCATATCGTAGAGATATTTTTGCAGATCGCCGTTGCTTGTGGCAAGTCCCAGCGCGGCTTTCAAGGCATCGAACATCAGGCGGTACGGCGTTTTCTTGCCCTTTTTCTCGTCCATATAGAGGACACGCGGCGCGGCTTTGCGTCGCTTGCCGAGGGTGGAAAGACCGTATTCCCGGCATAAGGCATCAGAAGCGGGTGATAACACCCGCCCCCAATAGTTGTTTCCCGTATCGAGTTTTTTGCCGTCCCGAAAGCTCACGGCCGAAATGACATAATGATTATGCAGGTGACTGCAATTTGTATGAGTTGCCACCAAAACCTGATAGCGGTTGCCCCATAATTTTTCGGCAAGTTTGACGCCGATCTCGTGACATTGCTCTGGTGTTACCTCGCCGGGCTTGAAGCTTTGATAGGCGTGGTAGGCAATATTATCGCCCTTTGCGCCAAAGTGCTTCTGCACCTTTATCATCGACTCCAACGCATTGCCGCGGCAATTCAGAGCGGTTACAAGATAACATTTCTCGCCCTTCTCATAGATAACTTTGTCCTCGTCACCAGCATATGCCATGACGGTTTCAAGACTTTCAAACGCAGTCTTTTCGGGATTCTCGGCGTACTCAATTAGCCGTGAAAGGCTGTCCTTTACCGGCCAGATTTTAGTTACTGCCATCGTTTGCCTCATAGAAGGTCTGCACCCTTTCGTCGAAAGTATTGTAAAGCTCAATCAGCGTATTCAATTCGTTTTTGCCGAATCGCCATGACTGATTGGCTTCAATATTTGACTTACAAACCTTCAGGTAGTCAAGAATTTGGTAGAACTCCTCGGGCGGTAAAGCTCTCGGATTGTGCATGGTTGCGACTTGTCTGACATACTCCGAAATGGATAGTTTGCAGGCTTTCGCATTCCTTTCAATGGTAGCTCTCAGTTCTTTCGACACCCTGATTTGTATCGGGGTGCCGTTGTCTTTTCTTTTGGTTTTCGAATAATCTCTCTTCTTTTTACCTGCCATATAAACTCTCTTTCTTAATCATATTCTCAAAAAACGTGACGATTACGGTGCCGAAAATTCCCTCATCCGTGACGATATTTGCCCCAAATTTACGCTCCGCGTGACGGTATGCGAGACGGGGTCTAAGGGGTGCCCCCTCGACAGACAAAAGCGTGTGGCACTACAGGTGGCAATACGGCTTTTGTTGGGGAGTGGCATGACCACTCCTATGCTCGCTACACATTCAAATCGCAGATTTTCGTGTAAAAGGATTTTTCGCGTTTCCGGACGTTTTTTCGGTGCTGATTTCGGCTTCCATGACGGTAGTGTCGATAGTGACGATGTTTTTATCGCCATGGTATTTTTGTTTTTTGCACAGCAATTGAAAATACCGTCACGACCGTCATATCGTCACGATGCTGTCGCGCGATACCAGTTGTTAAAGAAGTCCTCGAACATCGCACTCTTTTTCTCCTTCATTCATATCATTGATCGATTCTTTTGTAAGAGGCTTGTCCTCGCCGTACATCAGTCTTATGCTTCTGCCGCTGTTCGTCCTTCCTTTCGAGAAGTCGATGAAGTATTCCTTCTTCAGCTCCGTTACATGGCTTCCGAGGTATCTTGAGAGTGCGTTCGGTGACATTGCAAGACCGGTCACTTTGACCAACGCATCGGCGGAGCCGATCCATAGAGGTCGCTCGTCTGACAGCAGAGAGCTGACGGCAAGTAAAATCTTGTCGGGCAGACTTGGCAAATTCACATAATCCTCCTCGTCCACAAGCTCCCACTTGGGGGAGTCCCAATCGCGTACCAGGTTCAGCTCGCGGTCGCGGATTTCTCGACCTACAACGGCAAGTGTTGCTTCGGGTGATTTCCGTTCCTTTTTGTAGAGTACCATTGAGCCGTCAACGGCGGCTGTGATACCCATAGAACCCGACAGCATTTTGAAAATATCGCTATCTGCCGATTTGCGCGTATGATGCACCAAAATCAAACAGATACCATACCTGTCGGCAAGCTCCTTTACCGCATTTATGAAAACATAATCGGTAGCATAGCTGGATTGCTCCATAGGGTTTCGGATTTTCTGCAAAACATCGACAATCACAAGTCCCACGTCGGGATGATCATGAAGTACGGTGTTCAGCTGTTCCTCGAAGCCTCCGCCGCCCACATATCCTGCTTCGGTTGCAAAGTAAAGATTCTTTGCCGGTTCAAGACCGAACATCTTTTGCATTCGATGCTGGATTCGTCTTTCGACATCCTCAAGCGCGAAATAGATCACACCCGTTTGGTTTGTCTTAAAGCCGAGAAAGGGCAGTCCTTGACTGACGCAGTACGCCAGCTGCAGGGACAGAAAGCTCTTGCCTACTTTGGATGCACCGCCGAGTATGATGGTGCCGTGGTCGATCAGTCCTTCTACAATAGGATCACGTTTGTGGTAGATCGTATCGTAGATTTCCTCGCACGAACGGAGCTTCACATACCCCGGGTATGCAGCTTTTTGCCATTCGAGAATGGCTTTTTCCTGCGCTTCGGGCGTTTGATTCTCATCAATGAATGACGGATCATTCTGATAATGAGGAGAGGTTGGATCTACCTCGGGCTGTGTGTCGGTGTTTTGCGTCATCAGTTCTTCACTCATGCGCGTGCACCTCCACCTGCCGACATAGAATCCTTGTAGAGAAATTTGATAATCTCGATCTTCGGAATCAAGTACTTTCGTCCGACTTTTGCACATTTGAAAGCACCGCTTCCGATCAGATCGTAGGCAGTGTGGCGGTTGACTGCCAGCATCTCTTGGAGCTGTACTACGTCAACCAAGTCGGGGTAATCTGTAAACATGAGCTCCTTTAAGCGTTCGATATCACACATACATGATACCTCCTTCGTAAGATTTAACTTGCAAAACCAAGCTATGTACGAAAGGAACTCATACTCCCCGATATGAACATAAAAAGCGTTTGATTACTCTATGGCTTTCACCTCCGAAAAGCTATTGATCCGGCTACGCCGTCTCAATCAAATATTTATCTGAAACCGCAAAAGCGGATTCATTCGATAATAAAAGGAACGGCATCACAAAGCGTGACTCTATGCGAGCCGCCTTATGATGTCGCCCCTTTGCTCCCGATTTCACAGCCGGGAGGATGACATTATTTTATCTCACCCCGTAACTCTCGCCGCGGGTGTCTCGGCGTTATGTAACAGCTCGGTCACCAATGTCAATTTTGTTCCGCAGTGTGGGCAGTGAAAAATAAAATCACCATGTCCCGCACTTGCCGGCATGACCCTTGAATTATTCTTGAGCCGTCGGGAACCGTAACCGACAGCAAATTTGCCGCAATGAGGACATTTATCCTGCGGGTAGCACTCTCTTTTTTCTATTTTCATTCGATATTCCTCATTTTGAATACCTTCTTGGCAATGCCTTGAACGATGCACTCACGGACAAAAAAGTCTTTCATTGTGTCGTTTTCGGGGTGCAAGCGCACCCGATGCTTTTCAGGCTCCGGATAATAGCGTTTGAGCGTTCCCCCTGCGTCAGAAAACTCTGTGGAAATGACGACCGCAACCTGACCGGGATCAGCATAGCTTTGCTTGCGTATCAATACAAGGTCGCCGGGTTCAATGCCGATGTTGATCATCGATTCGCCCTGCGCACGGAGGAGAAAATACTCACCGTCGCTGATGAGTTTCTCAGGCACCTTGATATAGTCGGTGATATCCTCTTCGGCAATGCTCAAAGCACCGCAGGATATGTTACCCACAAGCGGAACGCCTTTCACACGATTAATCTTTCCTGCCATTTCGGTAAGAACATAACCGTACTCGTCATCAACTTTGATTTCACCACGGTCAATGAACTGCTGAATGTAACGTCCAACCGTCTGGAACGGCACTCCCGTCTCTTCCGTAATGGAACGTAGCGTCAGGCATGTCTTGCCAGACACCATATTCTCTTGTATGCACTTTTTCATCGCCGTGATGGCTTCGTAATTGATCGGTCGCATATCTACCTCGCCACATTTCGAGACAATTTGTCTTGATGCGCTATTATTATACAACTTGTCTCATAATTTGTCAAGGGGGTTGGAGAAAATTATTGAGAAAATTTTAGAGGTGGCATTTGAGGTGCCACCTCTAAATGTTCGTGCACAATTATATTGCATTCTCAACATTTGAAACATATAGCATTTCCAACTCTTTTATAAGTCGTCGTTCAAATACTTCCGTATCGCATTCAGCATCGTTATATTTTTTTTGCAAGACTTGATATCCAGTTTCGGCGCATTGCTCGCACAAATCCGCACTTCGGTCAAAATCTGCGAATTCATCAATTTGGCTATCATTTTCAGCAGTTCCAAGAAGCACGCTTGCTATAAGAGCTTTATCTGCCGTCTTTAATGCCGTGTTCAAGAATAATCCCACTCTATTCTTGGGTTGAACTGGGTTATGTATTCCCATCGCTACAGCCAACATAAAAATATCTTTTCCTTCTGCCAACTCAAGACCAAGTACATCTGACGACTTTAGTTCATCCACAACCGTTCTGTATTGGCTACTTGTAAATATACGATCTCTTGCCATTAATCTTCAATCCCTTCTATATAAGATTCATCTTCGGAAAGCGTGAGTTCTCTTACCTCAGCTACACCTTCATACATTTGACGAACAGAATATGAATATTCATCAGGTGTAAACAACATAATTATTTGCTTTTCCTTACTGACCGCTTGCAAAGCACGAGCCATATTTTCACGATTATCATCCGAAACTCGACCTAATGGAGAGTCGATTACAAGCGGACAATTTTTTCCCGAAGCTCTATGTATTGCCAAGGTAAATGCATATGCAAGTGCCATCTGTTCCGTTGCACTAAGAGACCCCGTCATTTCAATACCATCAGTGTTATATACTGCGATATCATAAGATTCATCTATTTCAATTTTTCCGAAAGTTTGTTTTTTCCAAATCATTGAATCAAAAATATCCCAAGTCGTCTTTTCGATTTCTGCTTTCATTTCGTCCATGATATGATTCTTAATATTCGTAAACTGGCTATGCAACATATCAATTACCTCGATTTGTTTGCGAATATCATCATGTTCGCTCATGGTATTCAAAGCTTTTGTAAGAGAAGCCTCTATTTCAACCAATCGATCCTTACATGAATCGATTGTTGTATTTGCAGCTCCGATAGCTTGGTTTGCAATATTTATTCGTTGAATAATGGCAGTTCTTTCTGATTCAGCTTTTGCAACATCCAATCCACCACTTTCTGTTTCAAATCCGGAAAGTGCGCTTGCAATTTGTTGTAAACGAGTTGTGGCAATCTTCTTTCTCTCTTCTATATCAATTTCGCGTTGACGAAGTGAAGAGAGAATGCTTTTGAAACCATGCGTCTGTTCAACATAATCTTCCAATGCACCTTTTATTTCTTTTAAATAATTAGATGTTTGGGAAGAAACTGAAAGCCTTTGAAGTAAAGATTCAAGATGTGCCTTTCCTTTTTCGCCGATGGTGCCATCACACAAGGGACAGTGTGCATCCAGGTTTGCAAGAAGTTTACGGACTTGATCTTTGTCAATCGCCGGAGGAAGGTCACCATCTGCTTCTTTTTGATTAATATAATCAAGGGTTCTTTTTACTCGTGGATAAAGCGTTAACAGAACATAGTATTGTCTGATAAAAGTTGATCTGTCAAAATGATATGTTTCCTCTTCCTGTTCGATTTTTTTCAAAACAGCTTCCAATTCTTGACGTTCATTTTGGAGTTTTTTTATTGGATCGTATCCACGAAGAATTGAGTCCAATTTTTCTCTCTTCTTTGTTAATTCCAACACCTCCGCTTTATTGTCGGCCAAAGTATCGCGTGCTGTTGCAAGGCGCTTTTCTTGCTTTTCGCGGTCTGCATTAAGTGCAGCAATATCCGGACTATTCTTTGCAAGCTTTCTTGTGCGGTCAGACTGCATTCTTTTTAGTCTTCCACAAGAGTTTTCAAGCATTGTAACTTGAGAAATATTGAAAATAGATTGTCTGATTGTGTTGGATTGTCCAGGAGCAAAAAAATCACGTAGTTTTTCACCGTCGAAGAAATAAAACTTGAATATTGCCTCGTCAAAATATTGTTTAGCAACAACATCAGCATCTACATCTTGCAGAATATTTGTATTTTCGAAATCTTCTGCAGAAGTAATGCTTACTGTAAATTTTGATTTGCCTGGAATATACAGCGGATTGCCGTTTGCATCAAATGTTGCCTTGAAATTGATTGTACGATCAAATTCAATTATATTCTTTTCGTCCAAAACGGTTATTGATACAGAAACCGGTATTAAGCTTCCTTCTGGCAATGAACGTGCGGCAGCAGAGTTCACCAACGGAAGTGATTTTTTTCATCAGCCAAATGCAACTCTTTATCATACAAGCACCATGTGATTGCATTTAGTAATGTCGTTTTTCCAGTGCCATTTTTTGCAATGAGAACAGATAACTTGCTTTCAGCATTAGTTCTAAATGATAATGAACCAGTGCCATATTGACGGTAATTTTCAAAAGTAATTTTATCAATGACAATTCCCATCAGGTTGTCTCCTCCTTTTTGTCGCGTTCGGCAATAAAATCTTTAATAGCTTTTTCGTATGCTGCTTCGAATCTAAAATTTCCCTTGTCTTCAATTTGAAGAATTTTCATCATTAGGTCTTTTTCTTTATCTGCGACACATGCAGCTTGAACTTGGTCCATTATTTTATTACTAATTGGCATCTATATCAACTCCATTCTTTAAAAATGCTTCTTTAACCTCGTTGTAATTCAAAGAATTCCGTGCAATTTGCGCCGCACGACGGCCTTCTTTTTCTAACAAACCGGGATTTCCTCCTGGTTCATATGGTAATACAATAAAGTCATATATTTCTGACACTTCCTTATCGGGAGCTTGACGAATAACACGTCCTACACGTTGCACATACTCGCGAGGATTTGTGCTATTAGAAAGTAAAATTGCAACTCTCGCATTTTTAATGTCAATTCCCTCATCCAAACATTTGATTCCTACCAAAACCTGTAATTGGTGTCGAACAAATTGTGCAATGATTTCTTGTCTTTCCGTTGCACCAGTATCTTTAACAATCTTTGAAGCAGACTCTGTTTCAGTTATTTTCGCACGCTTTACTTTTAGTTCGCTCAAAATTTGGAAACACGTCTCAATTTGTTTGTCGGATGCAAACACAATTGTATCACGAATTAATGACGGAGACATCTCTACAATCAGATTTCGAAAAGCCGACATTTTATTTATTGCATTTTTTGATATGCTTGCGCGTCTGTCATATAACCGTTCCAAATCGTCTGGGTCATGATCTTCTTGTGACTTAAGCACCGCAATCTGCTGACTGATTTTGCCGTATTTTCTGCTTTCATCAGCTGTTAATGGTACAAAAATAGGATAGTATTTAAATACATTTAAGAACGGGCGACCAGTCAAAGGATTTATTGTATTTAAAGCGTCAGCTATCGTAAATTCAAAAGATTTCTCTCCGAAGTATGATCTAATTATTGAGGTTCCACCATCATCAAACATCCTTTCCGGGGTAGCACTTAACCCAATGCGGTATTCGTATTCTGGAAGAAGTGCTTTCCTTTGTTTAGCGGATCCCACTGCATGTACTTCATCGCCAATAAACAGAATTTTCGTTGTATATTTTGTGTTACGTATTATGGATATAAATTTATCATCGGAAGCCGTTGCATGTGTGGTAAAAATAATAGCTGATCTAATTTTTCCATCGCTCAAATCGAACATTAGCAATTCCAAATCATGTTTCCATCTATTATTACTACCGTCTATTATTGCTTCGCGATCCAACTCTATTTTAAGAGCCGCAAAATCATCACGCCACTGTCTTGACAATGTGTTTTGAGGAGTTGCAACAATTGTCAATAAAGTTTCGCCGTCTTTTAGTTTCTCATACAAACAACCAATCGCTGTTCGCGTTTTACCAGTGCCTGTAGCCATCTCCATTAGAAGAGAATGATTATTATCAATCCATGCTTTTACAGCACGCTCTTGATGCGGGAATAAACTTAATTTGTTCTCTTTAATGCGTTGCTCTTTTCGATATTTACGCATAATGTTTAAGTCCCATATATCCCGTGGCTTAATACGTACTATCTTGTTTTGTATAGACTCGGGAATGTCGTAAACATCTGCAATATCACAGCGCTGTTTTTTCCAATAGGAAAGAAATTTCTCGAGATCAGATTTAACATATTCGATTTGCCCATCTTCCCACGACTTAAACACCTTGAATTCTTCGATGTTATTTAGCCATGCTTGGGCTGTTTCGTTAATTGACCCCGAAAAAGAAATGATATTCTCATCAGCATCAAAGACTACGCCTACTTTTTGATGAAACAAACTGTTTTTTGTCTTTTTCCCTACAACAATTTTTATTTCCAATTTGCCTGAATCGAGAAGCCACGCTAACGCTTGTAAATTCTCATTTACAATGGTGGGAATAGTAAAATCGGCAAACATTCTGAGATCATCTGTTACTTTATGATGTTCGCAGATTATACGATAATCCTCCTCCGATAGTTCGGGGGAAATAAGCAAATACATTTTTCCGTCATTGTTAATAAGACCTTCAATGCCTTTGGCTGCAATAGCGAGTGCAGAAGAACTAAAGAAGCCGGCAATTCGATAATATTTAGTTGCTTGCTCTAAAACTGGGTTGTAAAATTCATCAACAAGGTAGGTATTGCTTGCAATAGTTTCGTAATTAGTAGAAATGTTTAAGTCTTTTAAGCTCATTGCGTCCACCTACATTTCCCAATCGATTTTTTCTAACAAGGCTCTCGTTTCATCACAATTAAGCGCAAACTCCACGACGCTTTTTACGCTTGTCCTTCGTCTATAAGCAGTGGACGAAGATAAAGTTTCAACTATTTCCCTGTATTTTGCTGTACCGTTAGCGGCATCGTGCACAATTTTCTGAACACAACGATCCCTTAATAACAATTTTTGAAGAAAAATGAATTTGTCTTCTATCTTGAATTTCGTCAAATAATGACCTTATGCTGTCGTTGTAACCATCGCTGGACGTGGAACCGGTTTTATTAACACAAGGCTCATCTTTTCGGCAAGTTTTGCATGATTTTCACCATACTTTATTTGTGCCAATTGATTAGGAGTACTTGTAAGTTGATATCCTATTTCTGCATATGTCAGTCCACTTGGAGCGAACTCTAAAAGTTCGTTCAATCTAACAGCCCCATTATCAAATGTACTAAAGCACGGAATTACAGAAGCATTCAAAGAATCATCAAGATTTGCTGATGCAATATAGTCGACCATACGCAGATGGGTAACTTTTACCATTACATCAAAAAAATATGAGATATCTTCGTCTGATCCATTATGTAGAATATCAAGAGAAGGCACTGAAGAATCTAAAAAACTGGATAAGAAAGCAGTATCATCAACATTTAGGGAAATGGTTTCATTCCATGTTCTATAAAAATTCATATTCCACCATCCTTATATCTCGTCAGTTATTTCACCAAACTTTAAGTCGAAATATTTTTCGGCAATTTCAGGATGAGCTTTTTCAAATTCCGTCATTGCTTTCATTGAAGAACAATATGTATCCTGATTTGAACGAAGAGCTTGATTGGCCTCGCAAAAATATCTAAAACTCATTTTTTTCAATATGCTCGGTTGATTGCACCATCTTGCCATAGCAATATACATTCCGGCATACGGAGATTCTTTCCATGGGGTTTTGTTTTTGTCCTGGTATCTCATCAAGTATGGTAAGCACTCATATTTCAATAATAGCGCAATTCTTTTAAAAGTATTCTCTATATCAACATGATCTGTGCTATCAAATCCTGTTAATACATAAAATTTAATATTTTTAGATGAACTATATTTTCGAATCATCTTCAATTTTTCATGTATTAAATCGTAATCTGATATTTTATCAAATGCAAAAATGAAGTCCCCATCATAATTGGATGAAAAAAGCATCTCGCACTTTTCTTCAGTAAGTAGACGTTCATCCAAACCTTGTTTAAACTTAAAAGGTTTATTTTTAGCCTTGAGTTCAAGCAACATTTCCTTCCAGTGTGGACAACCAAAAAAATTGTCATCCAATAAACATATTTTTTTACAATCCTCATAGTAAAACTCATCTAAAGGACTGTGCTTAAAAGCATGATCGTACTTTTTGTTTACGCAAAACTCGCATTTGCGGAAACATCCTCGAGTTAAAAAACCTATACAATAATCTTTATACTCCTTAAACTTAAGTCTAAAACTTTTTTCGTTAAATGAATCACCGCGTTCGTCTCTGGCTTTCGCCACTTGATTTTCAATCCACTCATCGTAAAGGTGATAATCAGGCATATGATGTTCTATTTCATCAGGTAAATTAGGTGCTTGGTCAAAGAAGAACCCCGTACCGCCGATATGGATTTTTTCGGTTTCAGTAAGTTCTACGGGCATAGGGGTGTCAGTAAATACTTTTGAAACATACACATGATCGTATTCATCACCCCAATTATAATTATCCAGTAGTTTTACAGTTGCACCGCGAGCTTTCCAATACCCAGATATTTTTTCACATGCCAAATTAGGAAATCTGTGCTTATTTCTGCCGAGTAGATCAGCATCGATTATGCCAATTTTTGTAAACAAATCTTTTGTTTTAAATGTATCAAAACCCGAATAACTGTAACTTGCATCAATATTGCTGATATATAAATCACGGCTGTTTATGTCGTCAACAAGTGCTTTTTGCATAAGTTGCTTGATTTCTACGTCAGAAACAATACTGTGTTCCATTGCTTTGATATATTTTTCTTTTTCAATTTTGCTCCAATCTACAACCTTCTTCAACTTGCTTTTTAAAATTAGATTAAACCAAATGCGTATGCTACGACCATTTCCTTTAACAAAAGGATGTATCGCACACAATGCAATATATTTTTTTACTATTTGGTCGAATGTGGATTGTGGAAGTTCTGCCACTACACTAACTGCTTGCGTGATATTGAGGGCAATTTCCGATGAGCAATGATCATTGGTAACATCAGAACTACAAATTTTACCTGCAAAATCGTATAGATTTTCAAAGAGATAGTGGTGTATGATCGTTAGAGAAGAAATTTTTTCTATCTTTAATTCGTTAAAAATATTATTGTCTAACAACTCAACTGCCTTTTTTTTACTTATTCGCTCTTCTTCGAGAGCAAGTTTGGCATCATCTTTTATGCCTAATTTATTTTCCAATATCATTTATGTTTATTCTCCTTTTTCAGTGGCAAAAGGTATAAGCAATAACAATCAAATCACATCGTCGCCACTTCTACGTTCTTCCCACTAAACGCCACACCATATTTATAAATGGTCTTGACGCCTTTAGCGGTCATTTCGGTATCGTATTTCTTATCCTCAATTTGCTTGAGAGCAACTTCGGAGAGCTTCTTAAGTTCGCTCTCGGAACAGTTTTTTTCAGCTTTCAGCTCTATAATAATGCCGGGGAGAAGGCTATTTTGGGGCATAAGCTGAATGTCATATCTGCCGTCGCCGGACTCGCGGTTTGAGGTGGTGTATGAGCCGCCGAGCAAAGCACAGAGACCGAGCATAAAGCCGTGGTAGAAGTTCTCACCTGCGGTGTCGTAAGAGCTTACTGACTGCGTCAGCAGGGTCTGAATGAGCGCTTGCAGCTTCACGCCGTCGCCAGAGTAGATGGCTTCCTGAATAGAGATTGCCGTGGACTGTGGAATGATATTATCGAGCTTGCGGAGGATTTCTTTGTTATATACAAACGAAATTTCCTTGTTCGGCAACGCGACCTCGCACATAAAGTCTCCACTGATGGCGGTAGTCGTTTTGATTGCCTTGAGATAGCCTGCAACAAGCAGAAAACTGTATATAGTAGAAGGATTATTCTTGATTTGCGGATAGATAACGCCGGTGTCGATATAAGTGGTAAATGACTTGCCGCCAACGAGAGAAGTGAGCCGTTCGTAGATATCGGCATCAGCCTCGGCGATGACCTCGCTGATGATATCGTTGCTACCGGTTGACTGCCAAAAGGCTCTCGGCTCGCACTCGTTATTGAAGTAGTTGATAACCGACCACGGGTTGAAGATATCTGATTTGCCGAAGCGGTAGCCGTCGTACCACTCGCAAATTTCGTCAAATTTGTCTGCGGCATGATAATACTCACACATTTCCTTGACTTCTTCGGCGGTAAATCCGAAGTATTCACTGTACTTGTTGTCAAGAATGGAGTTGATCGTGAGGTTGTTCAGACCGCTGAAAATGCTTTCTTTTGCAACACGCAGGATACCGGTTAGAAAACCATAAGCAAGGTGGCTGTTATCCTTAAGTCCTCCCGAAAAAAGGTTTCTCATAAAGAGAATGACATTATCGTAAAAGCCTTTGCTGTGTCCTTGCTGAATGGGAGTGTCGTACTCATCAATAATGATGATAGTCTTAACGCCGTAATGCTGGTGGAGCAAACGGGACAATGTAGCCAAAGACATCATCATACCTGTTTCCTTGGCATAGCCTTTCAGAACATCCACAAAGCTTTGCTTTTCTGTTTCGGACAGTTTATCGCTTGTCGCCAGCTCGTTGTGGCGGTCGTATTCCTTGCGGATGATCTCGGAAATAACTTCGTAGGTTTCTTCCCAAGTATTGCATTTCACATCCTTAAAGGTCATGAAGATAACCGGATATTTGCCTTGATAGTCACGGTATTTCTGACCACACGCCCAAATCTTTTTGTTTTGGAAGTACTTTGATGTGTCCTCGTCGGTTTTCTCGAAGAATGTACGAATCATATCCATGTTCAGCGTCTTACCAAAGCGGCGAGGGCGCGTGAAAAGAGAGACCATGGGACGCTCGTCAAGGAAATCCTTGATCATCAAGGTCTTGTCGATATAGTAATATTCGGATGAAGCAACACGGTAGTCGGAAATGCCGATGGGAAGAGGCAAGCTGGTCTGACGGGCAGACATCACATAAGCACCGGACTTAATGCGTTTATCAGCGGGTTTTTCTGCATCCGCAGGGATAAGCCACGCTTTTCCTTCTTTGATAGCTCCTTTTATCTCTCCGTCTTTGCATAAACCGGCAACACGGCGCTCGGTCAAATTCCAAAGTTTTGATGCTTCCTTTACGGACATCATTTTTTTCATGGATATACCTCCGTTTATATTCGCGGATATTAATTCAAGTATATTATATCACATTTCCGGAAAAATGTCAATACTGATTCGGAAATATGTCATATATTTTCGGCGCATTTCTTCTTGTTATATGTAAAACCACAGCCGCCCCGACCGAAATCGAGGCGGCTTATATGTGTTATTCGCTTATTATCTCCCGGGAAAGTTACTCAATCATGCTTCTCATCTGAACACTACCTCCCGAAGAACGATTTCCTCGGCTCGTGCCTTACAGTTGTTCATCTCTCGCGCCCACTGAAGGCTGTTTGTTGCCTTGAGTTGCTCGGTGATGCCTTCTGCTCTGACGAAGACTTCTGTCAGCTCGCGGACACGCTGTGATGCTGCTGCATCAACATTGGCGAGATGTTCATTCAGTCTGCAGGTGGTGAGCAGGGTGGTATAGGTGCCGCGGCGGTGCTTCTTGAGATATTCAAGCCGCAGGTGTCCGTACTTGCCTACGGTAACAGTCGTTTGCTCCGGCAGGTGAAGGTTTGGATAGTTGATGCCGTTGATATTGGTGTATGTCAGATTAGTTTTCATTTTCGTTCTCCTTTTCGGTATGTAATTCGGTGTATTCCTTATAGATGTTGTTCAGGTGCATTGCGTGGGTGTAGGATTTTGCCGAAATGTTCTCATAAAAATCCGAGGTCAGCAGGTCCAAAACATAAGGTTTGGGAAAGAGAAATTTTGGGCGAAGCATGATCGGTTTGAGGTGTCCTTTTTTGCACCATCTTCGCAGGGTGTTGATGCAGTAGCCGGTGATCTCTGCGACCTCGTCAACTTCCATCACATCGGGGTAATCCTTGAGCAGCTTGCTGTAATAAAGATATTTGCAATACTCCTCGGCTTGCTGCGGAATCGGTTTTCGGCGTTTTTTTGCTTTGGTATGTCCCGCGGACTTATACCAATCGGGAGGAGGAATAAATCGGCTGGGATCTTCCTTGTATTCTTCTATGAACTTGAGGAAGTTCTCGCGGGCGACGGAATAGCATCTCGTTTGCTTTCCGCTGTTCTTATTTTTGATGAGACCGCTTTTCACATAGAATCTTGCGGTCAGCTTGCTGACATGGCAGATAAGGCGTATCTGCTCCATAGACAGCGTTTCGGGCAGGTTTTCCAATTCGAACTCGTTAACTTTCATGGTGACTCCTTGTCAAAAATATTACCGATGGGTTCAAATGCTGTATTGCCACTCATAAAAAATAGTAAAGCATCCCTCCGAACATCCCTCCGATTTGCCGGATTTTCGAGGGATATGGAAAGATGCTGATAATATTCGAACCGTCCCGAACAATTCCTTTTAAGGTCATTTAGTCCGAGAAGCCCTTATGTAGCCTTGATTTTTTCGGTACTGTTCGGGACTGTAGGAAGGCAAGTAGACAATTGACGCATAGACTCGAAATCATGTACGCATTTGAGTAGTTGTGCCACCGAAAACCGCCGAAAAGCCTTGATTTCATTGGATTTTCGCGTGGTTGATGATTTTTCTCACCGGCTTATCTAACGGGTTTTCTAAAAAATTGAATATTGATTGTTTCCCTCATTTTTGAGGGTGAACATATACGGAGAGGTATCGAAGTGGTCATAACGGGGCTGACTCGAAATCAGTTTGCGCGAAAGCGCACAAGGGTTCGAATCCCTTCCTCTCCGCCAAAGCGCGGTTAAGCCGCAGCAAAAGCCGCAAGGATTTCCTTGCGGTTTTTGCTTTTAGGCTAAGAGGCAGTCAAACTTCTTGTATCCCCGAAGAGTAAGTTTTTTCAGAGGGATGCCCGCCCCGTATGCAAGCACTGTTATGAACGATATTACCCTTTTGAAATGTATTTTCTCTCAGTATGCCTTGTCTGTTTTTCAAATTGCAAGGCGGAGGTAGTGGCATGAATTTGAAAGATAAACCAGCAAAAATTGAAGTCAGAGGAGCCAGAGTCCACAACCTGAAAAACATTGATGTGGATATTCCCTTAAATGGGATCGTCGGCATTGCGGGCGTGTCCGGCTCCGGGAAAAGCTCGCTTGCGCTTGGCGTACTGTACGCCGAAGGGTCGCGGCGGTATCTGGAATCCCTGTCCACATACACAAGGCGGCGCATGACACAGGCGTCGCGTGCCGATGTGGACGAGGTACTGTATGTTCCCGCCGCCCTTGCCCTGCACCA
>OCIU01001283.1_pt1 | contig 18093 bp, 9 predicted proteins | sample 1538471 | NCBI WGS metagenome assembly OCIU01 (sample SAMN04571693, study PRJEB22368) | human gut metagenome | biome: human gut; material: stool | host: Homo sapiens | place: Luxembourg | collected 2012-06-01 | reverse complement strand
AGAGCAATATCATTCGCAAAATGCAGAGAGCACCGAACGGGCGGCGGCTAAGTCTACCAAAAAGGGCGAAACGTCAGAGAAAAAGCCTACCGCAAAGAAAAGACCTAAACTCGATAAAGCGCGTGAAAGGCTCGTTTCCTTAACACTATCAAAAGACGTTCGGGAAAATTTACACGGCGCGTATGTTATGAACGGCGTTCAATATGTAAGCGACGGTTATTTTTGTGCAGCCTACACAGATACCGTGGGAGGACTTACCGAGGCAAAAGGTGGCATTGATTTTGGCAAAATTTTGGATAAATACAGAAATAGCACAGATATGCGCGAGGTTATTATAGACGCAGACGCTATCCGTGCGGTTGTTCCTGCAAAAAAGTCCGAATTATCAATAAGCAAAATAGGCGACACTTATTATAACACAAAACTTGTAAGCCGAGTTATCGACACAATCGACAGCCCGCAGACGTTTCTTACAGAACATAAGCAAACAAAAGACGGTTTTAATATAGACGTGCTGTATATCAAAGGCAAAAACGGCGACGCTTGCATTATGCCTATGAACGGCGTAAGAATTAAAAACGATAATGTAAAAATTGATTATACCGCGTCTTTTGCTGACGGAACGCAAACTGCCGCTCAGACCGCGCAAGTTGCAAAGCCAGTCAAACAGCCGAAAGCGAAGAAACAAGCCGAAACCGCAAGCAAGACGGAAACAGCGGATAAAATAACTGATTCGGAACTTAAAAAAGGTTTTGCCGATGGTAAAGGATATAAAGAGTTCACGGTTAAAGAATTTCATTCTTTATCGAAAGACGTACAGGCTTATTTTAAGAGCAAAGAGGCGTATTCTAAGAGTAAAAAAGGAAATGGTAAGTCGATTGTGCTTGTTCAAAGCGGCGAGTATTACTATGCTCTTTTTAATGACGCGACGACCGTCGCTGACACGCTTTCTCTTACGCTTATCGGTAAAGATTCAAAAGCGTACAGCGAACGTATCAAAGTGGCAGGTTTTTCTGTTGCTCAATTTGACGAAATGCAGTCAAAACTTGCCGCCGCTGGTTATGACGTTATAAAAACGAGCATAGACAATCAGGGTGCAGGCACATTGTATCAGGCAAAAACAGCCGATAGCACGGCGAAAGAAGTTGCCGCTACGGACGCAATGGCAAAGACTGAAAAAACAGAGAAAACTACAAAAAAACAGGCTGATTTCGGCGAGAAAATAGGCGGTGCGCGTAAGGACGAATGGGCGGCGCGAGGGCTTACCTCTGCCGATATGGAGGGTATGAACGCCCGCGAAATTCAGAAGTACGCAAAGAAAGAACGCGTGTGGAAACGCCCGAACTGGGAGCAGGCTGTTGCCGACGGTGGCGATAGGGGTTTATTGTATGCTCAAAACGAAATTTATAAGTCTTTGAACGCAACACCGTCCTCTGCTTTCAGTTATCGGAATAAGTCCGAGGCAGATATTCTTGCTGCCGCAAGACTTTATGCCGACGAAATTACTGAGATTCGGAAAATGGCAGAAAACGCCAAAACCGCCGAAGATTTCAAGGATATGGGTACAAAGTGGATAACCGAAAAAGGCTATGCCGAACTTAAAAACGGTCGCTTGACGTGGACGGATAAATATTATCGCAGCCCTGCTCTTTACGGCTCGAATTATTTAGTTGCCGTAGATAAAATGGCGCAACGTTTTAATATTCTCGGAGAGCGTGCTTTAATGGAGGGGTTCGGTGTTCCGTCCGACAGTAAATTGCCACGCGGATATGAAATTCGCAAAACCGCCGATTCTTTTTATGGAAGTAAAGCGGAAACAGGAAATTATTATATCGTCAAAAGCGGCTATCGCGTTGCCGTAGGTTTTAACACGATTGAAGAGGCTATCGCTTACGGTAAAGAGCATTTCGGATCGGCTACGACGGCAGCAAAAGCGGGTAAACAGAGATATGTACCCGAGCAACTTTCGGAAGTGCACCGTGAGGGGCTTGATTACCGTCAGGGCAGGGATATTGCAGGCGACGATTATATACGCGATTTCGGAATAAAAGGCGGCGAATTTGGCAACTGGCTTTCCGAACTCGACAGAAAAACCTCGCTTAATTACGGCTACGACGCATTTTGCGATTTAGCAGACGCACTCGGTATGGAAAAGACGGATATTTCGCTTAACGGAACGCTTAATATCGGTTTCGGCTCTCGCGGTCAGGGCTTGACGGGGGCAGCGGCGCATTATGAGCCGCTGAGAAAAGTTATAAACCTCACGAAAATGAATGGTGCGGGCTCTCTTGCTCACGAGTGGTGGCACGCGTTCGAGGACTATATTTCTGGCGATACAAATCAGTCCGAAATGTCGAGCAATTTCAGTAAATTACCGAAAAATACAAGAGCCGCCGCAACCGAACTTGTAAACACTATGCTTTACCGCGACGGCACGGTGGAAGAAAACGCTCTTGCGAGCCAAAAACAAGCGGATAGATACCAGCAGCGGCTGAAATATTATCTTGACAATAATTTTGCGGTATTAAACGGCAAAATGAGCAAGGAAACAATGCAAAATTATGTCAATCAAAAGTATTACAAGCGTATGGCAACCGAGGCAGATTTCAAACGATTTGCCGAACTTACAGAGCAGGCGAGAAAAGGCGACGCTCAGGCTCTTGCTAAATTCTACGACAACAAACGTTCTGTTGTGGACGATTTAAGCGATTTGAAGAAAGAAATAACAGGCAAGGGCTTAGCGAAAGAAGATAGGCTCGCGCTTGCGCACGCCGTTCAGGACGCAGGTTTAACGCCAGACGTTAAAGTAAAAGAAAAAACGGAATACTACAAAGACGCGCTGAAAATAAGTGCAACGCATAGTAAAGACGGCGGGTATTGGGAATCCAACTGTGAAATGCTTGCAAGGGCGTTTGCGTCGTATATAACCGACAAGACGGCAAAGTCCAACGATTACCTTTCTGGGCATTCCGAGGGGGCTGTTTTAGCCGACGGAACAGTAGCGTATATTATGCCGCGCGGCGAAGAAAGGACGCGTATAAATGCGGCTTTCGATAAATTGTTTGCAGCGGCAAAAGAGGACGGGCTTATTCACGAGAATACGTCCGAAAAACCGAAAAATAAATCTCGTTATGCGCTTTCGGAACAGGCAGAACTCAATAGCCAACCCGCAGGGAATAAGAGCCAGACCTTAAAACCGCTTGAAATGAAACGCGCCGAAATTTACGCAAGAAACAACGTAAAAGGCTACGAAAACCTTTCTTACGGCGAGAAGTTAGAGGTTGAGTGGACTATTGCGTCTGGGTGGCGTTACGGCGTGGATAACGTAAAAATAAAGCAAATGGCACAAATTGCTGCCGATACTGGCACTGGCATAGGGTTTGCAAATATTTCCGCTAAGGGTAGCGACAGTAAAACAAAAGCCGTTGACGGAGTATGTTATTCGCGCAGCGGGCATAATACAATTTATTTAAGCCCCGATAGTGTAAATTCCGTAGAAAAAATCACTCTTGAAGAACTTGCGCACGCTTTCGAGGAAACAGAGGGATATTCGGATATAGCAAAAATGGCAACCGAGTATTACGACGCACGCCCTGCAGAAAAGGCGAAAATCGAGAATGCGTATAAGGAACTCTATAAAAACGAAGAGGCTTTGTTTGCAGAGGAAATTTTACCGTCCGAACTTACGGCGCATTATGTGAGAGAAATGCTCGGAAATCGCAATATGCTTGCAAAACTTACGGCAGAAAAAACGACGTTTATACAGCGTTGTCTAAACTGGCTTAAAGGTTTTAAGAAAAAAGCCGCCGCCGTCGATACGGCGGTTGCGGCAGACGTACAAATTCTCGAAAACAGATTTAAGACGTTGTATAATCAAAATAAGGGTAAAATTGCAAATGGCATTGCAAATATAAGCCGAATGAGTATAGCGTCTATTGACGGCAAAGATACAGTTATTGTTGATACCGACCAGCATATTTTTGACGGCGTACAACGCGAAGAACTTGGTAACGTTGCAAGAAAGTATATTCAAGAACGTTTCAGAGGTAAAACTATTGACGGAACAACGTATAGCAGAATATCCGAAAAAGAATATACCCACTCAAAAGACACACAAAGACTATTTAATCAGATCGGTTCGGAATATTCGGCAAAAATGCGAGCGTCAACGGAACTTATAAACCTTGTAAAGACGGGCGAACTTATCGGGCACGAAAGTGCAAAGCATACAAAACCTGTAAATGCTGGTGGTTTCAACAGATATAATGTGTCTTTTATTCTTGACGGAAAAACTTTCAAGGGCGAATTGCTTATCGCGCAGGGTAGCAACAATGTTGCCACTTTTTACGATATTGTAAAAATAAAAGAGAGCAATTCGACCAGTAACAACACACAGGTTGCAGGGCGGTCGAACGCTCTCTCTAATAACAGTATATCCAAAAACAACGAAAAAATCAACAAGAAATATGCTTTATCGTCGAAAATGGATTCTGAGGGGCGAGTTTTATCTGCCGAACAGCAAAAATATTTCGCAGACAGCAAAGTTACCGACAACGACGGAAACCTGCTTGTGGTGTATCACGGAACGAATAATGATTTTTATACGTTTGATAGCGGAAGAGTCGGCAAAGGTATAGACCAGTTCGGCTCAGGTTATTATTTTACTACAAATAAAGACCACGCAGGGGCTTACGGAAACAGGACGATAGAGGGCTACTTGAATCTTAAAAACCCGTTTATTATTGAAGTGGGCGATAATGGCGGTACAATAGATCAGTTTTATAGACAGCCCGTAACGCAATCTCAGGCAGAGAAAATACTTAAAATGCACCCAGATATTTATAGTGCGGAAGATAGTCCTTTGGGAAATTATAGCGAGAGGTATTGGACGGAAGGTGCTACCGAATCGGTTATAAAAGAAGTTGCCGCACAAATGGACGAAATCGGAATGTTTACCGATAACACAATGTTTGGCTATTATCCGAACGAGTTGAACGCTGCCATAAAGAAAGTGTTAGGTTATGACGGTATTCAGGTCAATTACGGCAAATACGAAAAATATTACATTGCGTGGGAACAAAACCAGATAAAAGACGTAACAAACACAAGCCCTACTACCGCAGCAGATATTCGTTACGCGCTTTCCGAAGAGCAACAGGCTAAACTCGACAGCACGAAAGGCTCAGATAAGGTTATGACGGAATTACCGAACAGCAGAGTTTCGGTTAAAGACGTTATAACCAAAGAGGCTACAAAAGAGCAGTTTGCAGAACAAGTTAAGAGCGACACGAAACAGTATAAAGAGGGGTTCCAAATCGCTATGACGAACGCGCAGGCTGGTGTTGAAAGGGTTATGCGTGAGGCTGGCGTTCAGGACGCTACTGCGGTAACAAACTATGTTAGAGCGGGCAAAAACGCTGGTATGAACGCACTCGATATAGAGGGCGCACAGTTTAGTCTTGACGGCGAAACACGTTTAGGCGAATCGTGGGGCAAAATCTGGCAACCGATATATGCACTCGATAAAAAAGACGGGCAGGCTTACGCAAAATTTCAGGAATATTTGTTGCATTATCACAATATCGACCGTATGGCGGTGGGGAAACCCGTGTTTGGCGAGAATGTAACGGCAGCGGATAGCCGCGCAGCGATAGCACAGATTGAATCTGTTTACCCACAGTTTAAGAAAATTGCAGAAAAAGTATGGAAATTCAACGACAACAACTTGCAACTTTCGGTTGATAGCGGTATGTATTCGCAGGAATACGCAGACCACCTTAGGGAACTTTATCCGCACTATGTTCCGACGCTCAGAGAAGAACACGCAGGCGGTATTGCAACAATACAGGGCAAGAACAATATTCGCGTAAACAATGCAAAAAAACAAGCAATCGGCGCAGATACTCGTATTTTGCCGATAGACGATACCGTTGCCCAGCAGACTTTACAAAAATATGCGTCGGCAAGAACAAATAAATTGCTTGTAGACGTACTTAACGGGAAAGCACACGACGAGTTTAGAGTTGTTTCGTCAGAGGACGCAAGCATTGACGTTGATACCGATACGCTTGTAAAAACCTTTGAGGATAAAACAAAGAATACACACCAGATAACATTTTATCACGACGGTAAACGTGTTACGGTGGAAACGTCGCGTAATTTCTACAAAGGTATTGAGGCGTTTCAGCCGTCTAGCGATAGCGCGTTTAACAATGCTATTCTTAACGGCGCGGCGAAATTAAACTCTGCCTTTAAGAAACTTGTTACGTCCTTTAACCCGTTCTTCTCATTCTTCCGTAACCCGATACGAGATATTCAGGACGCAGGACTTTATACTCGCTATCCGCTCAGAAAGTTCGCTGCGGCATATATGGAGGCAAGAAAGCAAATTGCAAGTAACGGCGTTTACTGGCAAGAGGCAAAGGCAGCGGGTATTACTTCTGCAAGCGTATATGACTACGAAAAAGGCTTAAATTACAAAAATATGAACGCTATCCAGAAAGCAGGGCAAAAAGTAGAGGCAGCCTCGAACGCTATCGAAATGGCACCCAGACTTGCAGAATATATTTGCTCGCGTGAGGCTGGTTTATCCGTTCAGGAATCGCTTTTGAGAGCGCAAGACGTTACTACGAACTTCGGCAGAGGAGGTATATTCGCAAAGAAACTTAATGCAACGATTATGCCGTTCTTAAACCCCGCAATTCAGGGCTTTTCAAAAATGGTAAGAGCCTATACAGGTAAGGACGCGGCGCAATCGTGGATAAATCTTATCGTTCGTAGTGTTATGCTCGGCATAGCGGCAACCGCTCTTAATGATTTGCTGCACGACGATGACGAAGATTACGACAATCTTTCCGATTACGTTAAAGAAAACAACTATGTGTTGTCTTTTGGCGACGGCAATTTCCTTAAAATTCCGAAAGGCAGAGTGGTAAGCGTATTCGGCGGCGCGTATCTACGCTCGAAGTGGTATGCGCAGGGCGACGAGGACGCGTGGGAGGGGTATTTAAGCAATATAGCCTCTGCGGTTACACCTGTTGACAATTTTACGCGTACTATTTTTAGTCCGATTACGGATATAAAAACAAATACGACGTGGTATGGCGGTACTATCGAGGGGCAGAAGTTTGCAAATACGAAACCCTCCGAACGCTATGACGAAAGCACGAGCAATATAGCAATCTGGCTCGGAAAAGTATTCAACTATTCCCCCAAAAAGATTGATTACCTGCTCGACCAGTATGGCGGTATTGTAACGGATATTGTTTTGCCTGCAACTACTATGCAAGCAGAAAGCGGCATTGTATCGAAAAACTTGCTTGCAAATTCTACGATAAATAGCAGGTGGAGCACAGAATTTTATTCGCAGATAGAGAAATACACCTATAAAAAAACCGACGGCGACGCAAAGGCGAAAGCGACGGTTAAATATCTGAACAGCATTAAAAGCACAATTTCGGATATGTACACGCAAAAACGCCAGATCCAGACTAATACGGCATTATCAAAAGACGAAAGATTAAGCCAAACACAGATTATTCAGGCTGCTATAAATGCTTTAATGAAAGACAGTTTGACAAATGCAAAGTATTTATACGAAGAACTCGGCAAATACGACCTTTCTGATAACAATTTCGATATGAGTTATCTCGACGCGATAAGTACCGTGGTAGGCGCAGAATATGCGTTAAAATCGTATAATAAAACCGTGTATGAAAAGGCTGCAAACCTTAACAAACTCGGCATAGGTTACGATACATATTACGATTATTATTTTGCAACGAAAAGTATCGAGGCAGACGTTACGTCAAGCGGCAAAACTATAAGCGGATCTCGGAAACAAAAGTTGATACAATATACAATGTCAACCGATTTGGATATGGTGCAAAAACTCATTCTTATTATGAGTTCGGGTTACTCGATATCCGACGGCGATATTTCGGGCGTGTCGGCAAAGCAAGTAAAACGTGTTGTAGCGCAGTACATTGCAAAATCTGGGCTTTCTTCCGAAGAAAAAACCGCACTTGCAAAAATGTGCGGGCTTACGGTAAGAAATGGCAGGGTATATCTTGCATAAAAGAAAACGGGCACTTTTCGGAGTGCCCGTTTTTTATAAGTTATTTTCTTTCCCATTTTGCATAAAGCGTCATATCGCCCTTAACCGTATCTATTGCAGGGTTCCATTGATAAGTATAACTCTTATCGGTGTACCAGCCGCAAAAGGTAACATATTCGGGCGAGGGAACGTCGATAGTGCCGACTATGCCGTCCTTTTCAACCTTTATTGTGAAAGTTTTGTTGTATTTATCCGCATTTAATTGAGCGTAAATACCTTGACTGTTAGTAGTTTCGACTGGTGTTGAAACAATCGTAACGGTGCAAGTTTTCTTGCAGCCAGTTAAAAAGCAGCAAATAAATAAGATTGTACAGATTGTCGCAAGAAAGCGTTTTTTCATATTCCTATGTCCTCCTAATTTATATTTTTAATATTGCTACCACTATAATCAAAACAAACAATAAAAAGAAATAGCCTAACAGTCCTAAGACATTATCCCAGTAGTCGCTTTTGTCATATCGCCTATGCCCGATTAAAGGCAGTATCAATATAAGGGCTATAAAAAGCAGTAGTATCTTCATTGTTGCCCCTGAAAATAAAAAGTGCGCCGACCAAAGCCAGCGCACAAAAAACGCAAACTTCGTCGTCGCCAAACAACTTACAAAGATATATGTATGTAACTCTATCCCGTAAAATCTGCGTTTTTATCAAATTTGATTTGGAATAGAGTTGTCGCGTAAAATAACGCAATCTGCGCCCTTTCTTTGTAAAAAGAGCGCGATTTATTTTCTTTTGTAAGTTATTTGGCTATTTTATTATAGCATAACGATATTATTTTTGCAATGAAAAACGAGGTGTCTAACATTGTTAAACTTGTATTTTTTTGCTTAAATCTTTTGAAAAGACGAGTAAATTAACGACACACAATATTTTTCGGGTACAATTTTGAGTAAATAGTATGATATAATTACAATGCAAAACGGCGTAAAGGAGCATAATATGGCTTTTCAACTTGAAGAAATTCCAAAAGATACGGAAGTAAAAAAGGCGATTTGCCCGCATTGTAAAAAGACGATACACGCAGTCGGTTTTACGAAAGGCAGTAAATGTCAGGGAATAACCGTTGTTTGTAAGTTCTGCGGGCGTATTTATTCCATAAAAGCCGATTAGTAAAAATTGCATACACACATTTAGTGCCAAAGTCCGAAGAGATTTGAGCCCCCACTCTTGCCAGTAAGAGTATCGGGGGCTCATTTTCTTTTTATAAAAATTCTCAAAAAGGAGGTTGTTAGTTATGCAGAAACGCGGAAATAAGGGAAACCCCTACGCCACTAACAAGGGTGGCATTATCAGAGCACCTAAGCCCGTAACCGACCAGCCTAAGGCTACGGTCGTTAAAGGCTCCGACCTTAGAAACGGAAAGAAATCGAAATAAGCCAAAGGAGGAACACATAAATGGCTGGCGAAATTGACAAAAAGAATCTATCGCTTTTAGACGACGAAGATACCGACGGTAGTGAGGAAATCGAGAACGACGAGGATTTTGACCTTGACGGCGATTCAGACGAGGAACTCGGTGCGGCTACCGACGAAGAATCGGAAATAGACGAAAGCGAAGAGATCGACGACGAGGTAGATCTTGACGAGGACGACGAACTGGACGAATCCGAAAACTCGGACGAGCAAAACGGCGAAAAGGTCGGCTCGAACGATAGCGGCGAGGATAATAACAGCACCGCCGCCGATAGTCAGGAAGAAAAGGACGCTATCATAGAAAACCTTAAAAAGCAAAACAGCAAATTCCGCGCTCAGGCGAAAGAAACGCTGGAAAAACTCGGCTTTAAGGTTGACGGGGATAACGTTGAGGAGGCATTAGAGCAAGCAGCAGCGGAATCGGACGGCGTGAGCCTTGAAGAATACCGCAAAACAAAGGACGACGCAGCAGAAGTTGAACAGGCTCGTGAAACGCTTAGGCGGCAAAAATTTGAAACGCTTGCGGCAAACGACCTTGCCGAACTTAAAAAATCGTTCCCAGACCTGCTTGAAACTAAGCAGATTAAAGACGCTTTTGCGAATATCGACGAATTTGCAAAATTCGGGCGGCTCAGAGATAGCGGGATAGACGCAAAAACCGCTTATTTGGCAGTTAAAGGTAATGACGTAAGAGCGAAACAGTCCGCAGCGGCGACACAAAAGGCGGTAAACGACGGGAAAAATCATATAACGTCCGTCGCGCCGAAAAAAGCGGCGGGCGACGGTATTACAATGCCGAAATCTACTCTTAAAGAGTGGCGGGAAATGTTCCCGCGCAAAACGGATAAAGAGATTATCCAACTTTACAAAAAAACTTTATAAGGAGCAAACACAATGTTTAATCTTAAAAAAATTATTAACGGTAGAATGAATGTTCCCGAAATGGAACTTTTGCCCGTAACCGCGAGCGAAAGTTTTGTTATGGGCGAGGCACTCGTTCTTTCCAGCGGAAAACTGACGAAAGCCAGCGGTACCACAAAACCCACTCACATTGCGGCGAAAGATTATGTCGCGCCTGCGTCTGGGGCTGAAAAATTGCCTTGTTACAGAATTGCAAAAAATATGGTTTTTGCCGTTCCCGTAACTTATTCCAGTTCGGCGGTTGCGGTTGTTCTCGGCAGCAAAGTAACCGTTGACAGCGACGGTTTAGGCGTTACGGACGTAACCACCAGCGGCGTTGCGACTGTTGTCGATACTCTCGACGCGAAAACTGCTGCTGGCGACGAAATCGAAGTAATCTTTGAGTAATTAACAGGAGGCATAGAAATGAGTATTATTTTCTCTAAACTTGCGGGCGCGAACGACCCGTATATCGGAAAATTTGAACACCCGATTAAGGCACTTATCGAAAACGAGAGCAACGACCTCGAAAAAAAGAAAACCCTGCTCGACGTTCTTTATAACGTCGAAAAATCGAAACGTTACGCCGAAACCGTAATGGGACAAGGCGACTTTGGTTTATTCCAGAGCGCGAAAGAGGGCGCAGGTGCGGAAAATGACGCACCCGAAAGCGGTTTCAAAAAGACGATTGAGCACATTCCCTTTATGAAAGAATTTACTATCACAAAGGAAATGCTCGACGACGCAAAATTCGGACTTCCCGCAGAGTTCAGAAACAGACCGAAAGGGTTTATCCGTGCGTATTACAGAACGCGCGTTAAACTCGGCGCGTGGGCTTTGGCTCACGGCACGAGCACGAGCGGTACGTTTAATAAGGCTACCGTTGATTTGACCGTCGGCGACGGGTTGCCGCTTTTCCACAATGCGCATAAATTTGCCACTACGAAATTCAAAGGCAAAACGCAGTCGAATTTCTATTACGACGATAAACTTTGCGGCGATACCGCGAAACTTGAAAAATCTCTTGGTATTCTCGCAAACAAAATGCGTAACTTTAAGGACGAAAACGGCGAAACTCTCGGATATACGCCTGATATTATCGTATTACCGTCCAACCGCCCCGAACTCGAAATCGACGTTAAAAAGGTTATCGGTTCGGAAAGAACGACGGGAACGGACTACAACGATATTAACACGCAGTACGGCAACTGGACTATCGTAATTCTTGACGGCTGGGAAACCGACGACGACAGATTTATGCTTATGTCCTCCGAGGCAAACGAGAATTTGCTCGGAAATATGTTCTACAACCGTGTTGCGCTCGATATTAAGAGCGAGGTTGATATTCATACCCGTAACCTTATCTACAACGGTTACTGCCGTATGGGCATAGGTTTCTCGAACTGGAAACATATTTTGCTTGCCGTCAAATCTTCGTCCGCAGTTCCCAACGCCACTGATTTGGCACTTGCTTAATCTAAACTCGCAGTCGCCCGCGCTTTCCACACTTTGCAACGCTGCGATTTAGGCTTTCAGCGGGGCTTGTAGTTATGAGATACGAGCCCCGTCTGAAAATATTTAAGGAGGTTTTGTAATGACCATAAAAGAACTCTACGATTCCGTAGCGCAGTTAGGCTTTGAAACCTCGCTCGAAGATAACGACAGATTTTACTTAGCCGTAAACAGGGCTATTATTCAGATAAATCGGTTAAGACCGAAAACAAAAGTATACGAATTAAGCCATTTCCCGATAGATAACTTACTCGGAAATGACAAGGGCGAGCCCGTCAGTAATGACGACGAGGCTCTTATTTTCGTTGCCGACGGTGCAAAGGCTTATTATTTTGAGTGCAACGGCAACGGAACTTTAATTATTGAAAAAAATATTGCTGGCGACGAATGGGCTGTAATAGGCTCGGAAACTCTGACGAGTGCCGACGGCAGTTTTACCAAATACAGAGGTTTTATCAAGGACGGCAGCGATTTTTATACTGGAACTGTACGTTTGCGTTTTGCTGGCGATTATGTTTTGTGGGTAAAAAACGTTGCAATGTATGATAAATTGCGCTCTGAAAAAGTAACGGATATTCCCGATTTTTCGGAATACGTTGCTTATGATTTTGTCAGCCTCGCAAACGATTTCGCCTCGTTTGTGCGTCCTCCGATAGCGGACGCGGGGCAAAGTAAGGGCTTTGTGCTTGATTCAGATTATTTTGTATCTGGCGACGCAACGCTCCTTATTCCCGCGTCTGTTAAAGGCTCATATAGCGTTAGGTATAACAGAAAAATAGCGTCAATCAATCAGGACGAAAACGCAGAAACAACGAATATCGACCTTGACGACGATTTGTGCGCGATTTTACCTAACCTTGTGGCGGCTTATATCTGGGTTGACGACGAGCCTACAAAAGCAGAGTATTATCTCTCGCTTTACCGTGAACAGGCAGCCGAAATTTATGCTACCGCAAAGAAATTAGAGCCTGTTGTTTACAGAAACAGAAACGGGTGGTAGGGTATGGCGTATTCATTCAAAACAAGGGAAAATCTCAGCAAAGGAACGACTGAGTATAACAGATATTACGGCAATTTCAGAGGCGTTGACTTTTCTAACGACCATACACAAGTCAACCCGTCGCGCCTTGCTTATGCTGTAAATATGTACAAAGATTATCGCAGCAAACAGGGTGTCGCACTGGAAACCGTTGCGGGCTTTCGTAAACGCTGCCATTTCGCAAAAAAACCTATAATCGACGCAAACGGCAAAGCGACAGGCTTATTCACGGAAACCAGCGAAAAAGAAATTTACGGCATTATCTATTTTCAGTATAAATCAGGCGATACCGTAAAGACAAGCGTACTCGTTCACAGCGGAAAACGCCTTTATTTATGGCGTAATTATCCGCTATCAATAAATGTGCCGACAGCAGGCAAAATAACGCTCTCAGAGCCCGTTTCGGCGGTCGAAACGAACGGTACAACGATTAAAACATTCAGAGTTGTACTGCCTTTTTCCTGCGACGCAGTAATCGGTTTACATAGGCAGACGGGCGAAGATATTACGCTCAATATTTCAAAGTATACTGCGTCGAGCAAAACGCTGGAAATCGTAAGTTCCGAACTGCTTGCAGAGGAAATGCTCGATATTTCGTATTATGAGGGTGTATCAAAGGATAGTGATTTGCTTTTTTCGGCTATGAACGAACATAAGAGTCAGCACTTTGTTTTTAATAACAGACTGTACATTCTTGACGGCAAAAATTATCTTGTGTACGACGGCAGCAGTATTTCTCAGGTAAAAAATTCTGCGTATATACCGACGACGTATATCGGTATAATTCCTGCTGGCGAAAATGCGAATATAGGCACAGAATACGAACAACGCAATATCCTCACGCCGAAGTTTAAGCATACGTTTATTGCCGACGGAACGACGAAAGAATTCTTAATGAACGAGAACAATCTCGATTCCGTCGTTTCTGTGAAGGTTTATGGTACGGCAAAAACGGTAAGCACCGATTATACGGTAGACCTTACCAACGGCAAAATAACGTTTACTGCCGCTCCCGCTAAACCCGAAGATTCGGGCTACGAACAAGGCTATGCTGGTATTGAAATAACAGCGTCAAAAGTATATACGTCAATAGACGGTGTAACCGAAAATATGTCGGATATTTCGGAGTTGATTTCAAAGTGTACGCTTTGTACAACTTATGACGGTAGAGTTTTCTGTACTGGAAACCCAGATTATCCGAATTACGTTTTTTATTGCGGCAGAAACAGTACAGGGTACGCAGATCCGTCTTATTTCGGCATTCTCAACTATATGCAAGACGGCGTAGGTTTGTCGCCCATAACTGGCATTATGTGTGTTTCAGATACGCTTATGGTACTCAAAGCAGATACTCAGCAGGACAGTTCGATTTATTTTCATACGGCTACAAACAGCAATCAAAATTTGCTGCCGCGCATTTATCCGTCTGTTCAGGGCTTGTCTGGGCTGGGTTGCGTCGGGGCGTGCTGCAATTTCCTTGACGATCCGATTTTTATTTCTCGGCTTGGCGTTGAGGGTGTTTCGCAGTTAAAAATATCGTCCGAAAGAGCGAACGAGCATAGGTCTTACCTTATTGACGCAAAACTCGTAAATTCCGAACTGAAAAACTGCGTGCTTGAAGAGTGGGGCGGCTATTTGTGCCTTTTGGTAGACGGAAATATTTTCCTTGCCGACAGCAGGCAAAAATACGCCGACGAAACAGGGGCTTTGCAATACGAGTGGTATTATTTGGAGGGTATCGGCGTTTACGACGGGCAATACAAAGAGTATCATTATTCAAGCATTTTGCCGACTGAGTTCAGAGATATAAAAATCACTCACGAGGATAGGGAATATAATATCGAACTTGCGGAGGCGGTATATTATTCCGACACCGACGAAACGAAAGACTTGCGAGGCGCAGTTGCGAACTCGGCAGACGATAAAGGCAACGAAAGCCGTCAGGTATATTCACAGTTTGTAACGGCGAATTTCAACGGTATGGAAATACAAGTAAATATTTTTTACACCATTCACGAAGTTGTTGATATTTTTACGAACACGGTAAAAGAAAGACATTTGTATTTATGCGAAGAATACGGCAACTACACGGGCGGTATTTTCCGAAAAGCAACTACGTTAAGTTCGATAGACGACAATTTGTTCTTTGGCTGCGTAAACGGCGTTGTGTGTTCTTTTAATTTCGACCAAAGAAACGACGACGGCGAACTGCCGCCAAAAACGTATAATTTCGACGAAAGGACGATTTTCAGCGGGTGCGCCACGCTTATGGATAACTGCCAGATTCCGCACCTTACAAAAACCACGATAAAGCGTTCTACGGTTATAAAAACAAAATCTTTCAGAAATTCGGCTGCAAAGATAAAAGTCAGAACAAACAAAACACCGTACAAGCAGATAGCGCGTATCAACAGTGCGTTGTTTTCGTTTGAAGATATGGACTTTTCCGACTTCTCTTTCAATACTACCGAGCAAAGCCTTTTTGCGGTAAAAGAAAAAGAGAAACAATGGGTTGAAAAGCAGTATTTTATTTATTCCGACGAGTATCTGAAACCGTTTGCGCTCTATTATGTTTCGTTCAGATACAGAGTGGCTGGACGATATAAAGAATAAGCGAGGTAAACAATATGAGCGAAACAAAAACTTTACAAAAAATAACCTCTACGCAGATTACCAAAAACGGCGTTCAGTCGTTGGCAACGCGTCCTAATAACTCGGCGCAGTACGGACAAGGCGGTTTATCCCCACTGGAATTAAAACTGTGGTTCGATAAACTTGCCACGTTTTTGGCTGGCAAAATCAATGAAATTCAAGACGCAATCTGCGGCGAGGAGGCAGAGAGTTATATTCGCGTAGTTCTTGACGATTACGGCGTTAAAACTTTGAAAGACCTTACCGAGGCGTTCACAAGCGGTGATTTTGCGAATAAGATTCTTAAACTTTACCCCTCTGCGTCGGCAACAACGAAACAAACGCTGCAAGTGATTATAAACAGTCTTGCTGCGCAAATAAGCAGCAACGATACGGATATTGCAAATCTCGGCAATAAGAAACTCGATAAAGTAACGGCTACGAATACATATAAGCGTGCTTATATAATTATGCCCGACGGTTCGCAGGCTACCGTTCTTATTTCAGAAAGCCCTCTTGCGGGCGCAATTCCGCTCTATAACGCGAAAAATCAACTTTTCTGTGCAATTCCCACGGCAGCAAACGGCGCGGCAAATAAAGGCTACACGGACGCGCAGGACTTATTGCTTGGTTCTCAGATTGACCTTACAATAGATAAATCTACCTACAAAATGAAAGCGGTACTAAAAAACTTTGAGGGTACTGTTTTAAGTGAAAGTAAGGAAATCGACTTACCGCTCGAACAAATAATTATTAAAGGCAGTTACAACGCAGCGACGAAAAAACTTACTTTAACGCTCCGAAATAATCAAGAGGGGGTTGATAATAACTCTATTGAAATTGATATATCAGACCTTATCGACGGGCTTGTTTCCGAAACTCGAACGATAAACGGCAAGCCGCTTAGCGGCGATATTGTGCTTTCCGCAGCCGACGTAGGGGCTTACAAGAAAAGCGAAACGTATTCAATGAGCGAAATCGACCAAAAAGAAATTTACGCTCACGCGGCTTTCTGGGCGGAAGAATCGGAACACGCCCGAAACTACACAAAGGGCGGCGGTATCGACAGAAGATTCAAACTATACGACAATATGCTTGCCGCCGCTGGGTTTAGTATCGGCGTATCTCTCAACACGTCAAATTATCAACTTACTATATCCCTTAAAAACAGCGAGGGCAAAGTTTTAAGTTCGGATATGGTTGATTTGCCTATCGAAAGCCTTATATCTAACGGCTCGTATAAGAACGGAACTCTTACGTTGCAAAGCGGCAGCGTTATAAATATCGACGTTTCCTCTCTTATAAGCGGGCTCGTTGCGGATAGCAGAAAAATCAACGGCAAGCCGCTTACTGCGGATATTGTACTTACCGCCGCTGACGTGGGGGCTGTCGCAAGCGGCGACGTTTACAAAAAAACGGAAACCTACTCGAATACAGAAATCAATAAGAAAGTTTCTGACGCTTGTCAGGAATTGAGAGTAACGATAGAAAACGAACACCAGAGCGTCGGCTCGTCTTATTATTCGGTAGAGGCTGAAAAAGCCGCTGGCTATACAAAGGGCGGCGAAATTGACAAAGCAATTAAATCAATCAACGAAAGGCTTACAAACCTTGAAAATAACAATCAATAATAACAGGAGGACAAACAATGTTATTAGAAAAAACAAAAATCTATGGCGTTGACGGCGTGGGAAAATCTACGCCTACACTTACCAGAACGGACGCTGCGTCGCGGCGTGAGTGAAATCACGAGCGACTTCGACAAGTGTTTTCCGTGGTGTGAAATGAAAGAGGTTGTGGACGAATACGGCAACGTGTTTATCCGTATACCGAAATTTTATACCAAAATTACGAAAAATGACGACGGCTCTTACAAGCACCAAATTTCTGGTTGCCGTTACGACGGGTTCGGAACTCTTTTTGTTGACGGAAAAGGCAACGAACTCGATTATATCCTTGTTGGAAAATACGAGGGCTCTTTGGTTGCGTCGGGCGATAAGAACTATGACGCGCAAAATCAGAAAGTTAAGTCGAAATCGGGACAGACCATTCTCGTAAGCATTACAAGAGGGGCGTATAGAACGCGTTGCCGCAACGTGGGTAAAGGCTATCAGCAGTACGACTTTTTAATTGACGCAATCATTAAAGAGTTGTTTATGATTGAGTTTGCAACAACGAACTCGCAGAGTGTAATGCAGGGCTGGACGAACGGCGAAAATACCGCAGCGCTCATTACTGGGCATACCGACCTTGTAAAAACTGCGTCGGGCTCGTGGAATACTAACCACGTTGAGGACTGCGCAACTTGCAACACGGACGGCAAGCACGCCTGCAAGTATAGAGGTATTGAAAACCCGTTCGGTAATGTCTGGAAATGGTGCGACGGTATCAATTTTGATACTGAAAAAATTTATGTTTGCGAAGATCCAGAACATTATGCCGACGATAAACACGACGCGCCTTATACCTATATGGGCGACAG
>OCIU01001276.1_pt1 | contig 18162 bp, 8 predicted proteins | sample 1538471 | NCBI WGS metagenome assembly OCIU01 (sample SAMN04571693, study PRJEB22368) | human gut metagenome | biome: human gut; material: stool | host: Homo sapiens | place: Luxembourg | collected 2012-06-01 | reverse complement strand
AAATTAAAATCGGTAAAATTCGATTCAAATTTATGGCGTCCGCTTCAGACCTCAACTGAAGCAGCGAATGCTGCCGGAAAGTCGCCGGACGGCGTGCGCGGAAATGGCGCGAGAGCAATGCCGGACGGCAATTTTCCACCAAGAAAGTCCTTGGAAGCTAATAACTTCCGAGGACTTTTTCTTTGTCAGGACCCTTATCAGCCTCGGTTGTTTCGTTATCGCTTGTAATTCAGCAATAACAAGGCGTCAGCCTGCTCGTCAGTATCTTCGAGCATGTCCCGCGCCAGCTCGTTGCCGCCAATTGAAAACCTCCGCATTCGATTCCGGAATACGGAGGTCTTTTGATCGGAGCCGGACGGCGGTTCCGGCATCCTTCGACGCAGTTTCGCCCTTACCTGTTCCCGGCGTACAGGCCGCTCATTATGTCGGTGATCTGTTTCCAGGAATTGCCGCCGTCGTTGGCCGCTTTGGCTCCGGGCGTCGATCGGCCGTCCTCGATGTACTTCTTCACCCGGGCGGCCATCTCCCTGATCCGGCCCGCGTATTCCGGATTGTTTATCTGGTTGACCTTCTCTTCGGGATCGTTGACCATGTCGTAGAATTGCAGCGGGGGCTGTCCGTCGATCCTGTACTCTTCGCCGGAACCGTTTCCCGCGTTGAATATCAGCTTGTACTGCGGCGTTCGGTAGGTGAAATAGCCGGCTCCCGACGTGGCGATCAGGTCGGTCCGGGCGGCGTTGCCCGAGCCGTCGAGTATCGGCCAGAAGCTGAAACTGTCTTCGGCCTCGTCGTCGGCTATCCGGTAGCCGAGCATGTCGGCGAACGTGGCGTACAGATCGGTCAGCGAGACGAGCGAATTATCGGTCACGTGTCCGTACCGGTCGCCCCACGACAGGATGAAGGGAATGCGGTGGCCGCCTTCCCAGCCGTGCGACTTGTAGCCCCGGTAAATATAGGACGGATAGTGCCCTTTCCGGTTTATCCTGTCCATGTTGATGTAACCGGCGCAGCCGTTGTCGGCGGCGAACATGACGATCGTGTTGTCGTATTTGCCGATCTCCTTCAGCTTTCGATTGACCCTGCCGACGATGTCGTCTATCATCATCACCAGGTCGCCGTAGTCGCCGATCTTGGATTTGCCCTTGAACTCCTTGCTCGGGAAAAGCGGGATGTGGGGAGCCGTCAGCGCCATGTAGAGGAAGAACGGCTTGTCGGAATCCTTGTTTTCGTCGAGGTATTCGAGCATCTTGTCCGCCAGGTGGGGCTGCATGCCGTCGGCGCTCCAGTCGCTGTGGCCGATGCCGCCCTTGATTTTATACAGTCCGCCGCCTGATTCTTCGAATCTCGTGTTCGGCTGTTTCTCCGCCATGTCGTTGACCATGTAGAGGTGCGGAGGTCCGGACGGCGAGGTCAGCCCGTAGAAATAGTCGAATCCCCGATCGGTGGGACCGTTGGCCACGCGCTTCGTGAAGTCGATGTTGTCGACGGTTTTCGCCTTGCCTTCCTTGTATGTCCAATCCTGCCCGCCTGTCTTGTCTCCCAGGCCCAGATGCCATTTGCCGATGGTCGCGGGTTCTTTCCGAAGGCCCCGTAGCACGAGGCCAGTGCCCCCAGCAGGCACGACGAGGTAATGAGCAGGTTGTTTTTTCTCATCGGACAAATGGGTTAATGGTTTGAATACCCAAAGGTAGCGATGTTTTACGGACCGGGCGGACAATATTCGACCTTAAAAGGCCATTTTTCGACCAGGATGGCCGTTGCAGGGCCTCGCTTGATCCGGTCTTTTATGCTTCGCGGCGCATCGAGAGCGCAATGCGGCCGCGAACGGTGTCCACGCCCGTCACCCGCACTTCGACGTGCTGTCCCAGATGCACCACGTCGGCCGGCGAAGCCACGTAGCGGTCGGCCAGCTGCGAGATGTGCACCAGCCCGTCCTGTTTGACGCCGATGTCGACGAAAGCCCCGAAGGCCGTGATGTTGGTGACGATGCCCGGCAGAAGCATTCCCTCGCGCAGGTCGCCGATCGTGTGCACGTTGGGGTCGAATGCGAAGACCTGCAACTGCTCGCGTGGGTCGAGCCCCCGTTTGTCGAGCGCCTCGAGGATGTCCGTCACGGTCGGCAGCCCCGCTTCTTCGCTCACGTATCGTTCGGCCTTGAGACCGCTGCGCAGCTGTTTGTCGGTTAGCAGGCGTTCGACCGTCACGCCCGCGTCGGCGGCCATCCGCTCGACGACGGCGTACGATTCCGGGTGCACGGCGCTGTTGTCCAGCGGATTCGCGCCTCCGACGACCCGCAGGAACCCGGCCGCCTGCTCGAAAGCCTTGGCTCCCAGCCGCGGCACTTTGAGCAGCGCCCTGCGGCTTTTGAACTCCCCGTTCGCCGCACGGTAGGCCACGATGTTCTGCGCCAGCACGGGTCCCAGCCCCGATATGTAGGTCAGGATGTGTTTCGAGGCGGTGTTGATATTGACGCCGACGCGGTTGACGCAGCTTTCGACGACCGTCCGGAGCCGCGCCTTGAGCTTCGCCGGGTCGACGCTGTGCTGGTACTGCCCCACGCCGATCGACTTGGGGTCGATCTTGACCAGCTCCGAGAGCGGGTCGATCAGGCGGCGTCCGATGCTCACGGCCCCGCGCACCGTCACGTCGTAGTCCGGGAACTCCTCGCGCGCCGCGGCCGACGCTGAGTAGACCGACGCGCCGTCCTCGCTCACCATGAATACCTCCACGCCTTCCAGCCCCAGTCCGCGGACCAGCTGTTCGGTCTCGCGGCCCGCCGTGCCGTCCCCGATGGCGAACGCCTCGGCCTTGTACCTGGCGGCCAGCGATTTCAGCGTCTCGGCCGCTTCGGCCGCCCGGCCCTGCGGCGGATGGGGGTAGACGGTCGTGTTGTGCAGCAGGTTGCCCTGCGCGTCGAGCGCCACGACCTTGCATCCCGTGCGGAATCCCGGGTCGATGGCCACGACGCGCTTCTGCCCCAGCGGCGAGGAGAGCAGCAGTTGGCGCAGGTTCTCGGCGAAAACCCGGATCGCCTCGTCGTCGGCCTTCTCCTTGGCCGCCGCGAGCTGTTCGGTCTCGATCGAGGGGCGTATCAGGCGTTTGAACGAGTCGGCCACGGCCGCTTCCATCCATTCGCGCGTCGCCGAGCCGGGCCGTACGAACAGCCGGCGGAGACTTTCGATGCAATGTTCGGCATCCACGTCGACCGCGATTTTCAGAATGCCCTCCTCCTCGCCGCGGCGCATGGCCAGGAAGCGGTGTGACGAGATGCTGCGCAGGGGCGTCGCGGCGTCGAAATAGTCGGCGTATTTCGCCCCTTCCGTCTCTTTGCCTTTGACGAGTTTCGAATGGACGATGCCTTCGCGGGCGAACGTGCGGCGCAGCGTGTTGCGGGCGCGCTCATCTTCCGAGATACGTTCGGCGACGATGTCGCACGCCCCGGCGAGGGCCTCCTCCGGGGTCGGCACTTCGGCCGAAACGAACCGCCGGGCCTGCTGCACGACGTTGCGGGACTGCTGCGCCAGGATGATTTCGGCCAGCGGCTCCAGGCCCCGTTCGCGCGCCACGGTGGCCCGCGTGCGGCGTTTGGGTTTGTAGGGCAGGTAAATGTCCTCCAGCTCCACCGCATCCCAGCACTCCGCGATGCGCCGGCGGAGTTCCGGGGTCAGCCTGCCCTGCCCCTCGATGGTCGTGAGCACCGTCTGCTTGCGGGTTTCGAGTTCGGTGAGCCGGTCGAGCCACTCCTTGACGGAGGCGACCTGCACCTCGTCGAGCGAGCCGGTCGCTTCCTTGCGGTAGCGGCTGATAAAGGGTATCGTCGCCCCTTCGCGGAGCAGACGCACGGTCCCCTGCACCTGGTGCAGCGGAATTTGCAGTCGTCGGGATATGATTTGTTCGATCATGTTCGGAAAAATGTTCTTCGGCAAAGATAGGAAAAAGCCACCCCGGCGGCAAATCCCGGGGTGGCTTTCGCGACGGAGCAGCTTCTATTCCGCCGTGAGCAGGAATACGCCGCTGTCGTAAATCTTCGGCATCGAGGGGTTGATGCCGGCGTTCGAGAGCATCTCGCCGCTGAAGGTTTTGCCGTCGAACCAGTTGCGCGATTTGTCGACGTTCAGTTCGCGGATGGTGTAGCCCGTCTTCGGGTCAAGGCCCTGCAGGCGGAATTTCGGGATCAGCGAGCGGCCCTGGTACCGGAGGCTGTACGTGAACAGCACGGCCTGCTTCCGGTCCTTCGAAACGTACATCAGGCCGTAGCAGCCGCTCTTGTCATAGGGCGTGCCGATGCGGTAGAGGTCGCCCTGCATCACGATGTCGCGGTACTCCTTGTAGCTGGCGATGGCCCGGCGGGCGAACTGCCGCTCCTCGTCGGTCATCTGCCTGGGCTGAAGCTCCATGCCGAGGCGTCCGGCGCAGGCCATGTCGAAGCGGAACTTGATGGGCGTGATGTTGCCCGTCTGGTGGTTGGGCGTGGCCGAGACGTGCGAACCCATCACGACGGCGGGGTAGAAAAGGCTCGTGCCGTACTGGATGCGGGCGCGCGAAAGCGCCTCGGTGTTGTCGCTCGTCCACACTTCGTCGAAATACTTCAGGGCGCCGTACTCCACGCGGCCGCCGCCCGAGGCGCAGGCTTGGATCAGCACGTCGGGATACTTGGCGCGGATGCGTTCCATCACCTTGTAGAAGCCCTGCGCGTAGTCGATCCAGAAGCGCGACTGCTCGTCGGCCGGGAGGTAGGCCGAACCCACGTTGTTGGCGTTGCGGTTGGCGTCCCACTTGATGTAGTCGATCTTGTCCGAGAGTTTCATCGTGTTGTCGAAGACTCCGAACACGAAGTCCTGCACCTTGGGGTTCGTGAGGTCGAGCAGCCACTGGTTGCGGGTCGTGGGCGCTTCGCGCTTCGGCGGACGGACGATCCAGTCGGGGTGCTTCTCGGCCAGCTCGCTCTTGGGGTTGACCATCTCCGGTTCGATCCAGATGCCGAACTTCAGTCCCTTCGAGTGGGCGTAGGAGGCGATGTGGTCGATGCCTTCGGGGAGTTTCGCGGCGTTCACCTGCCAGTCGCCCAGTCCGGCGTTGGAGTTGTTGCGCGGGTATTTGTTGCCGAACCAGCCGTCGTCGAGGACGAACATTTCCAATCCCATCGAGGCCGCGTCGTCGATCATCTGTTTCAGGACCTTGGCGTCGAACTTGAAGTAGGCGCCTTCCCAGCTGTTGAGCAGCGTGGGGACGACCTCGTGGCCGTGGTAGATGCCGTAGTTGCGCGCCCAGTCGTGGAGGTTGCGCGAGGCGCCGCCCGCGCCGCAGAACGAGTGGGTGTAGATCATTTCGGGCGTGGTGAACGACTCGCCTGGGCGGAGCCTGTACTCCGAGGCGTTGGGGTTGGCGCCGGCCAGGACGGTCAGCACGTCGAATTCGTCGACCTCGAAGTTGAGGCGGAAGTTGCCGCTCCAGGCCAGCGCTCCGGCGATGACTTCGCCGCAGGTCTCGCTGAACGAATCGCTGTTCAGCGTGAGCAGGAACGCCGGGTTTTCGGTGTGGGTCGTGCGCACCTCGCGCGTCGACTCGATGCTTTTCGATCCGTGGGTCAGCAGCGTGTGGTCGACCTGCGCTTCACGCGCCCAGGCCCCGTAGAGGTGCGTCAGGAGGTATTTGTCGGCCTTCAGCGGGAGCGACGAGGAGTAGAAGCTGTGCAGCGTGACGGGACCCTTCTCGCGGTTGCGGATCACGGCGTGCGTGGTGATGACGTTCTCGCGGGCGTAGGCCGTGAAGACCAGTTCCACGTCGAGCGCCTGGCAGCAGTCGGTCATCTTCACGACGGTCTCCGTCACGTTCTTGTCGGAGAGCTGTTTCGAGGCGTGCGACACGTAGCGCAGTTCGGTGTTCATGTCGCCGTCGGCATGGGTGACGCGCAGGGCGGGTTCGCGGAAGTTGCGGCCTCCCGTCGCGGGATAGGCCAGGTCCTCGGTTCCGTGGTCACTGCGGCGGTTGCTCTTGTAGTCGGCCAGCGGCGCCGGGTCGTCGATGCGTCCGCCGAAGTGGCGGAAATAAACTTCGCCTCCGGGGGCGGCGGTGAGCACCATCGAGACCTTGTCGGTGCTGATGTCGATGACCTGCTGCGGCGCGGCGGCCGATACGGTGTTCGCGGCAAAGGCGGCAATCAGGGGGATCAGTAGTTTTTTCATACGCTTTAAACGGTTTCTGCGTCCAAAGATACGAAAATATGCGAAACTATACGAAATAAACCGAAATAACACCGTAATTCCGGCGGCTTCCGATCAGAACGTATAGGCGACGCGCAGGTAGCCGTAACGGCCCAGGTAGGAGGTTGAGGAGGTGACGATGTAATCCGTGTCGAAACTCGTGGTGGTGTAGTCGGGGCGGTTGAGGATGTCGATGACGCCCGCCGAAAGCCCCAGCCGGTTCTCCTTGCCGAACTTGCGCCCCGCCGAGGCGTTGAGGATCACGTTGTGGCGCGTGAGCGCGTGCGAGCGGCTGTTGCAGTAGAATTCGTAGAGCGTGCCGACCGACCCGAAATACTTGCCGAAGCGCAGGTCGACGCGCGCCGTGAGTTGTTCGCGCAGCTCCTGCGCGGTCTCTTTCTGCGTGGTGTAGGAACTCATCGAGGTGTTGGAGCGGATGTTGAGCTTGACCTTGCTCGAAAAGCCCGAGTCGAAGCCGAAGCCGAAGCCGAGCGAATGGCGGACCGAGTGGAAGAGGTCTTCGCCGGTGAAATAGGGCGTCTGGCTGAAGCCGTAGTTCACCGAGACGTTCAGGGTCGAGCGCAGCGGGTTGATCTGCTGTGAGTAGGAGACCCTGCCCCCGAGGTTGTAATTGCCCCCGACGTTGGCCTGCGTGGTGAGCTGCGCACCCTTCCGTGCCGTGTAGTCGTACTGGGGCAGGTAGGTGTCTTCGAGGAAGAGCGTGCGTCGCTGGGTGATGTAGTTGAAGGTGTAGCTGCCGTTGAGCCGCACGCTGAAGGAGAGGGCCTTTTTGACGTCGGTGAACTGGAATCCCGCCGATCCCGAGAGGTCGTTCTGCAACTTGAGACCGGGGTTTCCGGCCTGCAACGAAAGGGGGTTGGTGGCGTTGAGCGTCGAGCGCAGCGCGTCGAGCGGGATCATCTGCGGGAAGGAGGCCAGGTTGAACGAAAAACGCTTCCGCGACTTGCCGACCGAGAGGTAGACCGTCGGGTTGAGCTGGAAGAACAGCCGCGGGAAGCGCTCCTCCTTGGGGAAGCGCTCGCTGCGGGCGATGTCGTAGAGCACTCCGCCCAGTCCGGCCATTATCCAGACGTCGCCGCTCCGGTATTGCAGGCTGGTTTGCAGGCTGTGCGTGTAGGTGTCGGTCGTGTAATGGTAGGAGTTGACCGTGTCGACGACGCCCTGCGGGTCGGAGAGGAAATCGACCGCCAGCTGTTTCGAGCGGGCGTAATCGCGGCTGAAGTTGTATGAGGCGTTGACCGAACCCTTTTTTCCCAGTTTGTAGCGGTAGCCCAGATTGGCGCCGAACGAATAGTTGCGGCTGTCGCCGTCGTTGCGCAGTTTGACCTGCAGGCCGGGTGTCGAGGCCAGCCGTCCCGGTCGCCGGGTGCGTATTTGCCCGAGACGTTGAACGACAGGGTCGACCGTTCGGAAATTTTCGAGTGGAAGAAAATGCTGACATTCAATCGGATGTTGCGTCTGTCGGAGTTGCTGTTGAGGTTCGTCCGGGTCTTTTCGTCGTCGATTCGCTGCTGCGTGCGGCTGTGCCCGAGTGTGGAGCCGTCGTCGATCGAAAAGGTGGTCATGGCCCCGAAAACCTTCTTCTTCCGCTGGATGTTGACGTAGTTCGAGATCTCCGCCGAAAGCGATTTCGAGAGCGATTCGTTCCGGCTCTCCTCGTTGCGCAGGGCATAGGCTTCGGTCGGGAAATATTCGGTCTGCGAGGACCCCGTGCTGCTCTGGCGGCTGCGACCGAACCGGACGGCGGTCGATACGTTGGTCGAGTCGCCCCGGCGCAGGGTATAGTCCGCCTGGGCGTCGGTCTGTTTCGTGGGGGTCGTCTTCGAGTCGAACGAGACGCCTTCTCCCTGCCGGATGTTGTCCTTCGAGTTGGAGGCTTCGAGACGCCAGTTGCCCCTTTCGGTGTTGCGGTAAAAGCTTCCGGCCTCGGAATGGCGGATTTCATGCCGACCCGAGTAGTCCCTTTCGAGGCTCGCGCCGAGCGTGCCCTCCAGATTCCCGCCCAGGATGTAACCGCGCTTCGACTTGGTTTCGACGTCCATCACCTTCTCCTTTTCGGCCGTGTTGTCCCCCAGGCGCTTTGCCTCGGGGCTGAAATCCTCGTAGACCCGCACGCTCCGGACGTCCGAGGCTTCGAGGTCGGTGAGTGCGTAGGAGGTTTTCGAGCCGAAGAGGTTTTTCCCGTCGATCAGCACCCGTTTGACCTCCTGCCCTTCGGCGTAAATCTTGTTGTCCTTGATCTCGACACCCGGCAGCTGTTTCAGCAGCTCCGCGAAACGGTCGTCGGCCATGGTTTTGAACGCCCCCGCGTTGTAGACCGTCGTGTCGCCCCGGAAGACCATGGCGACCTGCTGCCCGACGACCACGACCTGCGCGATCGACTGTTCGTCGACCTCCATTTTGACCTCGATCCGTCCCCGGAATCCGGTGTTTCCGTAGCGTTTTTTGAACGGCTTGTAACCCACGTAGGTGACCTCCAGGTCGACCGAGTCGCGGAAAATCCGGTCGCAGCGGTAGACGGCCATGATACGGTAGAAATCCTCCTTGACGGTCGTGTCCCGCAGCGTGTCGGCCCGGCTGACGATCGAGACCGTGGCGCCCAGCAGCGGGTCGTGCGTCTCCTTGTCCTCGACCGTGACGACCGTGCGCGCCGGCCGGCCGAAGTTCATGGGTTGGTAAGAGAGGGCGAAGGATTGGAGCGCATGATTCCCCGCCGGATGTGCGGAGGGCATGCCGACAAACCCGAGAAGGGCGAGAATCAGTAGTATGTAACGCGTCAAACCGGGGGGGGAAGGTTTATTGGCCGCAAGATAGTAATTTCCGTCCATAGTACAGCCGGTCCGCAAAAAAAGAAATTTCGGCCCGAATGGGGTGTTTCGGATCGAAACCGCAGGCGGAAATCCGGTTAAACATTGTCGCGATATGCCGCAGGATGCGTTCGGATTGTAAGTTCGGTTAAATTCATGGTTCGAAAAGATATTCGGAATGGTGTTTTTTTCTTATCTTGCGAAACAAGATTTGTCTTGAATCAAATGAAACTGGCATGAGGAAGAGTGGATTGAACCGCCGCCCGGCGACCGCCCGGATCAGCGTTCCGGACCATGCCGACGAATTCCCGGCCCGGGTTCCCCCCCCCGCGGGAATTGCCCTACCATCTGTTGACAGTCGCGTGTTTCCCGATGCCCGACAGTTGCGCCATGCAGCTGCCGGAAGCCGTTATTGTGTCCCCTGACCGGTAAAATCCCCATTTCTCGGGGTTGCCGCCTGTTGTGCGGCACTCTATCTTTGTCCCCCGAAAACGAATGACATTCTTACTATTCACATAACCCTGTTTGCCGTGAAGAAATTTTTACTAATGCTTTTATTGGCGGGCGTCTGCATTCCGCTGGGAGTGCAGGCCCAGGCTCCGAAGAAGGTCTCCATCGAAGGGACCGTGACGGAGTACAACACGAAGGAGCCGATTGCGGGCTGCGTGGTTTCCATTCCGACGCTTGAGCTGTGGGTGGTGACCGATGCCAAAGGCCGGTTCCGGATGCCGTCGGTGACCACCGGCAGCTACACCATCGAGGCAACCTGCCTGGGTTACGAGCCGCTTTCGTACAAGGTGACGGTCAGCGCTTCGATCGGGGCGCTCTCGCTGCGCCTCAAGGAGTCGAGCCTGCAACTCAACACCGTGACCGTAACGGCCCAGCGGGGCCGCAGCATCAACTCCTCGTCGACGATCGACCGTCAGGCGATGGACCACCTGCAAGCCACCTCCGTCAAGGACGTGATGCAGCTGCTGCCGGGCGTGCTGACCGCGAATCCGGAATTGACGAACTCCACTTCGAATTTCGTCGGCATCCGTGATCTGCCTAATTCGATGACGGACGGTAAGGATGCGAACAGCATCAACTCCAGTTCGGTGGGCGTCTATGTCGATGGAGCCGTTGTGAATAATAGCGCGATGCTGATGGGTGGAAAAGCGGCCGCTTTCGGGCAGCAAACCAGCCGGGGTATCGACATGCGCACCATTTCGACCGACAATATCGAGTCGATCGAGGTCATCCGCGGCGTTGCGTCGGCCGAATACGGCAATATGAGCGCCGGAGCGGTCGTCGTCAAGACCAAGCAGGGCCGCACTCCCTATGAAATCCGGGTGAAGACCGTGCCGGACACCAAGGCCGTGTCGCTGACTAAAGGTTATGCGTTGGGGTCCGACAAGGGTTTCCTCAATGCGTCGATCGACTACGCCAATGCGATGAAGGACATCCGTACGGTGGAGGAATCTTATGACCGCGGAACGTTTTCGGTGGGTTATACCAATACCTTCAACCGTGACCGCACGCCGTTTCAGTTCAATGCGAAGGTGAGCGGTTACCTTTCGCGCGGCACTACAAAGGCTGATCCGGACAATATCTCGCAGGCTGAACGCAAGGAGTTGGACGACCGGAACCTGTCGATCAACCTTAATGGTTCGTGGCTGCTCAACAAGTCGTGGATTACGTCGTTGAAATACGTTTTCAACACATCAATGACCCGTCAGTACGCCCGTCAGCAGATGGCGCCCAGCGCCCTCGGTGTCGCCAATCCCGGAGCTTTGGAAAACGGGGAGTATCTGACTGAATTCACCCCTGACAATTACTTGAGCGATATTCGGAATTTGAGTATGGCCTATTACACCACGGCTAAAATGGTGGCTGAACTTTCGGGGCGTTACGGCAAGGTCTACAACAAGGCGATGCTCGGTGTCGAGTGGAACAATTCTGGCAACACCGGCAAAGGACAGTATTACGAAGGCGTGCGTCCCATGTCGTTCCGTCCGGAGCCGTTCAGCGATATTCCTTTCCTGAATCAGGTGGCTGTCTTCGCCGAAGAAAAAGCGACGCTGCCGATCGGAAAAACATCGCTCACGTTGCAGGCCGGCGGACGTTTTACCTATATGGCGACGGATCGGCTGAACGATAAGTGGGCCGTCGATCCGCGTTTTAACGCCAAATATACGATCATCAGCAATCGCGCGCCGAAAAAGGTCCGCGAACTGTCGCTGCGCGCCGGCTGGGGCATCCAGACCACGTTGCCGGCCCTGCGGCTGCTTTATCCTTTTCCGGTGTATATTGACCGGGTTTCGTTCAGCTGGGGCGGAACTGCCGAGACGGGGCCTGTGGCGGCATGGACTACGTTCGTGACCCCGCAGTCCGATATGATTAACCGCGATCTGAAGATGCAGTACAGCAAGAACTTCGAAGTGGGTCTCGATTTCGATATGTTCGGTGTCAAGGGAGGCATTACCTATTATAATGAAAAGATGCGTAACGGTTATACCCTTCGTATGGTTCCGCAGGTATTGTCATTCCGGGAATACGAAACCTATAAAGGGACGGAAGTTCCGGTTTATATGGATGATCCGAACAATCCGGGACAACCGGTTCTGGGCGTGGGAGGCGAGCCGCTCGACTATCGGGATGAGAAAATATTCCATACGGCATCCGTCAAGAAACCGGCCAATGACGGTAAATACGACAAGTGGGGTGTCGAGTATACGTTCGATTTCGGGCAGATTCGTCCGGTCCGGACTTCGGTCGTTGTCAACGGAGCATACATGACCATGACCCGGAAGGATAGCGAGGGCGTGTTGTTGTACGATACTTATTCCTCGGTGAAAGTGCCTATTGACGGTAAGAATATCTACAACCCGTTTCTGGGAGCCTATTATGGAGGCAAATCCGTCTCTTCCGGTTCGGTGTACACCCGGTTCAATTCCAATATTAACCTGATCACGCACATTCCGAAGTTGCGTCTGATTACAACACTGACGGTCCAGTGTGTATGGCTCAACCGGACCCGGAATCTCCAGGCAGACGGTGTTTACATCCTCGATGACGACAATCATCCCGTTTATGGCGATTTTTCGAATGGGACGAATGGCAAGATGATCTACCGGGATCCCGATTTCTATATGAACATGGATGGTCAGCTATTGCCGTTCAATCGGGACTTGTACAACGATCCTACCTATGGAGCGGCTTACCGGGAATACCTTCAGACGGGCAGTGCGACTACGACCTTTGTCGAAAATTCGTTCAAGCCTTATTTCATGGCCAACCTCCGTGTTACGAAAGAGATCGGCAGGATTGCCCAGATTTCATTCTACGCCAACAACTTTACGAACTCGCATCCTAAAATGTTGCTGAAGAGTACGGGAACTTATAAGCGCGTAAATACGGATATTTATTTCGGCGCGGAACTAAAACTTAAATTCTAAAGAGTTGCAGATGATGAAAAAGATTTTATATTATCTGGTGCCTTTGGCGACGGCCTTTCTGCTGTGCGGCTGCCTCAAGGATATGAAAGACGGCGAATTGCTCCATGGCAACAGGGAGGTGCTGATCTCCATTGATTTGCCCGGAGAGTTGGCATCGCTCGACAAGTCGGGGTTCAAGGTGACTATGCGCAATACGAAGATCGGAAATACGTATACTTCCGAAACGGATGCGAAGGGTGAAACCCGGATCGACGCCGAATACGGAAATTACAGCGTGATTATCAGCAAAGTGGCCGATGTGGGCGGAATCAGCAAGTTCCTGCATGCCACCAGGGATTTCGTGCTGAATAAAGACGGTCAGTCGGCCGGGACGAACAATCTCGAGATTAAGGCTACGGCGCGTGGCACGATCATTCTGAAAGAGGTTTATTTTCACAAAACGAAGACTGCCGACGGGAAAGCGAATTATAACTATGACCAGTATTTCACGCTCTGCAACAATTCCGACGATGTGCAGTATCTCGACGGGGTGGGAGTCGGATTCCACACGTCGTTCAATTCGGGAAAATCGGCCGTGTACAATAAATTCTGGTTGGGAAGCACCAGCACCGAACTCCGCGATTCCATTCCGGTCAACGCTTTCGGTTTTGTTTTCCCGGGCGAAGGCCGGGAGCACCCGATACAGCCGGGCGAAGAGGTCGTGATTGCCTTGAGCGCCGTCGAACATACGGCAGACCAGACCAGCAGACCGATGAACCTTGCCGCGGATAATGTATGGGCGATGTATATCGACCGTTTTGCTGGCTCCGCGGTAAAAGCTCCGGCCGCGGGCGTTGAACGGCTGGAATGCTTCTGTGAGCTGGCATCCGGAAATTCGATCGTTCTCTCCATCAGCTCGCCGGCGATCGTTGTATATCGGCTGCCTGAAGATCCTTATGAGTACGTTAAGGACGGAGCCATCAAAGGCCGGCCCTACGGCAAGGTGATGTATCAGCCGACGAAGTATCAGAGTATGCCCTCGATAATGGTTCCCAAGGAGTGTATTCTCGATGGTGTGGAGTTCCGCAGTAACGATACGCACGTCCCGCGTCTTTGCTCCGACATCAGTCTCCAGCCTTTGTTTATCACGACGGCCTCGTACAGCGGTCAGTCCTATATCCGCAAGGTGGACGAAAGCGCTTCGGAGATCGTAGGTCGTACGGTTTATCAGGATACGAACAATTCGGCCGACGACTGGATTCCGCTCGATGAACCGACCCTTTGCACGGAGTACAAAAACCGATAAAACGAAACAGCCATGAAGAAAAAGATCTATGCGGTGCTCCTGTTGACTGCGGTATGTGCGGGGTCGGGCGTTTTCGCCCAGTCCTCCGCTCCGAAGGAGAACCTTGAAAAATATTATACCCTGGAACGGATTCGTTCGAAAAGCGGATGGCTCGTTTCGGACAATGCGGCGGGCCTGATGCTCAATCAGGCATCGCTCTCCATTGCGGAAGTGAATTATGATTTCGAGCAAGGCGGACTGCGCAACGTTACCGATGGAGCGGAAGTGAATGCGTTCGGGGTCCGGTCCGAGTCGTACCGCCGTTGGAATCGTCTTTCGTTCTACGGTAAGTTGAGTTATGATTATGCGGCTTCGAAGGACCGCAGTTGGGCGGGAAATGCCAACATCGGAGATTCTCCGATGCTGCTCGGCGATTCGATTCCCGGAAATACGCGTGATGAAACCTATGCCATCGAGGCCGGGGTTGCCTACCGTATGGGGCGCTGGGTGGTTGGAGCGATGGGGAAATACGAGGATCGCAGCCTGGCAAAGCGTCGGGATTCGCGCAATAAAACCACCTCGATGTATTTGAGCGTTCAGCCGGGTGTGATGTTTACCTCGAAGGTGGTGGACGCAGGTCTTAATTTTACGTATGAACGCACGACGGAGCAGGTCGGCTATGCGGCTTTCGGTACGAATACGACCAGCGGAATGATCTACTTCTTCGAAGGCATGTGGTTTTATACCAGCCAGCAGCTCGGGGGAAGCGAAAAATTCTATGACGTCTATTACAAAGGCTCCGAATACGGAGGCGCCGCCCAGTTGGAATTGAAATTGGGAAAGAGGGTGAAGTTCTTCAATCAGTTCTCGGCCGAATACGACAAAATGGAGCGTTTCCGCTTCGATTTGGACCAGCATCTGGGCGACAACGATCAGTTGACCTACCGCTATCTGGGGGTGCTCAACGTTGCGGGCCGCAGGGTCGATCAGCGGCTTTCGGTCGACGCCTCGTGGGGCGACCTGCTGAAATACAACAATATTCAGGAGCTGGAACTTGATCCGGAGACCAATCAGAAACTGTACAAACAGTACGGCCGCTTCCTGAAATTCTCGCAGAAGCAGCGCAGCGTCGATGCCGATTACAAACTCTACGTCAAGCGCAACGAGTGGAGCAGTTCGTGGATCGTCGATGCGGCTTATACCTATTACAAGGCCGAATCGGAATATACGATCTCCCCGGCATGCTACGATCAGGACCTGCACTATTCGAAACTGATGCTGGGCGTGACGAAGAACTTCCGGTTCAGCGGCCGCAGCTGGCTCGACGCGACGGTGCGCGGCGGCTATACGTTCGGCGGCGGAACCGAACTGGAGAAGAGCTGCCCCGAGGGGGTGCAGATCGACAACGAGAACTATCGCGCCGACCTGCTGGCCCAGGAGTATGCCTTCCTGACCAACGACCGTCTGAACGGCGAGGCCGGCCTGCGCTATACGCACTGTTTCCCGGCGAAGAAAATGAGCCTGTACGTCGATCTGAAAGGGCGTGCGGCATGGGGGTGCAGCGGCCTGATGGACGGCAGCCGGCGCGGCGGCCTGTTCGCGGCCGTGGGTCTGAACTTCTGAACCGCGGTTCGTCATTAAAAACCCCGCAGGACGCGAAAGTCCTGCGGGGTTTTTGTCGTCGGGGATTCATAAAAAAGGAACGGACCCTTTTCGAAAGGGTCCGTTCCTTGGCGAGCGCAGGGCGGGTTATTTCACCAGCCGCATTTCATCGATCAGCTTTCCGGCGCCGGCGTATTTGTCCATGATCCACAGCACGAAGCGGATGTCGACGCAGACTGTCTTGAAGTTGGTCGGGTGGAAATAGATGTCGCCCGACATCGACTCGCGGTTGCCGTCGAACGCCAGTCCGATCACGTCGCCCCGGGCGTTGAGCACCGGGCTTCCCGAATTGCCGCCCGTGATGTCGTTGTTGGTGAGGAAATTGACGTACAGCCGGCCGTTTTCGCCCCAGCGGCCCCAGTCCTTGCTGCGGATGAGCGAAGACATCCGGTCGTCGACACGGAATTCGTAGTCGTCGGGATTGTATTTTTCGAGGTAGCCGTCGATCGTCGAACGGGAGTCGTAGTGCACGGCGTCCTTGGGCGAGACCGGGCCTACGGTTCCGTAGGTGAGGCGCATTGTCGAGTTGGCGTCGGGATATTGGGGCGTGCCTTCCGATTCGCGCATCTCGTAGATGGCGTGGGTGTAGCGGAGTTCCTCCTTGTCGGCGTCGATGCCCGACGTCTCCTCGGCCTGTTTGAGTTTCTCGGCGAAACGCCGCGAGCTGACCGAATTGGCCATCGCCGCCATCGGGTCGGAGAGGATCTCCTCGGCCGTGCGGGGCTGTGCGAACCAGGCGCAGAGCTTTTCGTAGCTGGTGCAGCAGGTGTTTTCGAACGCGTAGTCGACCAGCGCCGGAACGTTGCCCTTGAAACGGTCGTAAAGCTGCGGCAGCTGCTCGCCCCACATTTCGCGGGGCACGTTGTCGATGAAACTCTCCATCATCCGTGTCAGCACCTCCTTGTCGGTGGCCAGGTCGAAGTCCTTCATCATCCGGCGGGTGTTGGACTTCACGCCCGCGAAGTTCTTGTCGCCGTCCTGCACCGAGGCGATGCCGTCGCGCTGCATGCGGTCGACGAGCGTGCCGAGACGGTTGGCCGTCATCATCACGTCGCTCGGGCGAATCCACGTCTCCTGGTAGTAGCACTTTTCGCGCACGGCTTCGGCGCGGGCCTCGTAGCCTTTTTTGAGGTTGGCGAGCAGGTCGCCGTATTCGGCCCTGCGGGCCGGATCGGCGTCGATCCAGGCGGCGAGGCGCGCCTCCTCGGCGGCGCGGATGCCGATAACGTCGTAACGGCGCAGGCAGATGTTCTCCCACTTGGCGTAGTCGGCGTAGTTGCTGATGTTGAAATACTTGTCGCTGTACATCAGCCGCACGTCCGGGTCGGCCTCCATGTGGCGCAGCATGATGTCGAGGCGGTCGCGGCGCGCCTTGATCACCACGGGGTTGGTCACGTGCTCCTTTTCGCGCACGGCCTGCGACGACATGTAGCGGTTGGTGCGGCCCGGAAAGCCGATCACCATGGCGTAGTCCCCGTCGTGGATGCCACTCGTCGAGACATTCAGCACCTTGCGGGGCGTGATGGGCACGTTGTTCTCCGAGTAGGCCGCCGGGCGGCCCTTCGCGTCGCCGTAGACGCGGTAGAGGGCGAAATCGCCCTTGTGCTGGGGCCCCAGTTGTCCTGCTCGCCGCCGAAGGCCCCGATTTTCACGGGAGGCGCACCCACGAGGCGCACATCCTTATAGGTCTCGTAGTAGAAAAGCAGGTATTTCTTGCCCTTCCACATCGAGGCGCACTCCACTTCGAAGGGGGTGTCCCTGCCGTACTTCCGTTCGAGGATGCCGTAGACCTTGCGCGTCCCGAAGATGCCCAGGCTGTTGGCCTTTTCGAGCGAGTCGCGGATGGCCTGGGCCTCGTCCGTCACGTCGCGGACCTGCCGCAGGAAGGTCACGGTCTTGCCCTTGAGCGGCAGTTCGTCCTTTTGTTCGAGCGCCCAGAAGCCCTCTTCGAGGTAGTTCTTCGCGGGGGTGCTCAACGAGTGGATGTCGCCGTAGGCCACATGGTGGTTGGTGATGACGAGTCCCTTGTCCGAAATCACGCTGCCCGTGCCCATGCCGCCGTCGACGGCCACGATGGCGTTGCACAGCGCCGGGGACTCCTCGTTGTAAATCTCTCCGGGTTTGAGTTTCAGCCCCTCCTTCTTCATCTGGGGGTAGATCACGTCCCGGAACGTGCTGACCAGCCACATGCCTTCGTCGGCCGACGCCGCAACCGGGAGCAGGACGCAGGCCAGCAGGTAAAAAATCGCTTTTTTCATCGTCTTCTTGGTTTATCTCGAAAAAAGGGGCTTGCGTATCACAAGCCCCGGTGGTGTCAGAGGGTGTGTCCCTCGGTTTTGAAGGTGAACTTCGGCTCCTCGTCCTTGAGCGTGCCGTCCTTGTATTTCACGGGCCACACCTTGGCGTTGAGCAGTTCGTTCCAGATCTTCGCGTCGTCCCACATCGACTTGACGTAGACGATCCGCAGTACGGGAACCTCCTCGTCGTTCAATGCCACGTCGAGCCGCGTGATGCCCTCCTTGAGCGAGAGGAACCCGCGGAAGTAGGGGAAGCTGCGCTTGATGAGCGGCTTCTCGATGCCGCGGCACTCGACTTCGTAGACGCCTTTGGGGTACTTCGCGTCATCGCCGTAAGTCTCGGTGTTATGCTTGAACGGCGCCGAGAGGTCGCGGGTCTGCTCGAACATCAGGTCGAGGAACTCGCGGCGGCCGATCCTGCCGGCGGCGGGGTCGTAGCTTTTGAGCTCGTAGTGGACCGGAATCGCGCGG
>OCIU01001270.1_pt1 | contig 18249 bp, 15 predicted proteins | sample 1538471 | NCBI WGS metagenome assembly OCIU01 (sample SAMN04571693, study PRJEB22368) | human gut metagenome | biome: human gut; material: stool | host: Homo sapiens | place: Luxembourg | collected 2012-06-01 | reverse complement strand
CAGTAGCGCTGAGAGGGCTTACTATTCTGCCGGGGATGATTGCCCATTTCGACATCAGCAGAGAGCGCTCCCTTCGTGCTGTCGAGGAGGCTATGGAGCAGGATCAAAAGATTTATCTTGTCACACAAAGGAATGTGGACAGTGAGGACCCGACTCAGGAAGATCTCTATCAGATGGGTATTGTTGCTGATATAAAGCAGGTTGTCAGATTACAGAATGATGTTGTGAGAATACTTGTAGATGGAATAAGCCGGGCAGCATTGCTTGGCTTTACCGGTAATGAGAAGTACCTTGAGGCAGAAATCTGTTATTGTGATAGTAATGCAGACAGCCTGCCGGAGGATCTCAGGGAAGCCATGCTTCTCGGAGTCAGAGAGGCTTTTCACAGATATGCGGCAGTCGTCGGCAAAATCAGCAAGGAGCTTATCAGGCAGATAGATCAGTATGAGGATCTTGAAAAGCTCATTGATTATGTAACCAACAATCTGCCGGTGTCATATGAGCTTAAGCAGCAGGTGCTTGAGGCAGAGGATATCAATGACAGATATCAGGTTATAGTATCATTACTTCTCTCCCAGGTGGAGGTTATTTCCATAAAGAATGAGCTTCAGAAAAAAGTAAAGGTTCGTGTGGACAAGCATCAGAAGGAGTATGTGCTTCGTGAACAGCTTGGTGTGATACGTGAGGAGCTGGGCGAGAATGCTGACTCGGAGGCTGATGAATATGAGAAAAAGCTATCTGAGTTAGATGCGCCTGACTACGTAAAGGAAAAGACGAAAAAAGAGATAAAGCGCTTTAGAAATATGAGCAGCAGCTCATCAGAGAGCACAGTTGAGAGAGGCTATATAGAGACTGTACTTGAGCTTCCGTGGAACAAGATGTCTGTGGACAACAAGGATCTTGACCATGCAGCACAGGTGCTCGATGATGATCACTACGGATTAAAGGATGTTAAGGAGAGAATACTTGAGTTTCTGGCAGTCAGAAATCTGACAAGCAAGGGAGAGAGTCCTATAATTTGTCTTGTAGGTCCTCCGGGAACAGGAAAGACAAGCATAGCCCGTTCAATTGCGTCTGCACTGGAGAAGAAATATGTGCGTATTTCTCTTGGTGGTGTGCGTGATGAGGCAGAAATCCGTGGACACAGAAAGACATATATCGGTGCTATGCCGGGCCGTATAGTAAATGGCTTAAGACAGGCAGGCGTTTCAAATCCTCTCATGCTGTTGGATGAGATAGATAAGGTGTCAAGTGACTACAAGGGTGACACATCAGCCGCTCTTCTCGAGGTGCTTGACAGTGAGCAGAACTGCAGATTCAGGGATCATTACATTGAGATGCCTGTGGATTTGTCGGAGGTGCTTTTTATTGCAACGGCAAATGAGGTTTCAGGCATTCCAAAGCCGCTTCTTGACAGGATGGAGCTTATCGAGGTGTCAAGTTACACTGAAAATGAGAAGTTTCACATAGCAAAGGAACACCTGGTTGAGAAGCAAAAGAGCAAAAACGGAATTAAAAAGGAACAGCTTACGATAACAGACTCTGCCCTAAAGGATATCATCAGGCTGTACACCAGAGAGGCCGGAGTCAGAAGCCTTGAGAGGACTATCGGCAAGCTGTGCCGCAAGGCTGCCAGGGAAATCTTTAAGGACAGCGAAGCTGCTGTAAAGGTTACAAAGACCAATCTTAAGACATATCTGGGCAATCCGAAGTACAGTCCGGAGAAGAAAAATGATCACGCAGAGGTTGGAATTGTTAGAGGCCTGGCATGGACCAGCGTGGGCGGTGTCACACTCGAGGTTGAGGTGAATGTGCTGCCGGGCAAGGGTGAGCTCGTGCTCACCGGTAAGCTTGGCGACGTGATGAAGGAGTCGGCACAGGCGGCACTTAGCTATGTGCGCTCAATAAGCGAAGGATATGGCATTGATGCAGAGTTTTACACGAAGCATGATATCCATATACATATCCCGGAGGGCGCAGTGCCAAAGGACGGACCATCTGCAGGTATCACTATGGCGACAGCCATGCTCTCAGCCATTACAGACAGAGCTGTCAGGGCAGATGTAGCCATGACAGGCGAGATAACACTGCGCGGCAGGGTGCTTCCGATAGGAGGACTCAAGGAAAAGCTGCTTGCAGCCAAAGTAATCGGAATAAAAACAGTATGTATTCCAAAGGATAATGAAAAGGACCTGGAGGAGATTTCAAAAGAAATAACAGACGGCATGGAAATCGTGCCGGTGGAGAGATTTTCACAGGTGGAGAAGATAGCATTTGTAAAATAAGAATGAGGAAGAGATTATGGTAATTAAAAGTGTTAATTTAGAGACAGTTTGCGGAATTACAAGCACAATCCCTGACAATGAGTATAATGAAGTGGCATTCGCCGGCAAGTCAAATGTAGGCAAGTCGTCACTGATCAACGCACTCATGAACAGAAAGTCACTTGCCAGGATCTCTTCACAGCCCGGCAAGACACAGACCATCAATTTTTATAACGTCAATGACGCCATGTATCTGGTCGATCTGCCGGGCTATGGCTATGCCAATGCCAATATCGAGATAAAAGCTAAATGGGGACAGATGATAGAAAACTATCTTCACACCTCCAAAAAGCTTCAGGCAGTGTTTCTTTTAATAGATATAAGGCATGAGCCATCGGACAATGATATCATGATGTATGACTGGATGGTAAACCAGGGCTTTGCACCGATTATCATTGCAACCAAATCTGATAAATTGAAAAAAAGCCAGATTGCCGCACACATAAAGACTATCAAGGATGTGCTTCATGTGAAGCCGGGCACGGTAGTTATACCGTTTTCGTCCATGTCAAAGGAAGGCAGGGACGAAATCTGGAATCTCATAGATTCACTCGTGTTTGACGAGGAGACGCTTCTTGCCATGAAACAGGAGGAAGAAGCAAAGCGCGAGGCAAAATCAGCTGCAAAAAGAGCCGCTGCATCCCAGCCACACAAAAAGGAGCGCTGGAAGAAGACCGGAAAGCCGGTTGCCAAAAAGACTAAAGAACGCAGAGATAAGGCCAAGAGCAAAAAAAGCGTTAATAATCATAAAAAGAAATAAAGTTATAGAAAGAAAGGCGAATATTTAATATATGAAGAATAAATGCAAATTTGTAGGCATTATGTTTTTGTGTATATTGATAGTGTGTACGCTTGCGGTAATGGCATATGAGCACACAGCAGGTATGAAAGGCGCTGCCGGTGGAGCATCAAATGCTTCGGGCAATACAAAAAATACTGACGAAGCTGACGATATGCTTACTGTCGTGACATCCTTCTATCCTATGTACATTGCCACTTTAAACATAGTGGATGGTGTGAACGGAGTGAGACTTGAAAACTTAAGCGAGCCACAGACCGGTTGTCTGCACGATTTCCAGCTAACACCGGAGGATATGAAGCTTTTATCCACAGCCGATGTTTTTGTAATAAACGGAGGCGGTATAGAGTCGTTTATGTCAGATGTGGCAAAGGCGTATCCGAAGCTTGATGTGGTTGAGACCTGTGAGGATGTGGCACTTCTTTCTGAGGATGATGCAGACAGTGACCACGACCATGACCACGACGCAGACACAGAATCGGACAGTGACCACGACCATGACCACGAAGCAGACGCAGAATCAGATAGCGCGCATGACCATGACCACGGTGATGAGAATGCCCATGCATGGATGAGCGTGCCGCGTTACCGCACCATGGTTCAGACAATCGCATCCCGGCTTGCCGAAAAGGATGCAAAGCATGCTGATGAATATTATGCAAATGCAAAAGCATATGATGCAAAGCTTGCAGTGCTTGAAGAAAAGATAAATAGCATAAAGAGTCTTACCAATGGACAGAATATCATCATATTCCATGAGGCCTATGCGTATGTAGCTGATGATTTTTCCATGAATGCATGCTATCTGTTAGACCTTGACGAGGAGCGCTCAGTCAGCGCAGGTGAGATAAAGCAGGTAATAGGTGCCATAAATGATGACGGAGTGTCGGTAATACTCGCTGAGGAGCTCTACGGAAAGAGCATGGGAGATACCGTATCGCGTGAGACAGATGTGCATGTGATTTATATCGACCCTCTCAACAGGGGAGAGTACGACAAGGACAGCTATCTTGATGGTATGGAGCACAATATAGAGCTTATCAAAGAGGCATTTACTAAATAAAATTGGAGAAAATATGCGGAAAATAATACAGCCATGTGGCTTTCATTGCATAAAAATAAATAACCTTGGAGTGAGCTTCGGAGAGCAGACGGTGCTTGAGGATGTAAATATGCACATACACTGTGGCTCCTTCAATGTCATAATAGGCCAAAACGGTGCCGGAAAATCTACACTCATAAAGGCGATACTGGGCGAGATACCTCACACCGGTACGATTGAGTTCAAGGATACTAAGGACGGACATATGGCTAAGCTTAAAATCGGCTATGTGCCGCAGTCTGTTAATATCGAGAAAAATACACCGGTCAGCGTGTATGACCTCATAGCAAGCTATCAGTACAATTATCCTGTTTTTCTGCCAAAGAGCAAAAAGATAGAGGCAAAGATAAGGGAGACACTCGAGGTATTTGAGGCTGAGGAGCTCATCGACAAGCAGGTGTGCAACATCTCGGGAGGACAGCTGCAGAGAGTGCTTCTTTCCATGGCAATCATGGACGAGCCGAATCTGCTGCTGTTGGATGAGCCGGTGTCCGGAATAGACCAAAACGGCATGGAGCTTTTCTATAAGACCATGGATTATTTAAAGACTCACTATGACCTTGCAATCATACTGATATCGCACGATTTGGACTATGTGGCAAAGTACGCAGACCATGTTGTACTGCTTGATAAGACCGTTGCAAAGCAGGGGACTGTGAAGGAAGTCTTCGAGAGCAGGGAATTTGAGAGAATTTTTTACACAGGAGAGGAATCCTGGGTGAGAGAGGAGGAACACAAATGAATATAACCTCCTGGCTTCAATATGATTTCATGAGAAATGCCCTTATCGCTGTGCTCATCATCACACCGCTTTTTGGCATAATGGGAACCATGATTGTAAATAAAAAGATGGCATACTTTTCAGACGCGCTCGGACATTCGGCACTTACCGGAATCGCTGTCGGTGTGGTATGTGGCATGGCAGACACCTCGCTTGCCATGGTGATATTTGCGATAGTGTTTGCACTTCTTTTAAATAAGATAGGCAGTCTGAACACTGCATCGACAGATACCATTATATCGGTATTTTCATCGTGCTCTGTGGCGATAGGTCTTGCGATACTGTCAAAGGGCGGCAATTTCAGCAAATACTCAAGTATACTGGTGGGCGATGTGCTAAGCATCACAAAGACTGAGATAGTTTATCTAATTGTGATTTTTGTGGTCACGATAGTGTTCTGGGTGTTTTGCTTCAATAAGCTCAACGCCATCTGCATACACAGAAGCGTGGCAAAAAGCAAGGGTATCCATGTGCGTCTTCTGGATAATCTGTTTGCGGTGCTTGTAGCACTCATAGTTATGCTATCCATCAAGTGGATAGGTATACTTATAATAAATGCTCTGCTTATATTACCGGCGGCTTCATCAAGGAATATTTCGGAAAATATGCGTGAGTATCATTTCTTTTCAGTGATATTTTCAGTATTTTCCGGTATAGTCGGCCTCGCAGTGTCATACTACACCAATGTGGCAACAGGTCCGATGATAGTGATTATTGCATCGGTAATATATTTTTCGACATTTATATTTGGCAGAAAGCTGAAAAAATAACGGCTAAAGCTATAAGCAACAGACGCAAAACAGCCGATACACAATATAAGAGAAAGACTGTTTAGCTATATCAGACGCTATACAGGTTGATAATAGTATAGCGGGAAAGGATTCCCGCACGCACATTACCAGGGAGGGATGAGAGATGTTAGATGCTATTTCAAGTGTAGTTTCAGCAGTAGCGGCGCAGAGTGTCACAGCAAAGGACGAGGCGCAGACAAAGAATACTAATACCGCTTCAAAGAAGCAGGATGCAAAGACGGATAAGTCGGATGCAAAGACTGCAGGCTTCAGCGAGGAGGCAGCTGTATATGAGAAATCAGACAGCAAGGATGATTCAAAGGATACTGCAAAGAGCACAGTAAACCAGAAGATGAGCAAGGCAGACAGAGATGCACTGGTACAGGCACTTAAGGATGATGCCAACGCCAGACAGCAGCAGCTTATCGAGATCGTCAGAAAGTCCATGACAGGACAGGCTTCAACCTGGGACAAGTCACAGGGCTTAAAGAGTCTGTTTGAGAATCTGACTGTAGATGCAGACACAATAGCGCAGGCCAAAAAGGACATCGCAGAGGATGGATACTGGGGAGTTGAGAAGACCTCAGACCGTATTCTTGACTTTGCAAAGGCACTGTCGGGAGGCGACAAGGACAAGGCTGATGAGCTTTTGAATGCATTCAAGAAGGGCTTTTCACAGGCAACAGGAGCCTGGGGAGACAAGCTGCCATCAATTTGCCAGGATACTTATGATGCCGTAGTCAAGAAGTTTGATGACTGGAAGAATGGCACAGAGGACACACAGGTACAGGGCTAGAAGCCGGATGTGTATGTAAAAGTGTCGTGATGGAACGAATATTATATAAGAAATCTGATTTATGAATTATGAAAAGGGGGCTGCACGCAGCGTGCAGTCACCTTTTTAGTGCTTGTATAATTTTTTGAGAGGTGTATAATAGAAGAATAGTATATAAGTATCATTATTCATGTGGAGGAAATATCATGAAATTAGACATGTCAAAGTGGAAAGCACTTAGCATCAAAAATCGTTTAAAGAAAGGCTTCAGACTGACTACATTTGTAGCATCGGCATCGGGGGTTATCGCGGGTATTCTTATGATTCTTGTATCAATGAGATATTCCAGCGCACTAACCTTTTACGGATTTTCACAGGGAGATATAGGAAAGGTTATGGTAACCTTCTCAGAGACACGAAGCGCTACACGAGCTCTTATCGGTTATACAGCTTCTGACACATTAAGTAAGATGTCTGATACACATGATTCTAAAAAGGAATCATTTCAAAAATACTGGAAAGAGCTGCAAAGCTCTATAAAGACAGATGAGGAGCAGGCTATATATGATGATATAAACAGTAAGCTCGACTCATACTGGAGTCTCGATGATGAAATCGGACAGTTAGGTAGGAATGCTACAGATCCTGAGACACAGAAGGAGGTCGAGGAGAGAGCAGTAGCAGAGCTTGCACCTGCATATGATGATATATATCAGCAGCTTGTTGCCATTATGGATACAAAGGTAACAGAGGGAGATAATTTAAGCAAGAGATTATCATTAGTATCATATGCCGCATTTGGTATTGTTATTGTTATCATTGTCAGTTCATATTTTATCTCGATGAAAATCGGGGACGAAGTTGCAGTTGGTATTTCTAAACCAATCGATGAGTTAAAACAGAGATTACGTACATTTGCACAGGGTGATCTTGAGGCTCCATTCCCGGCAGTTGATTCACAAGATGAAATTGCTGATATAGTAGGGGTTGCGAAAAACATGGCAGCAGACCTTAAGACTATCATATCTGACTCTGACAAGCTTCTTGGAAAGATGGCAGAAGGAGATTATACAGTTTCATCAGACATGGAAGATAAATATACCGGAGATTTTATTGGACTTCTCATGGCAATGCGTCAGATGAAGACACAGATGAATGATGTTATGTCACATATCAATGAGATATCATCACTTGTTACAGCAGGTTCTAACAACCTTGCTCAGGCAGCACAGGAAATCGCAGAAGGTGCTATGGATCAGTCAGCAGCCATTGAGGAGCTTCAGGCTACATTTGCAGATATCACAGGCGGTGTTGAGAAAACATCTGAGAAGCTCAATGATACATACAGGATTGCACAGGAGTATGCTGAGGAAGCAGATCACAGCCATACAGAGATGCAGGGCATGGTTGATGTTATCGGACGCATCAATGATACATCTAAGCAGATTGAGAATATCATTTCTGAGATTGAGGATATTGCCAGTCAGACAAACCTTCTTTCACTCAATGCAGCTATCGAGGCAGCGCGTGCAGGTGAGGCAGGTAAAGGATTCGCAGTTGTTGCGGAACAAATCAGAAGTCTTTCAGAGCAGAGTGCCAAGGCTGCAGTTGACACACGTCAGCTTATAGAGAGTGCCATTGCGGTATCTAACGAGGGTAATGAAGCTGCAGAGCGCGTAAGTACTTCTATTGAAAAGGTTATTAATGGTATGAAGGAAGTTGCAGATTCTTCTCAAAAACTCAGCGAGATTGCAGAGGAGCAGGCAAAGGCTATGGAGCAGGCAGAGGCTGGCATTAATCAGATATCAGATGTTGTACAGTCAAACTCAGCAAGTGCAGAGGAAACATCAGCAACAAGTGAGGAGCTTTCAGCACAGGCGGAGACAATGAACGAGCTGATTAGCAAATTTATATTGGAAAAGAAATAGAAAAATTGTACATACGAGTTTAGAGAAACTTTTTAAAAAAGCCCCACAAGCATTATTGATATGCTGTGAGGCTTTTTGTTGTGGTGCGTTAGAGGGTTACTTTTTAAATCTAGTAAACATGTACTATGTGAACATAGTGTTTTTGTGCAATACGTGGAAAATCTGAAAAGTAATGAAATGAACAATTAAATGAGAATATTTAAATTTGCTCTTTTTGGCAGGGTGTGTTATAATCCTTGTATACAAAAAACAGAGGTAATACAATATGGGTAGTAATAACGATATTTCATTAAAAGCATTAGCCAAGATTAATCTGGGGCTTGATGTTGTGAGGCGCAGAGAGGACGGATATCATGAGGTCCGTATGATTATGCAGACCATTCATCTGTATGACAGGCTTGATATCAAAAGGACAAAGGAGCCGTGCATACAGATACAGACCAATCTGTCTTTTCTCCCTGTAAACGAGAACAATCTCATATACAAGGCTGCAAAGCTTCTGATGGATGAGTTTTCTATAACTGACGGTGTATCAGTGAAGCTGGACAAGCGTATTCCTGTTGCAGCAGGGATGGCGGGGGGCAGTACTGATGCGGCAGCTATGCTTATAGGTGTAAACAGGCTTTTTTCACTGGGACTGACAAAGAGACAGCTTATGGAAAGAGGTGTGCAGATAGGTGCGGATGTACCATACTGTATTATGAGAGGCACGGCGCTGGCCGAGGGCATAGGAGAGGCGCTTAGTCCTCTTCCTCCAATGGTAAAGTGTCCGGTGCTTATTGCAAAGCCGTCCATCTCGGTATCCACAAAATTTGTGTATCAGAATCTGAAGCTTGATGATACGACTATTCATCCGGATATAGACCGCCTGATAGATGATATAAAGGCTAAGAATCTGCATGATATCGCAGCGCATATGGGAAATGTCTTAGAGACTGTGACCATACCAAATTATCCGGTGATAGATGAGATAAAGAAGCATATGCTTTCAAATGGCGCGGTAGGAGCCATGATGAGCGGTAGTGGTCCGACGGTTTTTGGTCTGTTTGACGATGAAGATACTGCAAAGAAAGCGTACAAAGCCATGAGAAGCTCACATCTTGCCAGACAGGTGTATCTGACATCTGTATACAATAATCGCAAATAACGTGATATCCGGATAGCACAGCGGGTGCTTTATAGTTACTTTTTTCTTATATGTGAGAATGATAATACAAGAGATAGGAGAAGTTTGATGACTGATAATTTAACTTTAAATATGGATGCATATCTGCCACTGCGTGATGTGGTGTTTAATACACTTCGTGAGGCAATTTTAAAGGGTGAGCTCAAGCCGGGAGAGAGACTTATGGAGCTGCAGCTTGCGTCAAAGCTTGGAGTCAGCCGTACACCTATACGTGAAGCAATCAGAATGCTTGAGCAGGAGGGGCTTGCAGTCACAATGCCGAGAAAGGGCGCAGAGGTTGCCAAGATGACTCTCAAGGATATGGAGGATGTGCTTGAGGTGAGAGAGGCTCTCGATGAGCTTGCAGCCAAAATAGCCTGTAAGAAAATCAGTGATGAGCAGCTTGCGAATCTAAAAACCATAAAGGACGAGTTTAAGAGGAGCATGGACTCAGGAGATGTGAAAAAGATAGCTGAGGAGGATGTGAAGTTTCACGATGCTATCTATGAGGCGACCAACAATGCGAAGCTTGTATCTATGATGAACAATATCCGCGAGCAGATGTACCGCTACAGAGTGGAGTATTTGAAGGACCCAAAGAATTATCCGATGCTTGTGAAGGAGCATGACGCCATCTACAGGGCGCTTGAGGCAAGAAATATGGAGCTTGTGACTACAGAAATGCATACGCATGTGGCAAATCAGGCGGTTGCTGTAAAGGCTGTAATACAAAAGCAGGATGAAGAGAAGAAATAAAACAGAAATATAACAAGATTATAGCAGACAAAGATAATAAAATACAAAATAATATAACAAAACCAGGGGCTGCCGGTTGCACTGACGTGTGAACGGCGGCCTTTTTTTAGTGGCTTAGTTAGTGGCTTAGATAATAGCAAAAAATAAGTAATCAGGGATATTTGCGGGCTTGTATGGTCATACTATATCAGGGATTTTAAATCTTACGGGATTTATTGGGTATATAGGAGAGTTAAAGATGACCACAAACATAGATGAGAACATAAAAAGCTTCAGGCAGATATATTCTGACTGCTCAGATATCAAGATGCAGGAGATGTATCTGGGGCGTGATGCTTCCATAAAGTGTTTTGTTGCATATATTGAGGTGACATGTGCAGGCTCCGGTATCAATAACAGTGCGTTTGGACGATTTACATCATACCTTGAAGGGATAGACCGGGATCAGGTTAAGGAAGTACTTGACAAAAATCAGGCAGCTCTATCCGAATTTGCGCATCTTCATACGGTTAGAGAGGCAGCCCAGATGATGCTGACAGGAGACGTGATATTTTTTGTGGATGGCTATCCGGATGCCTTTAAGCTTCCCGACAAGGGATATCCCACCATGTCAATTCAGGAGATTGATTCGGAAAAGGTCATAAGAGGCTCAAATGAGGGCTTTGCTGATTCCATAAAGATAAATACTGCACTTATCAGGCGCAGGTTAAGGAGCACTCGCTTAAAGTGTAAAGAGGTGAAAAAGGGGCTTCGCGGACACAGCAATGTGGACATATTGTATGTGAGAGACCTCGTAAAACCGGGGCTTGTAGAGGAAGTAGAAAAGAATCTGGACAGCTATGTGATAGACCATGTGGGTGACTCGGGAGTTCTTGAACAGTTTGCTGAGGCAAAATGGTATTCACCGTTCCCACAGCTTCAGACCACAAAGCGGCCGGACGTGGCGGTAAATGCGCTCCTGGAGGGGCGGGTGGTGGTGCTGTGCGATAATTCACCGATAGCAATAATACTGCCAACCACCATGAACAATTTTTTAAAAACCGCAGATGATTACTATAACAGAACGATAGCGGCAAGCTTTGCCAGATTGATAAGGTACGTGGCAGCCTTTATGTCATTTACATTGCCGGGGCTTTATCTGGCGGTCACAAATTTTCATACACAGATACTGCCGACACCACTCATACTGGCGTTTTATGAAGCAAGACTCGGCTGCCCGTTTCCACAGCTCATAGAGGTGCTCATGATGGAGCTGTCCTTTGAACTGCTTCGCGAAGCCGGCATAAGACTTCCCGGAGCCATGGGAAATACGATAGGCATAGTCGGAGGCCTCATAATCGGACAGGCAGCAGTGGATGCAAATTTAGTGAGCCCTATAGTGGTCATCCTGGTTGCATTCACCGCACTCTGCTCGTTTGCCATACCGAGTGAGGAGTTTGCATTTTCATTTAGGATACTCAAATTCGCTGTAATAATTATGTCGGCATGGCTTGGATACTTTGGATTTTTAATAAGTCTGATGGTGATACTTTTGCATCTTGCAAAGCTCAAAAGCTGTGGTTATCCATACATGATGCCATTCGTGGGCAGCGAGCTGACAGGCGGCGAGGATGAAAAGGACAGTATCATACGATTTCCGCTTCGAAGACTTTGGAGGCGGCCTGTATTTGCAAGAGAAAAGGAGTGCAGGAAGCTGAAAGAAAATCGGACAAAATAAGTTGATGAAAATGGTAAAATTGTATTATTGTAATTAAACAATACAAATGATAACATATATATTATGTATGAATTTGCGCGAAAGGGAGAGAGGTTATGGAACAAAAAAGAAAAGAAGAAATAAGAAAAAGTATAATTGCCTGTGACAATGATATAGTTAAACTCAGATCACAGGCTGAAAATCTTGAAGAAATCATAAAAAATCAAAAGTGCACGCAAAAACGTTTTGAGAGTGAATGCGATAAGTATGAAATCAAAAGGCAGAAAAAAAAGATAAAATTAGAGAATATGTCATGTTTAATACAGAATGTTAAGCTAGTTGAAAGATATGTAGGAAGAATGAGCGATCGAGTATCTGGCAATTGTTATAATGTTAACAGTAATAGATTATTGAATATGATGAAACAGATGGACAAAGAGATTCTTAATAATGAAAATATGTTAGAAGAAAAATATGACATGATTTCTTCAATAATGTATAAAAGACAAATCTTAAAGTATGAACTGAGGAGGTTGGGATAGTGGCAGTTATGAATCCTTTGGGAAGTAGAAATATAATTATTATTGATGATAATTATATAGGAGAGTATTCACAGGCATATATGGAGGTGGGAAAACAGATAGATGATATTATTATTAAATATATCGGAATATTAAAAGGGATTATAGATGATGGAAGTATGAAAGGACTTACTGCCGAAAAATTATATAGTTTTGCGGACACTGCAAGCATGTTACTATTTAAGACAGCAGGAGTTTTGTGCGATAACAATAAAAGCAATATGCAAAAATTTATACAGGATATTGATGAGGCAGACAGAGAAATTTACTAAGGAGAATATGTTATGAGCAATGTTTTACAAATTGATAGAAATGGTATTGATGAAGCTGTTAACGACTTACAGGAATTGATAAATGAAATAAATGAAGTTAATATTTCAAAAAGTAAGCAGGAAGGTGATGAAGGCATGGCCTACACTGCCATACAAGAGGTAGAAAAGATAATTGAAAATGTAAAGACGGATTTACAAGGTCTTATACAGGCAACGGCTGATTTTATCGTAAAAATAAATGGTAATTTTGAAGATACAGACCAGAGATGTGCTGAACAGATAAAAGGAGAAGTAAAATAAAATGGGACGAATAAGAAAATTTACACAGGAGGCTTATGATGCGTTGCAGTCAGGAGTTTCAGATGATGGTGAGATACTGGATTTTTTTAGCGATATACCATTAAATATATCGAATTTTTTTAATTCGCTTGAACTTGAAGATGATTTGTCAAATTTTCAAAGCTATCTAAGAGATATATCAGATTTTGAGAATTATACAGCAAAAAAGATTGATGATATTTTTAGGGATGTAATTAATGTTGATGAAACTTATGCAACAATATTTAGAGATTTTAATGATAGGATGACAGATTTTGATACTATAATTAATAAATTAAAAGAGTCAATTTCAGATGTGAATTTTGAGAATAACTTTTCAAAAGATGGATTTATAAATTCGCTTCCAAAGGAAACAGAGAATATAATAGGAGTAAATTGGAAAAATATATTAGATAAAGATGCCGATGACATATCAGATGAAGAATACAATATGATTGCGGAATATATTATTAAAAATGGTGATGCCGACATTTTAGAGGAAATTCTGGTAGATTGCTATACGATTAAGAAACCAAAGAACGGAGAAAGAAATCCTGTTGTTTTTGATAATGGTATTGAAGGAAAGACAGAAAAGTATTGGTACTCTTTAAATAAAAAATATAATGGGTTATCTGCAGCTATAAACAGGGTTACACAAATATGGATTGCAATAGGATATACATCAGAAAGTGATGAAAGAAATAGATGGATTTCTACAGCAGCACAGTATAATACTTTTTTTAAAGAGTTTGGTAAAAATAAAGACCTGGTTATGGTAAGAGAAATAAAGCTGGATGGTACTATAAAAGAGTTAAATTCTAATCTTATTGATATTAAAAATAATAAAGCCGGAGATTTGACTGCTGTGTATTATCCATATTTTTCACAGCCAACAATAATAGAAGGAGAAGTCAACAATAAAAAAGTAATGACCACTTCATTTGCTGGATTTGATCAGGGAGGACAGGATGATCTTGCGAACAAAGGGATAAAGTACATAAGGGCAAATGCAGGAGTTGATAAAAATACAAATATGCTTGGTACGCTGTCGGATAGTGTAGTAAATCAGATAACATCTTCGCTAATTGGTAAAATCCCGGGGTCTGGGATTATATCGTCAGTTTGTGATATTTGTGATAATAGTGAGAGTAAATTAGAAACAGCGGAAACAATATCGGTGAGTGAATTTGCCAATCACATTGGTTGGATTGTTGATGAATTTGGACTAATATGTGTTGCAAATGATGTAAATGAAAATCCAGAGACGTGTAAGATATATTTATATCCAGGACCGGAAACGAAAAAGATTGTTGAATCCTATAATAAGTACATGAAAGAGCATAGAGATTTTGCGATTGAAATTGGATATCCTAAAGATGGGATAAATATGTCTTGGTTTAATAAAACTAAAAAATATGAAGATATATATATTATTCTAAATAGTATAAAAATAATGAATAGAGATCCTTTGATTTTTAATGTGATTGAAAATTATAATGAGGGGGAATAGTGGTATGATAAAAAATTTTTATAAAAAAAAGAATAATCTATATATAATGTTGGTAATACTTGTGGTAATATTCGTGGTGATACTTGGATATATATACATGAATCGTCATGTAAAATTTAAAGACTCCAACATGGCATATGAGATAAGCAGAACAATTGGACCAAACGTTAATCCAGAGAATGTAAAATATAAAGATGTATATGCTATAAAGGAATTGAATATAGGTTTTCCAGGAAAGTATGATACTTTAGAAGATATAAAACTTTGTAAAAATTTGAGGATATTAACAATAAATGGTGGAGGCGATAAATGGAAGCCATTAAAAAAAGAGGAAGACATTGATTTTTTATTATATGAGCAGGCACAAAAGTATCAAAAAGAATTATCAGATATAGTCCCAAGTTTGAAAAGAATAGAAATTTTTTCTTTTTCAAATTATTTGGAAAACTGTAATATTTCAAATTTTGATTTTTTAGCAAAATGCTGCAATATGAAAGTTATTAAGATTTACGATAGTACAGTTAGTGATTTCGGTTTTCTCAAAAATTGTTCAAAGGTAAAAGAAATATACTTATGGGGTAGCAATATAAAAGATGCAGATGATCTAAAATCGCTAAAGAATCTGGAAACGATATGCATATATGATACCCCTTTGTCAAAAGATGAAACTGAGGTAGAAAGCCTGTGTAAGGCATTTCCAAATGCAAAGATATTCATAAGTGAGGATAAGGTGCAGAATATTGACATAAAAGAGGAATAGGGAATACCAGGATAAAAATGATAGATTAAGAATTGTATATTAATTGTATTTTATAGCCATACTTTACTTTGAAAGGAATTAAAGTATGGCTATAAATATGGGTAAAAGAGATACATTTGCACAAAACGAAAGCATATCGCCCCGCCAGCTATACAGACTATACGTCTTTAATCTGCTTGGAGTCGGCACACTGGTGCTTCCAAACAATCTGGCGAAGCTTGGAAAGTATGCTTTTATCTCAATCGCACTCGGAGTTTTCATGGCATGGCTATTTATGTGGATAGTAAGCGAGGTTCGAGAACAGAAGAAAAGTATATATGACAGAAGCTTTGGTAAAACAGCACATGCAAAAATGTTAATTTATGATTTAATTATTGCAATATACGAGCTGTCACAGGCCGCATTTCTTGCATGGATATTTGTAAAGCTGATACGTGACAGCCTTATACCGGATGAGTCATTTACAGTTGTACTCCTTGTGATAATGGCGGTATGCGCTTATGCGCTAAGTGGCGGAGTGGAGTGCCGGGCAAGGGTATACGAGGTAGTATTTTTCTTTGTGCTGATACCGCTTGCTGCTATGCTTTTGTTTGCGCTATCGGATATGAGATTAGACTATCTGATGATTAAGGACAGAGTCGGTGTGGACTTTGGCATAGCGGATATATTTGCGGGTGCATACTATGTGTTTGCAGCATCAATTTCCGTGTTCAATATACTGTTTGTAAGGGAGCGCACTGCCTCACAGATACGAGGGAGTGTGAGTAAAGCAATATTCACATATGCAGGCATTCTTTTTTTATTGTATGCAGTATTGCTTGGAAACTTCGGAAAATATTCACTGTCGGAAATAGAGTTTCCGGCTGTCGTACTGATGAGTGATGTGAAGATAAAAGGCAGCTTCTTCAAGAGGGCAGATGCACTGATGCTGTCTGTGTGGTTTTTCACGCTGTTTTCAGTACTCAATATGAGCCTTTATTATGCGGTTTTAAGATGTGAGAATTTTGCTGAAAATACGGGAAAAATTATATTTACATTTAATAAAAACCGGCATTCCTGTAGCAATAAGCAATTTGGCTTTGACAGACAGAAAAGCCATGACAAGGAAAAGAGCACTATTAGAAGCTGGTGCATCATTTTTGTCATAGCAGTCACAGTGACCTTAGCATATATTCTTGAAAGTGGAGATGAAATCGTGAAAAAATATCTTGGATTTTTAATGTGCATAGCGATACCGGTCATAGTAGTGCTGACGATAGGTCTCATGCTCACCGGCTGCAGTGCAGTGGAACTTGAGGAGCGCTGTTTTCCGACACTTGCGGCGGTCGATATTATAGATGTAGATACTAACGAAATAACCGATAAAGAAGTAACTGATAACAAAGCATATGTTAGCCACAGAGATGCTTCGGCAAATGAAAATAGCGGATATATAGAGTTTTATTATAACATGAACAAATCATACGAACCGGAATATGCAGATGATATCAAAACAGCCGTGGACAGCTTCGAGGATCGGCTGTCACAAAAAGCCGATACCAATCATTTGAAGGTGATTTTAATAGGAAAAACACTTAGAAATGATAAAGCAGCTTATGCAAGCTTCATGGAATACTGCAAGACATCCAAAAAATTTCCGAGAAACACATATGTGTGCATAGCAGATGATATAAACGATATCTTTGATAACATGGGTGATTATTATGAGCAGAAAATGAATAAGGAGAATCATGAGGATGGGGAACCGATAATTACACTTGGCACCTTATTGGATGACTATACGAATGAAATTCATGGAGCATGGTAAAAATTTCAAAAAGGATGAATAATCTTTTCAAATAAGGCAATACTTGTTTACATGAGAAAGAAAATAATAATAACAACCATAGCAATAATATCCATTACGGCAGCGATAGCTGCAAAAAATCATACACCTGCCGCAAACACCAATAGTATAGCGTGTACAGCCGACATGCAAAAATCCATCGCCGGCAAAATCCTGCGTTTTCACGTGCTGGCAAACAGCGACAGCGAAGCAGACCAGAATGTGAAAAAGCAGGTGCGCGATGCAGTAGGGGCTTACATAGAGCCATATCTGCTGGAGTGCGAAAATATCGAAGAAACCAGAGCCACCGTAAATGACCATATGGACGAAATAATAGCGGTATCAAAGGAGACGCTTGCAGCAAACGGTTTTACATATGGCGCATCGGCAGAGCTTACACACACCGATTTCCCGGAAAAGACGTATGGGGACTATACATTTCCTGAGGGAAATTACGAGGCGCTTGAAATAACACTGGGCGATGGAGCCGGTCATAACTGGTGGTGCGTGCTGTATCCAAACATGTGCTTTAGGGGCAGTGTGTACGAGGTGGTGGAGGATGAAGCAAAGGAAAATCTTAAGGAGGTACTCACTCCGGACGAGTATGAGAGCATATTTGACAGTGGAAAATATGAAATAAAACTAAAAATCCTTGATATTTTCAGATAAAACAGTTAGTATATTCATGCTGAAAAAATATATTAAAAGAAAATATGTGATGACAAATTATTAAAGCGTGAATTAATTTAGATATGCTAGAGGATAAGGAGAAAAAAATGACAAAGGATGTAGTAGTATCATTAAAGGGCCTGCAGCTCGCACCGGACCAGCAGTCGGATGCGGTAGAGGTGATTGCCCCGGGAGAG
>OCIU01001255.1_pt1 | contig 18447 bp, 15 predicted proteins | sample 1538471 | NCBI WGS metagenome assembly OCIU01 (sample SAMN04571693, study PRJEB22368) | human gut metagenome | biome: human gut; material: stool | host: Homo sapiens | place: Luxembourg | collected 2012-06-01 | reverse complement strand
CTTCGGCTCATGTATCCACGCCGATATGACCGCCAGCTTCTGCTTCATTCCGTGGGAATATGCGGCTATCGGCTGTGCAAGATCGTCTGTCAGCCCGAACAGAGCAGCATATTTATCGATCCGTTCCGTCCTTTCCGCGGCGCCGATCCCGAAGATATCGGCTATGAAATTCAGGTATTTTATCCCTGACATGAATTCGTAAAGATCGGGGTTATCGGGTATATATGCCGTGACTCTCTTGCATTCAATCGGCTGTTCCCTCACGTTTTTTCCGTCGATGAATATCTCTCCGGAGTCGTAATCGAGAATTCCGGCAACAGCCTTCAGCGTTGTCGTCTTTCCCGCACCGTTGTGACCGATGAAACCATAAATCTCCCCGGGCTGTATGTGCAGGGTCAGATCGTCAACCGCTTTCTTTGTTCCGTATATCTTGGTCAGATTATTGATTCGAAGCATAAATTCCTCCCGCTTCAGTCGTCGGCACAAACGCGCCTGCAATTCCGGACGCCGTATAATACGGCTTCACTGAAATATACACCGTGATGTATATCTTAAGATATTATACACTGTTTCCTTTGTTTTGTCAACAGTTTTAATTATATCTCCGTCGGCATGGCGCGTCAACCGCAAAATGAAAAACCTGACCTGTTTTTGTGCAAGCGATTTGTAAAACAAATGTAAAAAGTGCGTTCATTCAGTTGTGGTAAAAATAGTTTTATGATATAATTATTGCATTGATAGGGCGCGCCGCGGCCTGAACACGTATAAAGGTGAAACCGGATGAAGTTTTTTTCAAAAGCCAGAAGTGTCACACTCGACAAAACCAAAACAGCGCTCGCCGAGAAGCTCAGAGAGTCTGCCGTCTCGGTTATTCCGATAATCGTCATCGTTGCGCTCCTCTGCCTCTGTGTTCTCCCGATGAGTACCGACCTGCTTCTCGCGTTTCTTGTCGGCGCGATAATGATAGTTGCCGGAATGGGACTTTTCTCACTCGGCGCCGAGCAGTCGATGACCCCAATCGGAAACAAGATCGGCACGGCACTTACAAAAACCAAGAATCTGCCCCTGATAATCGGCGTTTCCTTCCTGCTCGGCTTTGCCGTCACGGTTGCGGAGCCTGACCTTCAGGTTCTTGCCGAAACCGTGCCGAACATCAACAAAACCGTGCTTCTTGTCACGGTCGGCGTCGGCGTCGGACTTTTCATGTCGTTCTGCATGGTAAGAATCCTGTACGGTTTAAGCCTGAGATGGGTGCTTATCGTCTGCTATGCTGTCATATTCATACTTGCGGCTTTTTCCGATAAGAATTATCTGTGCATCGCCTTCGACTCAGGCGGGGTAACGACAGGACCCATGACGGTTCCCTTCATCCTCGCGCTCGGCGTCGGTGTTTCGAATGTACGAAGCGACAAACGCGCGGAGGCGGACAGCTTCGGCCTTGTCGCCCTCTGCTCGATTGGTCCGATCCTTTCGGTTCTGATACTCGGTTTTCTCGGAAGCAGCGCAGGCTCGACGGGCGAGATAGGAAGCGCGGCTTTCGGCAGCACAAAGGAAATCGGCACGGCGTTTCTCCGTTCCCTCCCTGCAAATCTGAAGGAAATGGCGGTTGCAATGCTTCCGATCGTCGTCATTTTTCTTGTGTTCCAGTTTGTCAGCTTCAGAATGTCTCTACGCAGCTTCGCAAAGATATCGGTCGGTATAGTTTATACATATATCGGACTTGTCCTGTTCCTTACCGGAGTAAGTGTCGGATTCTCTTCCCTCAGCGCACAGATAGGTCAGGCTATCGTCAGGTCGGGAATGGAATTTCTGCTGATCCCGCTTGCCGCCCTGCTCGGCTGGTTCATAATCTCGGCGGAGCCTGCGGTCGGAGTGCTTGAGGCGCAGATCGAATCGGTCAGTGCCGGACGCATTCCCGGAAAAGCGATTAAACGCAGTCTTTCCGTCGCGATAGCGCTTGCAATGGCAATTGCAATGACCCGTGTCGTTACCGGGATATCCGTCATGTGGTTCCTCATACCCGGATATGCGCTCTCGCTTCTGCTCTCGTTCTTTGTTCCGGATATCTACACGGCAATCGCGTTCGACTCGGGAGGAGTCGCGTCAGGTCCCATGACGGCGACATTCATGCTCCAGTTCATGATGGGCACCTGCTCGGCTCTCGGCGGAAATATCCTGACCGATGCCTTCGGTGTCGTCGCACTGGTCGCAATGATGCCGCTTCTCTCGATACAGATGGTGGGCTTCATCTACGAAAGAAAGAAACTGCCGGCAAGGGCTCCCGCCGAGGTATACGGCGACTACAAAAACGTACCAAAGAAACTACTGTTGTCTATGGCGACTACGATATTGTTGAACTCTGGGAGGAAAATGCCGCATGAACTTCATAATCTCAATAACGTCTCCCGAAGCGCTCCCGGTTCTTACGGGAGTATGCGAGGATATGGCTCTGCCGCTGAACGTAACTCTCTCAGGCAGGGGCACGGCTGTAAAAAGTATGCTTGACGTGCTCGGCATCGAATCCAACCTGAAGCGCATAATGTTCTCGGTCGCAAATGAGGAAAAAACCCGCGAATTCATCACACGTCAGAAAAGACAGCTCCATATCGGAGTCCCCGGACACGGCATCGTCATCGCCGTGCCGGTCAAAAGCATCGGAGGAGGAAAAACAGTGGCATATTTAAGAGGTGAGGACGGAACCGCAAAATACACCCCGTCCCTGAATTACGCATATGAACTGATCGTCGTAATAGCAAACGAGGGACGCACCGATACGGTAATGAATGCCGCGCGCGCCGCCGGCGCAAGAGGCGGAACGGTGCTTCACGGAAAAGGCACCGGCTCCGAGGCGGCAATGAAGTTCCTCAATATCTCCATTGCCGACGAAAAGGAGGTCATCCTCATTGTCGCGCCGACCGCCGAAAAGACCGCTATCATGTCCGAAATACTGAAAAAAGCCGGTCCCGACACCGACGCAAAGGCGATCGCCTTCTCCCTTCCCACCTCGGCAGTCGCCGGATTCGGTTTTTCCGGGGAAGCGGAATGATCAACAGCTGATATAAATACGCACCTCCCGTGAATCAGAAACGGTTCACGGGAGGTGTTATTTCATCCTGAATCGGTCGATGCCGGTTTCTCAGAACATTTCGATATACTGCTCGCGCTCTGCTCCGACCGAGACATACTTCACCGGACAGCCGACGCTTTCCTCAAGGAATTTAACGTATTTCTGCGCATTGACCGGAAGCTCCTCAAACCTACGGCAGCCGGAAACATCGGTTTTCCAGCCGTCCATGTATTCATAGACCGGCTTTGCCTCGACAAGCTCCTCGCCCATCGGGAAATCGGTGGTTCTCTCGCCGTTCACTTCGTAAGCGACGCAGACAGGAATCCTGTCAAGGTAGGAGAGAACATCCAGCTTCGTCACCGCGATGCAGGTCGCACCCTGAACAAGCGTGCCGTACTTTGACGCAGTAACGTCAAATCCGCCGACTCTTCTCGGACGTCCGGTAGCCGCGCCGTATTCGCCGCCGGCTTCACGGAGAGCGTTTCCTTCGTCGCCGAAAAGCTCGCAGGTGAACGGTCCTTCGCCGACGCAGGTGGAATATGCCTTCATGATCCCGATGACCTCGTCAAGACGGCACTGCGGAATGCCTGCGCCGATGGGGGCATATGCGGAGATGGTAGAGGACGACGAGGTGTAGGGATAGATACCGAAATCGATATCGCGGAGCGCTCCGAGCTGAGCCTCGAACATGATGTTCTTCCCTGCCTTTGCTGCGTCTCCGAGGTATTTTGTGGTGTTTGTGATATACGGCACGAACGGCATTGCATAGGTGTTCAGCCACTCAAGCATTGCCTCCGGAGTAATGGCCTCATGACCGTAACCCTTATTGACGGTGAGATTCTTCCACTCCATAAGGTCGGCAAGCTTTTCCGGAAGCAGCTCCGGATGAAGAAGGTCGCCCATTCTGACGGTCTTTTTCATGTACTTATCGGCATAGACGGGGGCGATGCCGCGTCTTGTCGAGCCGAACTTCTTGTCGGCAAGTCTCTCTTCCTCAAGGCAGTCGAGGAGCTTGTGATAAGGCATGCAGATGGTGGCGCGGTCGCTGATCTTCAGGTGATCGGGTGTGATCGCGATACCGGCGTCACGGAGCTTTTTTACCTCGTTGAAAAGATGCTCGACATCAATGACCATGCCGGGGCCCATCACGTTCACCGTGCTGTCGCGGAGGATTCCGGAGGGCAGCAGGTTAAGGATGAACTTTCCCTTCTCATTCACAACGGTGTGACCCGCGTTGTTTCCGCCCTGATAGCGGGAAACTATGTCGTACTTCTGAGAAAGCAGGTCGACCATGCGTCCCTTGCCCTCGTCACCCCAGTTGATTCCGACGATTGCAGTTAACATTATATATATCCTTCTTTCAAATTATTATCAAACGGTAATTTAACGGGCATCGTGGCTCAGACCCTGATGTTCACATCAACACCGATCAGTCCGCGGTTCTTCTCAAGCACCGGCGCGATCACGGATTTAACAAACTCATCGGTCTGCTGAGGCGCCATGCCTATGAAATTTCTCACATGAAGAATGTCGGCAAGCTCTTCCTTCGTTATTCCGAAGCGGCTGTCGGCAAGGATGAGGTCAAGCAGATTGTTTTCCGCGCCGTTCAGCTTTATCTGCTTTGTAACAGCGACCGAAAGCTCGCGGATAGCCTCGTGAAGCTCCTGTCTGTCCCCGCCCTTCTTGACGCAGTGCATCATGATATTCTCGGTAGCCATAAACGGAAGCTCTTCATTCAGATGGCGTTCCATGACCTTCGGATAAACCGTGCCGTTCGATATGACGTTAATGTAAAGCGAAAGGATTCCGTCGGCGGCAAGGAAAGCCTCCGGGATGCTGATCCTGCGGTTAGCAGAATCGTCAAGCGTTCTTTCAAGCCACTGGGTCGCCGCAGTTACCGCCGGATTGAGCGCATCGGCGATTATGTATCTCGAAAGCGAGGCAATGCGTTCGCTTCTCATCGGATTGCGCTTATATGCCATTGCCGATGAGCCGATCTGCTTTGTCTCGAAAGGCTCGTCAAACTCCTTCATGTGTGAAAGAAGCCTGATATCTCCGGCGAATTTGCAGGCACTCTGCGCAATGCCGGAGAGTACGGAAATAACAAAATAGTCAATTTTTCTTGTATATGTCTGTCCGGAGACTGCGACAGCACCGTCAAAGCCCATCTTTGCGGCGATTTTCTTCTCAAGGAGCATTACCTTCTCCGCGTCTCCGTCGAAAAGCTCAAGGAAGCTGGCGCCGGTTCCGGTGGTTCCCTTGCATCCGAGCAGCTTAAGACCCGAAAGGACGTGATCAAGGTTGTCAAGGTCAAGAATAAGGTCCTGCGCCCAGAGGGTGGCTCTCTTTCCGACGGTCGTGGGCTGTGCCGCCTGAAAATGGGTGTAGGCAAGCGTCGGGACGTCCTTATACTTCTCCGCAAAATCGCCGAGCGCGGAAATCGCGTTGACAAGCAGCTTCTTTATTATCAGAAGCCCCTCGCGCATCTGGATGATATCGGTGTTGTCGCCGACATAGCAGGACGTCGCACCGAGATGGATGATCGGCTTTGCAGTCGGGCAGGCATCGCCGAAGGTCCTGACGTGAGCCATGACATCGTGGCGGAGCTCCGACTCGTAAGCCGCCGCTTTTTCATAGTCAATGTCGTAGATATGAGCCTTCATCTCGTCTATCTGCGCATCTGTTATGTCAAGTCCCAGCTCTTTTTCGCTCTCGGCAAGGGCGATCCACAGCTTTCTCCATGTCGAAAACTTGTTGTCCGCAGAAAAGACCCGCTTCATCGCATCGCCTGAATAGCGCACGCAAAGTGGGTTTTCATAAAATTCTTTCATCGCGTCCTCCGGATCCGGATTTTTTGTTTTTTACATTTAATTATACTATAAAACCGACGTATTTTCAAGAGGAAAAGCACTTTTCGGTCAAGTTCGGCACTTTTCACTAAATTGCCCGCCGTAAGAGCGCATTCCGGTACATTTAAGCGCAGTCGCAATGTTTTTTTCGATGCAGACATTTGTATATGCTGTATACCGCATAAATAATATAATATTTTCAAGAAATGATTGACAAACGAGCATGGCAGCTATATAATGTATACATAGCATAAATTTTTAAGGAGGAATGCGGCACAAATTGTCGCTGTGCAACATTTGCACATATCTGCTGCACGGAATGAACGACCCACGGGGTGGAAAGCTAAAACCCAGTTGATTTCATATGCTACGAACACTCTGCACTCATGGAGGAAATATGAAAAAGCTATTTATATCGATTGCCGTACTTTTCTTTATTCTCGCCCTACCCGCCTCAGCTTCCGCAAAGCCGGAGCCCTCAGATCTTGGGTCGCTTGTGACCGAGGTATCGAAGATATGGGCGCGGTTCACCGCAAATGCCGACGACTGGACTGCCGTTGAGCCGGATATGTACTCTCATCCGACCTCCTAAATGGACGCGTACTATTCTCTTGACTATGAGAAAATGCTTGCGTACATGAAAACCGTTTTCACGGACAAACTTGCCGCCGATATGCTTCACAGAAAAGATTCCGGACTGTTCTACCGGGACGGTAAACTGTATCAGCACGGCGGTTGGGTAGCTCTTATCAGTTCTCCGCTTGTCTATGACAAAAACGAGGAGTATCACGAACTGACGACCCCGACACCGCCCGAACAGGTAAAAATCATCTCATCCGACAGCACGACCGCAACGGCAGAGATCAGATGCTTCAGGCGGCGATACGGCTGCGACGACTCAGTCAAGCCGAGAATCACCGAATACAAAGGCACCCTGACATTCGCAAAGACCGAAAACGGCTGGCGCGTGACCGGCGGCACCCTGATGCGGAAACTGTTCAGGAACTATCCGGTATACAGCTATGATCCGGCAGACCCGCAGAATCCCCCAACCGATTCTTCATTCCCGTCAGCGTTTGCGGTTACGGCGGCAGCTGCTTCAATTAAAATCCCCCTGCTCAGAAAAAAGAGAAAAAATCCTGCCTGACAAAAAAATCACACTCCGGTTAGCGGGGTGTTCGTAAGACAGTAAAACAGGTAAAGGCGTGATCGCACATTTTGTGGCCACGCCTTTTACATTATGGGAATAGCGGCTTTCGCAGCGCAAAGGGTGAAGCCCCTTGTTCGGAACGCAGTGATGCAAACGGCCTGGGTATTCAGGTGTCCGGGTTGCTTGGTCTCACAGAGCGCACATACGGGGAATACCCGTATAGAAGTGCGCCCTTGCGTCTGTTCGACAAATTGGAATTTATCGTTGTGCTTTTAATGTTCTCCATTCATCTTCTAAAATCGACATCAATATATCATCTGCATACTTATCGCCATCCATAATAGCATCTCTTAAAATACCTTCTCGCTTAAATCCTGCTTTTAAGTATACTTTTTCGGCTCTGGGATTGAATGAATACACATCTAATTCTAAACGATGTAATTTTAGTTTCTCAAAAGCAAAATCACGAGTAATTTCCGTTGCCCAGGTGCCAATACCTTTTCCCCTTTCTGTTTGACGATAAAGACCTATTCGGAAATTAGCACACTTTAAATCCCAATCAATTTCATTGATTACACTTTCACCGATAATTTCTCCGTCAGGTGCTATAATCAAAAAGAAATACCTATCATCTTCCTCAAGCGATTTTAGAAAAAAAGATACTACTTCATCTTTTGAAAATTCTTCTTTACAACCTGTTAATCTTGCCACTTCCTTATCCAAAGGGCAATAATTCTGTTCATAATAATCGACTGCGTCATCTGCTTTAGCTAAACGTATTACAAAACCGTCTTTTTGACCAATAACATCTATGCTCATATAATATTTCCTCCTGTCCAAATTCCGATTTGTAGGTCTGTTCGATTCCATATTATCACATTACAGGATACCATACAAGAGCAGCCACAGCAGTGCAAACTGCTGTGGCTGTTAACTGTCTTATGCACCCAGCCCATTTGTCCGCAGGTGTGATTTTTTATTGTATCATAGGTCAAACCCAATCGACGTTTTTCCGCAGCTCCGGATGGTCACATCGGCAAGGACCTCAAGCGAATCGGTATAGAACCTGCCAAGATGCCCGTTTCTTTTTACAAGCGAAAGCTCGGTACAGCCGAGAATAAGCGTGTCACAGCTCTGCTCGCGCAGCTCGTATGCGACCCTTCCGAACTTCTCCATATCCGCAGGTCTGCCCTGCTTGATGTCGCCGTAAATTATCTCGTTTATCAGCTTCTGCGACGCGTCGCAGGGATAAGCCGCCTCAACTCCGTACTCATTGCAGACCCTTTCGTAAGTCCGCGACCTGACGGTTCCCTCCGTTGCAAGAATGCCAACCTTCTTCATTCCCTTCCCGACACAGTATTTCACTGTTTCGACCATGATGTTGATGACCGGAACGGATATCGCCTCACAAAGCCCGTCATAGAAATAATGCGCCGTATTGCACGGTATGACAATGACGTCGGCTCCGGCGGAGATCAGCCTTCTTGCCTCAGAGATCATTACGGGAAGCGGGTTTTCATCACTCTGCCCGAGGATATATGCGGTTCTGTCGGGTGTTGTCGCGCGGCTTGTCAGCAGAAGGTCGATATGATCCTGGTCACACTTTGCAAGAGTATGCTCGGTGATCATTTCATAAAAGTACACCGATGCCATCGGTCCCAGCCCGCCGATTATCCCCGGACTGTACACCGATGCCATCGGTCCCAGCCCGCCGATTATCCCCGGAAGCCTGTAATAACTGTTTGCTTTCATAAAAAACTCCTTTGAATCTCCCTTTGACGACCGCCGCACACATATTTTCGCCGGTTCGGGAGACAATAACGCACAACGAAAGACAAGATGAGGTTTACGCAGTGTTCCCGGTACTGATAAGAACATTAATAATTTACATCACGCTTATCGCCTCGATAAGGCTGACCGGCAAGCGTCAGGTCGGCGAAATGCAGCTTTCGGAGCTGATAACCGCATTTCTTATTTCAGAGGTCGCGGCATCCCCGCTTGCCGACCCGGATATTCCGCTTGTTTACGGCGTTGTTCGCTTGAGATCGTCATCTCGTTTGTGACGACGAAATCGGTGATTCTGAAAAGAATGTTCGCCCCGCCGCCGACGGTGCTGATAAAAAACGGAAAGCTCGACGTGAAAGCCCTCGGAAAACAGCGCATCCGCGCCGAGGAGCTTATAAGCTCACTGCGTCTTAAGGATATAGGCGACATTTCACAGCTGAATTTCTGTTTTCTTGAGCACAACGGGCAGATCTCGGTGTTCAAAAACGACGATGCCCTTACTCTGCCGCTGATAATCGACGGAAGAGTGAACGCGCACTCCCTGTCGCTTATCGGAAAGGACAGCGCATGGCTTGACGCAAAGCTGAAATCAGACCGGCGGAGGGCTGAGGACATTTTTCTCATGACCTCCGACGGAAACAGCGTGTTCTATGTCGGGCAAGAGAAGGAGAAAAAGAAATGAAGGCATTCATAGCATCTCTTGTCCTGCTTGCGGTTCTTATGGTATGCTCCGTCCTGAACTGCTTTTATATCGACCGCGTGACCGGGAAAATGCTTGCGCTCTGCGCGGAATTTCCCGAAAAAGCCGCCGAAGGTGAGGAGGAAATGCCGGAAGTGCTGAAAGCGGCGCTTTCCGAATGGGAAAAAGCCAAGCCGCGCCTCCGCGCCGCCTCGAAGGCAAGCTATATCTTCACTGTCTCAACAGCTCTGAGCAGCACGCGCGACTATTATCTGCACGGCTCTCCCGACGATTATATCTCGGCAAAAAATCAGCTGATTGAGGCGCTTAAAGCCCTTCAGGTATCCGACTCGCTGAGCTTTTCCGGCATCATCTGAATTCGGTCACTCCGTCGGATATCAGCACCCTGCGGCGCATTATCGAATAATCGGTAAACCCGAGTACAGAGGCGATATACTCCGGATTGAGATAATCGGTGCTTGTAGCCGACAGCACGCACCTGATCCCGCCGGGGATCGGCTCGTACCGGTTTATCATCGGCTTTATGTCGCATTCCTTTTCGCCGGTCTTTGTCCGCTTCATCACGAAAACGCTTTCTGCATCAAGCGGAGTGCAGTCAACCGGAGCATCGGCGGTAATGTCGTACTCCGCAAACGTTATATCGGTGAATTTCGTCTCAGGGATATATGCCTCAAGCACCCGCATTTCCGGCGGAAGCGCACCGTTCAGCCTTGAAATGATCTCATAAGAGGTCATTTCAAGGTCGATTTTTATGTCTAGCAGCTCACAGACGCTCTCGGCTCCGATCGACAGAGGAAGCGCAAACACCATTTTCGGGTGAGGGTTAAAGCCCTCGGAATAGTGTATCGGAATCTTCGCGCGTATCATGACGGTTTTCATCGTCCGGTTAAGGTCAAGGTGGGAAATGAACTGAAGCGCACCGGTCTTTGTGAATTTTATTCTTATTGGTGTGGGCAGCACGTTCTTTCACCTCCGAGTCGGTTTGCGCCGCATCCGGAGCAGTGCTCGCGGCAGTTCGGCGTGGTCTTTGAGCAGTATGCCTTTTCGCGCTCGCGGCGGAAGAACTCCTTTGTCACTCCGCAGTCGATAACATCCCACGGAAGTACCTCATCAAGCCCGAAATCGCGGTTTGCGTAGAACGCGGGATCGACTCCGGCAAGTCTGAAGGCTTCAAGCCATTTGTCGTAATCGAAAAACTCGTCCCAGCCGTCGAATTTCAGTCCCATTCTGTGCGCTTCAAGCAGTGCCCTTGAGAGTTTTCTGTCTCCGCGGGCAAAAACCGCCTCAATGCGGCTGACCTTTGCTTCGTGCCAGTTGTATCTGATATGCTTCTCGCCCCTCACGCAGTCGCGGAGGTGATTCTGCTTGTCGACAAGCTCCTCAAGGGTGTCCTGCCCCTCCCACTGGAACGCGGTGAACGGCTTCGGGACAAAGCAGGAGACGCTTATCGTTATCATGGGAGCCTTTCCCTTCACCCTTCCGGGAACGGTGTAGAACTCATGATCGACCTTTTTCGCAAGGGCGGCAATTCCCTCGATATCCTCATAGGTCTCTGTCGGAAGCCCGTTCATGAAATAGAGCTTGACCGACGTCTTTCCCGCCTCGAAAGCCGTTCGGCAGGCGCGCATGAGGTCCTCCTCGCAGACATTCTTGTTTATCGCATCGCGCAGTCTCTGCGTTCCCGCCTCGGGAGCGAAGGTAAGCCCGCCGGTTCTGACGGTGGATATCTTGTCCATCAGCTCCTTTGTAAAGCTGTCGATCCTGAGCGACGGCAAACTGAGGCTTACCTTCGAATCAGTTGTCCATTCAAGAAGCAGGTCGGTCAGCTTTGTGAGCTGCGAATAGTCGCTGATGCTGAGCGACGAAAGCGATATCTCGTCAAATCCGGTGCTGTCAAAAAGACATTTTGCCTGTTCGTTCAGCACCTCCGGGGTCTTTTCCCTGACCGGGCGGAATATCATCCCCGCCTGACAAAAGCGGCAGCCCCTGATGCATCCGCGGTACACCTCAAGCACGATCCTGTCGTGAACCGTCTCGATATACGGCATGACAAGCCTGTCCGGGAAATACGACTTGTCCATGTCGGGCATTATCCGCTTCAGAACCCGCACCGGAATGTCGTCATACACGGGAGTATACGACTTCACTGTACCGTCGCTGTTGTATTCGACAGTATAGAGCGACGGAACATAAAATCCCGGTATCCTTGCCAGACGGTGAAGGTACTCTTTCCGCGTGTACTCTCCCGATTCCTTCATGGAAATGTACAGCCTTGTCATCTCCACAAGCGCGTCCTCGCCCTCGCCGATGCTGAATACGTCGAAATAATCGGCGATCGGCTCGGCATTGTATGCGCAGGGACCGCCGCCGACGATTATCGGGTCGTCCTCGCCTCTTTCCGACGAGAAGAGCGGTATTCCCGACAGCTCAAGCATATTTGTGTAGCACAGCTCATACTGAAGCGTGAAGCCGACGATATCAAAATCCGAAACCGGGTCGCCGCTCTCGTGCGCCCACAGCTTTATACCGTTTTCACGCATTTTCTCTTCCATGTCAACCCACGGAGCATATACGCGTTCGCACCAGATATCGTCCTCGCGGTTGAGTACGCCGTAAAGCAGCCTGACACCGAGATTTGACATTCCGATCTCGTATGTATCGGGAAAACAGAAGGCAAACCGCGCCTTCACGGTGTTTTTGTCCTTTATGACCTGACCGTACTCGCCGCCGGTGTATCTTCCGGGTTTAAGGACGGATTTCAGGATGGTTTTCATTTTACTGTCCATATTATACCGTTCCGGCAGAAAGTGCCGCCTTACGACAGCACTTCAGCCTTGATTATTACTTTACAGAAGCATGAATTTCGACATCAGATATACCGGTATCAGCCAGAAAAGCTGGAACAGCGCCACATACAGCGACGGCACCGACACAACACTTCCGATGACGGCAGTCGCAATGCAGACGGCAAGTCCGGTAATCATCGTGATTATATCCACTGCGATGTTGGTTTTTGTGACGTGCTTTATCCTGTCGCAGAGGGTAAAGACCGAAAGCAGTGCCTTTGCCGATTTTTTGGAAACAATGCCGCTGTCGGTTCTGTCGCTGCCGTGCCGACTTCCGCTGATGTCGCTGTATTTCAGGACGCGCACCGGGTATTTTGCCAGCTTGATCTTCGTGCTCAGCATTTCGTCGTTGATATTCGGGTCTACAGTCTTTATCCCGACGCAGATGCCGGATTTGTAGAGCCGCTTTACGGTGACCTCGAAGCCCGGATCGATGCGGTATCTGACATACAGCTTGGCGATGACCTCGTCGTCGCAGACAAGATACATGATGCTTATCTCACCGCCCGAGACGATCTCCTCGTCGTCGGGATCCGAGACGGGAACATAGCCGTTCTTGCGGAGATAGTCTGCCTTTCCTGCATAGAGATGCTTTCCGTCAACCAGTGCCTCAACGCCCTCGTTATCGACCAACAGTATTTCAGTGTCCTCCGAGCGTCCGAGATCGGCGGTGGCAACATTCAGAACATCGGAAAGCGGTCCGCCGAGAACCGAATAAATGCTTGCGACGTTGTATATGACCGTGTCAATGCGCCCGGAGCCGAACACCTTGACACTGCGGAGCTTTACACCGGCTGTCGGGAAGACCTCCCTGTCGTCAAAGGAAATCGAGCCCGCCGTTGTGTACTCGTCAAGCGCCGATTCGCCGACGAAGGCGCTGTTCTCGGCAAATGCCAGCTTTGATGCCCGGAACGCCGGAAGTCCGAACGCTATGAACACCGTTGCCGGGAGCGAGAAGAAGAACGCAGTGTAGGCAAGCATGACCGCGCTCTGCCAGTCACGCAGGAGGATCGCACCCATGACAAGCGAAGCCAAGGCAATGGCAGCCGACGCGGGAATAAATGCCTTGAGCACCAGCTTGGTTGACGGATACGCCTTTGTCCTTCTGAAATATCCGTCGATAAAGCCGGTCTTGTTGATCTTGAATACCGCAGGCTGCTTCGGAAGGAACTTGTCGAATGCCTTCGTCTCAAGCTCGGCGTCACCGAGCTCCAGCTTTTCAAGCGCGAATTTCGTTCTCTTGGACGATATAATGTTGAAACTCATTATCTCCCTGCGCAGATCCATTCTCTCGTTCAGAACGGCAAAGAGCAGGCAAAGCGATGCCGGAAAATTGAAGGTGACCGGAGTGGCGTCCGGGCTGAAGAAGCAGACGCAGACCGCAAATATCACGCTGACAAGCAAAATCAGCGGTATAAAGCTCTCCGGCACAGGCTTCCTGTCGATAAGACCGCGGATGCCCTTTATCAGGCTGCGGTAGGCGATTCCCGCGCCTATGAACAGGAACTGAAGTCCGACCATCACATTTACGACCGGATAATACACCGGATTCAGCGCGTCCGGCAGATGACCGCCGAGAGTGATGATATTTTCATAGAAGAACAGCACGATAACGACCGCCGCCATCGCAAACAGCGAAAGCGCGTTTTTGCCGAAAGCCGTCTTGTAATTTTCAAAAATTCCCTTTGCCTCGACCGGAGTGATGAACTCACGAAGCTCACCGGGCTTCTCTTCTCTGACCTTTTTCTTCTTTATCTGATCCTCAGGTATGGATTTTTCCATATCCGAGCGGAGTCTGTCGGCATTTTCCTTGCCCATTGCCTTTTCAAGCTCGTCCTCCATGCCGAAGGCAAGCATGAGGTTGGCATCAGTCTCGTCAAACCCGTTGGGATCGGCGGCGCCGTTTTCCTCGGAGGCCGCGGCAATTGCTTCGCCGGGAAGGTTTTCGGGGTTTCCGATGATCTCTTCGGGTTCGCCGGCTTCGTTTCCGGGAAGCTCCGGCACATTTTCCTCTTCCGGTGCCGGCAGCTCCGACGGTGCGGGCTGTTCCGGAACATCGTTCAGGCTAAACACCACAGTCTCGTTTCCGGTTTTTTCCGGAGCGGAGGGTGCGGACTGTCCTTCGGCGGCTTCGGGTGCGGACTCGTTTCCGGATTCGGTGTCAAACATGACGGTGTCGCCCGCCCCGGCAGAGTCAGAAACCTCCGCCGTATCTCCGGTGCTTCCGGGTATTTCGGCGGTGTCGCCTTCGCCGGGAATATCGCAGACCTTTCCTCCCTCGCTGAGTGTCGAGAACAGCTCGGTATCCGGCGCGGCATAAGTACCGGAACCGTCGGGTACGGGGTTTTCATCTTCTGCGGCAGAAGACAGCGAATCGACGAATTCGTCCTCCTTCATCCCGGAAATGCTTTTCCCGGAGAACTTTTCGTACTCGTCCTGCGGAAGATATTTCTTCATAAGCGCGTCGATATCGAGGTCGGCTATCTCCGATTTCGGCACGGGACTGACAAATCCGGTGTCCGACTCCGGCATTTCGCGCTTTATCTCTTCCTCGGTGACGGGAGAAGCGGTTTTTTCGGTTTTCCTGAACCGGTATCTCTTTTTGCCGTCACCGGACTTTGTTCCGCTGTCCTCCATGTTTGCCTTCAGCTTGGCAAGCAGTTCGTCAGCGGATATGTCATTGTTGTACTTATCAGCCATCTGTCATTTCTCCTTACCGTTGTTGTTACGAGTGTCTCTGTCTTGCGGCTTCGTTGAGCACCACGGCACCGGCGGCAGACACATTCAGTGAATTGATCTTCCCGTACATCGGGATGGAAATGATGAAATCGCTCTTGTCCTTCAGCAGGCGTGACACTCCGAAGCCCTCGCTTCCGAGAATAATCACAGCCGGGCAGCTCATATCGGTTTTATAGAACGGGGTCCCGCCGGCTTCCGCCGCGAAGATCCAGAGCCCCTTTTCCTTAAGCTCATCAACCGTCTGCGCAAGGTTTGTCACCTTTGCGACCGGGACATATTCGACAGCCCCTGCCGAAGCCTTTCCGACGGTGTCGGTAAGTCCGACGGCTCTGCGCTTCGGGATGATAATTCCGTGCGCCCCCGCGCATTCGGCGGCTCTTATAAGCGCACCGAGGTTCTGCGGATCCTCGATCCCGTCGGCAATGACGATGAGCGGCTTTTCCCCCCGATCTTCCGCGAGCTTCAGCATATCGTCAACCGTCGCGTAATCCTTCACCGCCGCCGACGCGACGACTCCCTGATGCGGCTGACCGCAAGCCATGAAATCGAGCTTGCTGTTTTCGGCATCGATGACCGGGATCCCGCGCTTTATCGCCTCCGCAGCTATAACGGTGACAGAGCCGGTGCGCTCTCCCTTTTTTATATAAATTTTATCGATATCTCTGCCGCTTTTAAGCAGCTCGGAAACCGCGTTTCTTCCGATGACGTATGAAGCCGTGCGTGCCTCCGGCTCAGGCTTATTATGCCTTTGCAGAGGTTTTCTGCCGTATTTTCCGTTCATTATATATCAGCCTTTCGCGTAAAGACAGTAATCCGACAATAATTATACCACAGAAAAACCGATTTGTACATAACTTTTTTCGAAATATCAAAAATTCAGGTACAAATAATTGAAAAAAACCTGACAGACGCGGAGTCTGTCAGGTTATGTGCGATATCAGCCGGCTGTTCTGCCGCCGGTGGCTTCATTTTTGTCCGCCTTTTTCGCATCAGTCTTCTTATAGGTTATTTTCGGCTTTTCGCCATTTGTGACCGTCTCCTCTGTCACGGTGACTGTCGCCACGTTATCCTTTGACGGGACCGTGTACATGATGTCAAGCAGTATCGACTCGACGATTGCACGCAGACCGCGTGCGCCGGTGTTCAGCTCGATCGCCCGGTCGGCAATCTTTTCAAGAGCGCCGTCGGTGAATTTCAGCTTTACGCCGTCCATCGAGAACAGCTTGACATACTGCTTGGTAATCGCGTTTTTCGGTTCGCGGAGTATTTTCACAAGCGCGTCGCGGTCGAGCTTTTCAAGCCCGACAATGACCGGCAGACGTCCGACAAGCTCCGGAATGATGCCGAACTTTACAATGTCGTGCGGGGTAACGTCCTTATAGACGTTGACGCTGTCCTTCTCCGCTTTTTTCATGACCTTTCCGCCGAAGCCGAGGGTGGATTTTCCGCTTCTCTGCTCGATTATCGACTCAAGACCGTCGAAAGCGCCGCCGCAGATGAACAGGATGTTCTCGGTATTTATCTGAATAAACTCCTGATTCGGGTGCTTTCTGCCTCCCTGCGGGGGAACGTTTGAAACCGTGCCCTCAAGGATCTTGAGCAGTGCCTGCTGAACGCCCTCGCCGGAAACGTCCCTCGTTATCGAGCGGTTCTCGCTCTTTCTTGAAATCTTGTCGATCTCGTCGATATAGATGATTCCCTTTTCGGCAAGCTCGATGTCATAATCCGCCGCCTGAATAAGCCGCAGGAGGATATTTTCGACGTCCTCTCCGACATATCCCGCCTCTGTCAGTGTTGTGGCATCGGCAATTGCAAACGGCACCTTGAGCGTCTTTGCAAGCGTCTGGGCGAGGAAAGTCTTTCCGACGCCGGTGGGACCGATAAGAAGCACATTGCTCTTCTGTATCTCCACGCCGTCGGTCGATTTTGTCTTCTGAAGAATGCGTTTGTAGTGGTTGTAGACCGCAACGGACAGTGTTTTTTTCGCCGTTTCCTGCCCGATCACATAGTCGTCGAGGGTTTTTTTCAGGTCCTGAGGCTTCGGAAGCGTGTCAAGCGAGAGCTTTCCGACGTTTTTTCCGCCGGCAGGGTAAGCCTTGGTTCCGAAATGCTCGGCAACGAGCTGGTTACAGGCTTCAAGACATCTGTCGCAGATGAAAAGTCCGGTCGGCGACGGGATGAGGAATTTCGCCTGCTTCTCGGTTCTTCCGCAGAAATCGCAGAAAACCTCATCTCCTCCGATATTGTTGTTATTGTTAGCCATACGGCAGTCCTTTCGGAATGATTTTACGGGCGCTTTGCGATGACCTTATCGATAAGTCCGTACTCGGCAGCGGCAGCGGCTGACAGGAAATTGTCCCTGTCGGTGTCGCGCTCGATATCGGAAAGCGGCTTTCCGGTATTCTCTGAGAGAATGCGGTTGAGGGTATCGCGCGTTTTCATGATATGGTCGGCATGAATTTTTATGTCGGAGGCCTGCCCCTGCATTCCGCCGAGGGGCTGGTGGATCATTATCTCGCTGTTCGGGAGAGCGAAGCGCTTTCCCTTTGCGCCGGACGAAAGAAGGAACGCACCCATGCTTGCCGCCATGCCGATGCAGATCGTCGATACATCGCATTTGATGTAGTTCATCGTGTCATAGATAGCGAATCCGGCGGTGACTGAGCCTCCGGGGCTGTTGATATAGAGATAGATATCCTTGTCGGGGTCCTGTGCCTCAAGAAAGAGCAGCTGGGCGACGACAAGCGACGCTGTCACGTCGTTTACCTCATCGGAGAGGAACACTATTCTGTCATTGAGCAGGCGGGAATAAATGTCATAAGCCCGCTCTCCGCGGTTTGTCGATTCGATCACGGTTGGTACAAGTGCCATATTATAATCCTTTCTCCGGACAGTCCGGTACCGGGAGCGACAACAGACGCGCGGACAGCAAACGGTAAGCCGCCGCTTTCCGCGCGGGTGTCGGTTTTGAATCAGTAATTCAGAATGAAGTTTGCAAGCCGGTCGGCTATGTATGCATAGCCGGTATCGTTCGGATGAAGCCCGTCGACCGTATACCGCTCGCGGCTTGCCTGTATCTGCGGCTGGATGCACGCATTTGCAAACAGGTCAAGCACCGGGATGCCGTAATACTCCGCCGCCGTGCGGATTATATCGACATACGACTTCAGGTTGCCGTAGTTGTACTTCTTCTGATGCCCGTCACCGTTTGTGAAATGCTCGTTCAGACGGTGGAGCGGGGTCATGACGACGATGAGCGCCGCCGGGTATTTTTCTATAAGGTGCGAATAGAGGTAGTGGCAGGCGCCCCA